>Ga0335394_10001406_pt1 | contig 27080 bp, 32 predicted proteins | sample MAT03_FD_205741 | JGI IMG/M metagenome (GOLD analysis project Ga0335394, IMG submission 205741) | Freshwater microbial communities from Lake Fryxell liftoff mats and glacier meltwater in Antarctica - MAT-03 (spades assembly) (version 2) ...
ATTATAAATAATTGAATTTATATTCTCGATAAATTGTAAAAAATTAATGCAAAACTTTAATTTTTTATAAGTTTGTTCAATTTAGTAATTTAAAATTATTTTCGAAACTTTTTTAATTATTTATTTTAAAACTTTTTTTACTTTGAATTATTTATTAAAGTAAAAGCTTAAATGCTCTTTTTCCGTTTTTAAATATATTGGATTTTGATATGTAAAATTCAAGATTTTATAATCTCGATATATTGAATTTTATAATGTCGATAGATTGTAAAAACAATTCAAAACTTTAATTTTTTATAACGTTGATGGGTTTAATAATTTAAAACTCTTTTTTAATTTGAATTATTTATTAAAGTGAAAAACTCAAATACTCTTTTTCCGTTTTTAAATATATTCAAGATTTCATAATCTCGATAAATTGAAATTCTCTTGTATTTTACTAGTGTTTATGAATACAATAATAGTAACCTATCGAAAAATTAATTGTTGCAAAGTTGTTTTTAACGAATATTATAATCGATTGGTAAGATTAAACAAATATCGATTCCATTTAGAAAGTCGATTTGGAAAATTAAACAACTAGGGATTTTAAAATAGCAATTAAAGTCATTTATTCTAATTTTTTTTGTTAAGATCTAATTGTTTTATCGGATTTTTCAAAATAATAAAGTGTGAAACTATGCTCACTTGACATATTTCATAAAGATGCAGATTATATTTACTGGATAGAAAAAAATATAAACCTAATGGCTGAATCCGGTAAAACTTTTGATGATCATGGATTGGATTTATATCAATGAATTTATGATTATTACCGGTATAACTGTAAAAAAAGATGGACTGCTAGCATCTTTTTTATATGACTGCAAAGGTTTTTAAAATAGCGATTAGATTGATAATATCTTTTTTCTTTCCAAATAAAACCACATCAGATATAAACATTACCTTTCTAGAAACTATTTTATCTTATACTTCGGTATGTGGAATCCTAAGAAAGATTATATTTTCATTGTTTGTATAATAAAATAAAGTATGAGTTTCAATATATTGATAAAAGCAACTCTGAAAGTTATAAATTTTTATTCGCTAATCTTTTTATATGTTCCACACCATTTATCCCAATGAGTAAAAAAAAAGAATCCATAATTAAATTTTGCAGTTGAATGGTGTAAAAGATGTCTTTTATTATCGCAGAATAAATTACTTTGTATCATATATCCATTGTTATTATATAAATAAAAATTCCAGTAAAGAGAAATCCAAAAACATAAAATAATTATAGTAGGATGCACTGGAATTATTAATGCTGGTCCATAAATGGAAATCGCTGCTCCTATGATTCGATCAAATGTAAAAATAGATACAGGATTAAATTGATGGTGAATACTATGAAAATTTTTAAATAACCAATTTGTATACATGATCTCAAAAAATTAATATAAAGATAATGAATGGATTTATATCCAAATATATACATCCAATCTTTTGTTGAAATAAAAGATATTGTATTATACTTAAAATAGATGTAACCATCGTAATTATACTTTGTTTTTTAATCGATTCGCTATTTAGATTAATTCGTTCTCCTGATATAAAATATATAGCAGATGCAACCATCAAAAAACCAGATACACTAGTAATAATGATTATAAGAGTATAATCTTAAGAGGATAAAATTTTCCATTATTTAATTCGTAAAATATTTGAATATAGGGTCTACGTAAAAAATGATATTATAAATATAATATTAATTTATAGTTGATTTTCATTTAAACAAAAATGGAAATAAATCTTGTTTCTCCTTTTCCATCAATCTATTCTAAAAAATCATCAAGTAATTATGAATGCGAAATGGATTTTCTAGAAATGGAACTTAGAAGATATGATTGGACAATTATAAGAAACATTGATAATCTTAATCTTTTGATAGAAAGTCCCTCTAAACAAGATACAAATATAGTAAAACAGTATTTGAAAATTTATGGATTAAAAAAAGAAGTTGAAATTTTGAATAATATCCAGATGGATCAAAATCTCAAAAACATCTCTATCAAATTGTACTTTTAAAAAAAATAAAATCTTTGATATGGAAATTTTCTTTTTGGTATATTTTTTTTGTAAAAAAAATTAAATTAAATTAATTTTTTTCTTGTTAAGATTTAGTTGTTTTCTCGAATTTTTCAAAATAATAATGATTGGACAACGATGTTTTGATAGTGAGTGGAGACCTGCTGGAGCTGGTGCAAACTATGCTCACTTAACGGAAAGTATAGAAGACGATGTATTCCACAAAGATGCAGATTACACTCAATGGAAACAAAAGATCGTAAAATATACACCTCATCAAATGGCTTTGATCGTTCAAGGAGTTCAAAATGCTGGAGCTGGTAAAACTACTACGGCACAATTGACCAAAACTCCTGATCTTTTATACGATTCATACACTATTTCTGGATGGTATGGAATCAAGGCAAACTGCGAATGTGGAGTAACCAAAACATCGTATGTGAATGCAAAAGCTCTATATATAAACAAGAGCATGAAACTGAAAATTGCAACTCAAACCTTGTTTGAAATTGATGGTCAAGCTCAACTTATCGTAATGGAATTTCAAGGAGTATTGGATGATTATGCTCAATCAGTTGGATTTTATTATACCAAAGATCAATTGATTGAAGATTCAAAATTTGATGTTGTTCATTTTGCTCCATGGTATGGATTCCCAATGCAAGGAAGACCTGATCTTACATATGCAATTGGAACTATTGCTTTCCATCAAATTAATTGGGAACAACAGAATAGAAATATTTGCGAAGTGGTTGTAAATTATGATGGATGCAGCTCAAAAGGAAGAGGAGTTTATGCTATGCCTATTGAAATCAATACTGGAGCTATAGTAAGTTCTTCAACGGTAGATTTTGCTCTCGCTACCAATTGTGTTTGGGTATCTGCTGAAGAAAGATGTTCCCTTTTGAATGGATATAATGAAATTATCTTTAAAGAATTCATTAAAGCTGGAGAACATAGTGAATGTGCTTCTTATAACGAAAAGAAGGTTACTTTTGATTTGAGTTTGAAAGGACCAACCGCATATATTTGGTTAACAATTCAATCTAGAGGAGATATCGATGATGGAAACTGGGTTAAAACTTTTGATGATTATGGATTGGATTATATCAATGAATTTATGATTATTACCGGTACAACTGCAAGAGAAGATGGAATGCCAGCATCTTTTTATAGAACTGCAAAGGTTCTTGAAACTTTTAAAGTAGGAATTCGTAGAGCAATTTATTTGTTTTCTTTTCAAACAAATGACAAATGCAAACAATTTACTGGACATCAAACAATGACTAATGTTGAAAAATTACAAGTTTCTGTTATGGTGAAACCACATAAATGCACTTTGGATTTTACAGGTATCAATTTATACGGTTCTTCTGATATTTTAAAGCTTATGGAGCAGTATATAATGGAGGTAATATTTATTCTTTTATCATTTTTAACATTATTCAGCTTACACTGAGAGGTATTCTAGCCGCATTTCCATGTTTAATTTTTCTTTAGAGGAGGAGGTGGAAAGATTTGGGGATAATATGTGTGTAAACTCTTCTTTCAAAATAAAATTATTTTACATAATTTTTTAGCCATTTGCAAATAATGTCAGTAATAGTTATGATTTCGGAATTTTCCAAAGACTCTTTAAATTCTAAAAGTAAATTCTTATATCCTAAAAATCGCATTTCATCTTGTATCGAATTTCCTTTTCCTGCAATTAAAGATATTTTGATTCCTTTTTCTTTACAAAATTTATATAAGGAAATTGAATAATCAGTGAATCCATCATCATCTAATATTACCAAATCATACATTCCCCACTTGGTATTTTCTTTCGGAAAGGAATGAATATCTAGAGTAAAAAGGATTTTATTTGTGTTTTCTTTTAAAAATTTCCTTATGTTTTTCCTATAAATATTATTTATACATATATCTCTATTCAAATCGCAATCGGATCTCAATGTATTTGGTAAAAACAAATACGAACTTAAAGAATTTTTCGATAAAGTATTGGAAATAGTTATAGCTGCTTTTTTTGCCAATCTATCGCAATGCCTTTCGAATTTTTCAATACAAAATGCATGAGGTGCAGTTAAAATAATCATTTTATTAGTTAAATTCAAAATTTTTGTCTTTTTTTTATAATCTGTCTTTGCTTTATAATTTATTCGTCTATCTAGAGTAAGATTTCTAAATTCATATGGATCCGTTTTGTTTCTATTGGGTTTTGGAATTTCAAATATCCTTTAGAATATAAGTCGAATGATATTTCTAACAAAAAAAATTATATCTAAATCACTAAAGAAGCCCAGATGAAATTAAAATATCGTTTTTGGATACTCCACGATAGGATTACGAATATTTATGCGGTTTAAAAGGGATATTATTGTTATTCTAAAGAAGATATTTATATATTGGTCTTGTATTAAATACATATGAAATATACAGAGAAAAAAATATTATTAATATGTAACTCTTACAAAGGAAAAATAAATCTTTATAATCGTTTTTTTTCTTCATCTGCTATCAAAACCTTCAATAAAGGTGTAATTCCACGAAACATTACGTCCACAGCATATAACGAGATTAATCTAGCTTTATCTATTGGATGCCAAGTTGCAAAATCTGTAGGAAGTTTAATTGCAGTAGAAGGAGAAATAGTTATCAAATCGTTTTGTTTTTTTGACTTTTTATCGATAATTCCTTCTGTCACTAATTCATCTTTAGTCATTCTAGTATATGATATTTCAGAAGTAGATAACAATCTATTGAAAATTTTTGTTCCAATTGCTCCAAATATAAATTCTATACTCCTGAAAAGTATATAATATCCAAAAAACTCCCAAAACATTTTTAGCGTTATAATGATCTTTTAAATATATACAAATAATTTAATGTCTGAAAAACGCAATAGTTTGTTGATTATGGTAAAAATTGTTTATACAAAACGATTGTAAATATCGTATCAAAAAAGCTACTCTTGACGAAAGAATACGTGGATATAAAAGTTAATAAGCTGCTTAAAAAGAATAATGAGATATCATTCTGCTGCTTGAAAGAAGAATATCCATTTAAGATTCAAAACAATATGGATAATAAAATCTCACCTTCAAAGAAGAAAAAGATTGCTTGAATAAATAATCAAAAATAAGGACGAAGAATCATTTATTTATAAATATATTCCCAATAAAAAGTCAACTCTAAAAATTAATTCTTTTGAGTTTACGAAAAAGATATTTGAAATTTATATGATTTTCAAAAATTAAGCTATATTGGTAAATAAATACAAACGTATAATATTATTCATCTTGGTATAAATTAGTTCCTGAAAAGTAATACTCTTTGTATAGTAGATTGTAAATATGAAAATTAAATATTCCGAATGTTGCTATATATCTCTTTATGATGACCCTACATCTTTTGAAAAAATCTCTTATTATTTAGAAAATTCTTCATCTCTAGATACAATTAATCTTGAAGATGATTCTTGGGAAATCCCTAATGGTTCTACCATAGAGGATGAAGATCGTATACATATGGAAAGAATTGCTGCATTAGTAAAGAGAATATTTTTGGATAAAAATAAAAAAATAACTATTTCTTCACTACGTATTCATGATAAACAAAAAAATCCGACGAAAGAAAAATATTTTCCTGAAGATGGAAATCATAGATTATTGGCAGCAAAATATCTTTATGATAAGCTCAAGATCGATGTTGAAATTGAAATTAATTTTTATGATTATTCGTAAATAAAATTTATAATTGATAATCATAGTTTGCAATATGCAATATAAAAAAGAACTTACCCAATTTTTAAATGATTCTCCAAATGATTCGCATAATTTTAATTCTATAAAATCTGAAATCCTATTGACTTCAGATCAGCTTTCTTCTCGTTCTGAAGGAAACCCCAGTATACTTTTAGTTTACAGAGATGGTTGTGGACATTGCGAAAATTTCAAACCAGAATATGCAAAATTATATAAATATATAAAAGCATGGAATCAAGAGCAAAAAAAGAATGAAAAAGGGAATAAAAGGGATATAATCTACAGGGATTTCAACATTTTTGCAATGGATAGTGCAAACTCTAAAAATACTGCATTTTTAATTGATCAAGGAATACGTGGAGTACCAACAATATTTTTCATATCTGCTTCCGGTACAACTAATAAATATGAAAGTTCTAGAGAAGCCGAAAAAATATGGAAGGATTTACAATCTCTCAAAACTGTTAAAAGAATTTATTATTAATAATAAAATATTGAGGAATTCTTAAAAGTGATGTTTTTGGATCATAATCAAATTGAAGAATACTCTTTTTAGTTTTTGGATCATAATCAAATTGCATATCACTCTGTTTGATTATTTCGGTATTAGTTCTTGGATCAAATTGCATATCACTCTCTTTAATTATTTCAGTTTTTTGAATTTCTGTACTCATTGAAGATTCTGTACTTTGTTTTGGAAATAAAGGTTTTTCTGAAAAACTATATATTTTATCTATTAAATTGTTTAATTCTTCTTGATATCTGTCTATTTCTGCTTTCGAGAGGGATTCAGATAATAAATTTACCAATTCTAAAAAACTAAGACTCTTTTCTTTGATCAGAACTTGTCCAGAAGATTTACTCAATTCTTCATTCAATCTTTTTATTTGGGCATCTCTTTCTTGAAGTTGTAAACGCAATCCTTCGGGATCTGTAGGAGAACCAGATTCTTCTTCTTGTCCTAATAATTTCGAATCAAAGAATTTTTTAGCAACTCTAGTTCGAGCTTTATCATCTGGTACTTCGAATTCCTTTTCAACAATACGAGTTTCTTTACGTTTAACATCTTCTATTTTATTAGCAATTTGTTTTTTTTGTATTGTAGTTTTTCCTTTTTCTGTTGATTCTTTTTGCAGTTCTTCTATTTGCTTTTTACCTTCTGTACTCAATGCAGTAGAAATAGATTTTTGTTTTTTCATTAAATGTAAAATTCCGGTTTCTTTTAATTCTTCCCATAAATCTAATTTTTCTTTTGCACTAAAGCTTTCATATTTTTGAAAAGTAATTATATTTTCTCCTGTTCCGATACCATAAGCTTGATCAAGATATTTAGTAATATTTCCTGAAATTGCATCTGCTCTTCTTTCTTCTTCACACGAATCTAATGTCTTGTATTTTGCAGTATCTTTTTCGGCAGGATAACAATCATCACTCAATTCATATCCAAATTCTTTTTGAAGTTCATTTTTTCTCTCTTCTTCGGTATAACAGCGAGGTTTCACTTCTACATTCGATTTAAAATCATCTACATATTCTTTTCTCTTATCACGGGACATATATGCAACATCAACAGGATTAAATCCTTTTGATTCTAAAAATGTAGCATTAGAGTCTGTATTGATAATAAATTTTCGTAATCTAGAAATAAGTTCTGTATCTGCAATACTACTTGGACATTTAAATCTTTGAGATTTTTTCTTTGCAACCTCTGCTACCATTTCTGCTTGAGATAAACTTTCAATAGGTAAAGCAGGAGATATTTTTGTTGAAGGACTTAGTTTAACAGATCCAGGGATTATCAAAGGAGGAGGTAAAGGAACTTTTGATTGTGAAGGTGGTGGTGGAGGAGGAGGAATTCCTAGTGTATTTGGAAGTGAGACATTTTTTATTAAAGATGGAGGAGGAGGAGGAGGAGGAGGAGGAGGAACAACATATTCAGACATTACTAATTAAAAACATTAAATTAAAAATTTGATTTATTTAATTTTCCTAAAGTGAGATCAGAGGCATATCCCCATGAAATTACTATATTTATTTGCTTTGCATATTCTTTTCTTTTACATCATTCAAATAAAATAAATATTTTTTCGGAAATATTCTCTTTTCCAATTTCTTTTAAACGTAGTTTTTCTTCCAAATCTCGACTAAATGAATTAACTAGAAATAAAATTTGTTCATATTTTGCTTTATAAATATTATCGTATTCCGGATTAAAATCCATTCTAAAACGAAATTAATCTTTTTTTTTTAATTATTTATTGGTTTTCGGAAAACAATGTAAAAAGGATATTTTATAATTTCATTTAATTTATTGTAACGAAATTTTGTCGAGGAAATCTATCTTCTAAAAAAAAAACTATATCATTCTATTTGTTAAAACAACATTTATACTATCGAGAATTTTTATTTTATTTTCTAAATTTAGTGTAAGATTATTACCAGAAATTATTTTTATAGTGGTCAATATATATAGAATTATTTTCCATATCATCTTAAAAAAAAATATTTATTTAGGATATCTTTAATTGAATTTTTTACAATAAAATTCTATACGGGATGAAGAATATATTTCTGATATCTTCTTAATCTGTTCAATATTCTCATCATCTAAATGATGACAAAAGTAATCTTCGACCAAAGTTTTCAAATCATCTACTAAATACATATCTGCTATTTGGAGCAGATTTTCGGCATTTTCAGAATTGATTTCGATTTTTCCAGTATATAAATACTTCAAAAAATCGACAAATATTTCGTAACGAATATTTTGTAATACGATTTCTGATTGATTACTTTCTTTTAAATTTCCATTAAACATTGCATTAAAATGAGGAGATCTTGCAGCTTTTTAAAAATCAAATTTAATAATTGATTACCTAAAATTACTTTATGAGCTTGAACTGATTTGGATTCAATACGAATTAAAACGTCCCAATTATTTTTTGAAACATAAATATCTTCAAAATAGCTATTTTTTGTATTTTTAATTGGTAATTGATTAGATATTTTTAATAAATCCAAAGCTTTCAAACTTAGATTTCGAATCTCATCAGAATAGCAAGCAGTATAATTTATTAGCTTATTAACACCATCATTTATAGCTAAATCTTTCCAGAGCAAAATAGATTTCGATTCTTTTTTAGGCATTATACATAATCTGATAAGGCAATGTAATCCAAATAATTTTATGGTATCATTTTTTGAATCCAATAACCCAATAACAGGTTGATAAGTAATGTAACCTGAAAAATATTTCTCGATTTTTAGTTTGTCAGAAATAAAATAACGTAAAATTTCAAATAATGTGTGTTTTTCCAATTCGCTCAAAATTGCATCTATTTGAATTTTTAATGCTTTGAAAAATAAATACCATTTGAACCAAGATTAGCAATAATCAATGCTGAAATAAATTTATATTTTTTTTTAGTAAGATTGGAATAATTTTCAACTATGAAATCAAAAACTCCCAATTTGTATAATTTGAATTGTTTGAAATTTATGATTCCTGGAAAAACATCATAATAGTATTAAATGGAATACCGTTTTTAAACTTGTATTCACTTATGTTATGTAAAATGTAATAACAATTATGCAATGTTGTGTCGTTTTGGAAAAATTGAGTAGATATATAATGGATACAAAAAGATGAAAATCCACAATCTATAATAGTAGATTTATATTCGGAATATGCTAAATGTTTTTAAAAAAAAACACTATTCTTGCCTGAAATAGTATGAGTAAAAAACATGATTTGTTCGAATAATTTACATTCGTTTTCATTTTTAACTTTTTCATTCAGTATTCGGTATACTATTCTTGAAACATCATAAAATAGTTTTGATGTTAAAATCGGTAAATCAAGATAATCACCATTAGTATCTGATATTTAAAAAAAATCAACAACCATTACCTGCTATTATTTTTTTTTCTTCCAACCACAAATCATAAAACATATTTAGACCATCGAGAGGATTATCCGAAAAAAGTAATCCCTTTATTTCGTTAATATCTATAAACTTTTCAATACTCATCGAAGATTATTTAAAAAAAATTTTATAAATTTTATAAGCGCTATATAATTATTTTATGAACTACAACTTTTGCATGATTTTTTGGTTGGATTATATGGACAATATATTATATCATCATCATCTGATAATTCTTCATTCTTTCTTTTTGTATTTTTCGGAGTAAACTCATCTTCATTCAATGGATGTATTGGATCTATATTTACATTTAATAGACTTTCTTCATCCAAAGTAGTAGTGACGATATATCTATCATCTTCAGATTTCTTCATTCTTTGAAAAAGAATTTCTGGAGACACAGAATATGGTAAAGCATCTGAAGCTGATCTAATATGAAGATAATAACAAAGGGTTTTCAATCCTTTTTCCCAAGCATACAAAATCATAGAAGCAATTACACTTACATCTGCTTTTGGTAACCATAGATTCATACTTTGACTTTGATCAATAAAAGCACCTCTATCTGCAGCCATATCTATTATGGTCTTCATTTTAATTTCCCAAACGGTTTTGAATATCGGTTTTAAATCTTCTGGAAATCCATCAATATTTTGAACAGAACCTCTATTCGTCAAAATCTTTTCTCTCATTTCTTTGCACCATATTCCTCTTTCTTTTAGAATTGTAATGAGATGTTTATTTATGACATCAAATTCTCCTGCTAAAACTCTAGCTTTGAAAATCATCGAGTGATAAGGTTCTAATATATGTTAAATCAAGTATAATAATTTCCTACCAAAAGCTTCATTATTACCAAGTATATGGGATGTAGTTTTTGTAGGCATTGGTGCAATCAAAAGACTGTTTCTTACACCATATATTTTCCTATCTTGTTCCAATTTATCCCAATCCCATCTTGAAGATGGTTTTACTCCACAATAATGAAATTGATAAATTCCCATACTCAAAGGTGATCCTGGATAAGTTTCGTGATATCCATTTTCTCTTGCAAGTTGAACAGATTCAAATAACGAAGCATAATACATTGTTTCAAAAATCTCAATATTTAATTTTGCAGCTTCTAAAGAATCGAAAGCTAATCCTAGTAGAATATAAACATCTGCCAATCCTTGAATTCCTATTCCGATATTTCTTTGTCTTTGAGATGATAAAGCTGCTCTATTCAATGATTCGATATATTTTTTAGGGTTATTTTTCAATTCTTGAAAAAATTCTTTGATTTTTCCGATATCATTAGATGATAAAATATCATGTGGAATTTTTATATCAAAAAGATCATCACCAGTAGGAGGAAAGTTATTTTTATCTATAATAAGATCTAGATTTCGTGTAATGATTCTAGTTACTTTAAATAGTAATAGGTGATCAAAGACTTGATTTTTGATAAATTTAGGAAGAGCTATACTTGCCAAATAACACACACTTATTTCGTTAGGAGTGCAAATTTGAGCTATTTCCTAAATAAATTAATCTAAAAAAATAAATTTTAATACGGTGCATAAATTCAGACATTTTATAGTTCCCAAATGTTGATGATTAGATTTCCTATTAACAGCATCTTTTGAACACATATATAATCCAGATTCCACCATTGCATTAATCATTTTCTTAAATAATACATTTGCAGATATTGTTTCTCTTGCTAGATTTGGTGTATTTTCATATGATTCATATAATTTTACGAATTCATCTCCCCAAACACTACTAAGACCAGGAGCTTCATTAGGACAAAATAAAGACCAATTTTTGTTTTCTTTGACACGTTTAAAAAACAAATCGGGAATCCACATTGCAGGAAATAAATCTCTACATCTTTGGTTTTCATCTCCTCCAACAGCTTTCATCTTTAAAAACGCTACTATATCTGCATGCCAAGGTTCATTATAAATTGCAAAAGCTCCATTTCTCTTACCACCTCCTTGATCAACAGCACGAGAAACATCATTTGCAATTTTAGCAAAAGGTATAGGTCCTTTCGAATGTCCATGTGTTCCTTCTATATATGAATTTGAAGCTCTTACATCTTGATATGCAAAACCAATTCCTCCAGAGGATTTCGAAATAAATGCCATTTGTTTATAAGTATTAAATAATCCTTCAATCGAATCATCTTGATTTTCCAATAAAAAACAACTAGATTATTAATAAATGAATGAATAAAAATACCTTGCAAATTGTTGTTTGGGTGTACAAGCATTGAATAAAGTAGGAGTAGCATGTGTAAAATAACCTTGTGATGTATATTCATAAGTTTCTCGAACTTTCTCAAAATCCGTTTCATGAATAGCAATCGCTACCCTTAGAAACATATAGGATGGTCTATCAGTGATAGCTGATCCTACTCTTTTTAGATATGATTTTTCTAATGTTTTATAACTGAAATAATCTCGATCATAATCTCTTTCAGGCTTAATCATATCATCAAATGTTTGTGCATTTTCCATTATAATATCATAATGATATTTACTGATTAAAGGACATTGTATTTTCTTTTTCGGATGAAGGTGTTGATATTGCAACTTTATACATTCAGAAAATTTGGAAGGAGTCATTTTATGAAGATTCGAAATTGCTATTCTGCTTGCCAAGATACCGTATTCAGGATCTCTACTTGTAAGAGATGCAGCATTTGCAGTGCTCAATTCATCAATATCTTCGGTTTTAATACCATTTATTGCACCTCTACAAGTCATATTTGAAATCTTTTTCCACTTTGCATTTTTTAAACAAGGTTCTATTTCGCAAAGAGATTTTATTCTCTCTTCGATTTCTGAAACATTAAAAGGGACAAATTTTCCATCTCTTTTTTGAACAGTTTGGTAATTATTACCATTCAATATCTTAGTAAGAGAAATCTGTGACATTTATTCGAATACTGTTTCTAAAAAGTATTAAAATAGAATACTAAAAAACGGAAAACATTAAGCGCTATTAAAAAATTTAATCTAAATTCCAAGTTTCTATTTTTTTAGAACTCTTTCGTGTATCTAAAGTTTTTTCAGGAGATATTTTGGTTTCTATAACATTATCATCTTTCTTTTTAAAATCTTTATCATCAATAAATCCTTTTTTCACTAATTTTTCGTGTTGAACCAACATTGTTTCTGGAATTTCAGGAGGATTATCATACATATAAGTATTTAACGGAACATCTTTATCGGTAGTTTTTAAAATCCTAAACATATTAACCATAGGTTGCATTTGCATAATAACTTCACCAATGGAATTGGATGCATCTTCATCCGCTTTTGAAATCACTTTGGTATTTAATGCTGATAAATTCGTATCGGGATCATCATCAGTTACTTCTACTTCTACTTCTTCATATTCACTTTCTTCATTATTCGAAAGTGGTAATTTTTGTTCTGTATTTTTAATACCCGTTTGTTGATTTACATTTTGTGGCTCCAAATTGATTTCTTGCGGTTTTTTATTCAATAAAGCAGTAATACTATCGAAAAATTTCTGTTGTGCTTGTAATAAAAGCATTTGCTGCTGTTGCATTTTAGCCAATTGATCTGTAAACTGATTTTTAACATCCAGAACATTTTCTTGTAATTCTCCAATCTTTTTTTCCGTAGAAGAGGGAATAATAAAACCTTTTTTATCAAGTTCTATTCCTCGATTATCATCTTCATCTTTCTTTTGAAACTTTTTCAATAATCTAGGTGCAAGAAATAGTAAAAATTGACTTCCAAACATCATCATCAATTGTAATCCTGGTCGAACATAAAATCGACTAGCCATATTTTTATAAATCTTTCTAAAAACTTTTTCATATTCTTGTCTTTGGGAATCCAATTCTTCAGACCATCCTTCGACGGAAATTCCGAGTGGATCTAATTTTTGATTGATCATTTCTCCAATGCTGCTTACACAAGAAAATAAACTCCATCCTAGTTTGATTTTATCACGAATATCTCCTTCGCTTTTTAAACGATGATATTCAAATCTCATTTCATCAATGTTGTCAACCACTAAATACTTTTTACTAACAGGAATTCCTTGTTTTTCCATTAACCAAAATTCATAAATTAATTCTCTTTTTTCTTTTGTTTCTTCTTCTTGCATTCTTTCACGAATCTCATCTGCTCGTGTTTTATTCTTTTTACATTTTTCAAATTTATCTTCTCCACTAGAGGTTTCCGATGAATTATTCGTTGAAATCTTGGTCTGTTCATCATTTTCAGAATTATATTCTTTTGGAGATTCTCTTTTATATTCTTTGGGAGATTCTCTAATATATTCTTTTGGAGATTCTGTTATATATTCTTTGGGAGATTCTCTAATATATTCTTTTGGCGATTCCCTTGGTTTTTTCAAAATTATACTATCTATATTTGATTCTACAACATGATTATTAACAGAAAATCTTCTTTCTGGTGGTACATTATTTAACGACAGTCTGTTTCTCAAAGATGAAAGAGAAGTTTTTGGAGTTTTAATAATTTTTTTTGAAACGTTATTTTTCACAGATCTTGTTTTTTGTTCGTTATTATTTTTTGGAGATCCACTATTTCTAAATGATCGACTATTTCTTGGGTTTTCTTCAGATGATTCGGTAAACGATTCTGGAATTGGAGTTCTTCGTAATTTACGAGGATCGATAAAAAAATTGATTAAAGAATCCCTAACATTTTTATCTGGTTTCTTTACGGGTTCAGTATCCGAAACACTATTTTCGGATTCGCTTTCTGAAATATATTTTTTGGTTCTTTTTTGAGAAGGTAATTTTTTTATAGGTTTAATATCCGAAATACCATTTTCGGATAGGCCTTCTGAAATATATTTTTTGCTTCTTTTATGAGAGGATAATTTTTTTGTATTACTTTTGCTTACAGGTTTTAATTTTCTCGCGGGAATAGTTTTAATTCTATCATCTGAATCAAAAATTGTTTCTTCATCATCACTGGTTCCAAATAAAGCTGGTGGCAAAAGTATATTATCTTGGTCAGAATTTTCCGAATTAGAACTATAAGAATCTTCGGTTATACTAGAATAATCTTCTTCTTTCATTCAATATAATCTATAAAATACATTTACTACCTTTTACCAATTTTTATTGTTTTAAGAAATTACCGGGGGAAATATACAGGAGAATATATTCTTTACAAAATCAATTCCAATTTTTTCTTTTTTGAAGGATTTTCAATTACAGATTGTTTTCTCTTTTTACGAGACTTTTTTTCTGTTTTTTCATCTGATAAAAAGCGAATATCATATTGTCCTTCGTATTTTAAAGTGTGTAATTTATCCAACTCTGCAATAACTTTTTCAAGGGAATCATTACCGTAAGATTTTCCAACAAATTCTAAAATATCACTCGGATCCGTTCTTTTTAGTTTGGAACATGAAAACGTATTTATGCTACGATTATTCCAACTAATTTTTTCTCTTCCTGATTTTTTCATCCAATCATTAATTTCTTTTTTTAGAATTGTAATCTTTTTATCGATATTTTCTTGAGATGCTTCTAATTTTTCCAAATTTTTCTGTTTTTCTTGCACAGAATTTATAATGTCTTTTACATAATCTTTTTTAGATTTTTTTTCATTCTTGGGAGAATTGTCTTTTTTTTTTAATAATTTGATTTTCTTTCTTTTTGGAGTTTCTTCGGAATATTTGTCTACAGATTTCCGTTCCATGTCTAAATCAATATAATATTATTTTTCCTAAAATTTTATATACAATGATATTATTAAAATTTTAATGGTAAAACAGTTGTAAGATTTTTTTTTCGAAAAATAATAATTATGAAAAATACCCAACAAAATGATTTAAAACTTGAATTACAGAAAGATCACGTCATCGAAATATTATTCGGATGATGCAGTTAGCATTTTAAAACAAACGAAAAATCTAGAAGAAGATGGTAATTGATATTATATATAAAAAAACAACTTGAGTCAGAAGAAGGATGTAAAAAAAAACATTTGATAAACCCTAAGATATATTTATTCTATTTCCCATATTTGGATGATTAACACATTGATAGTAAAGTTCTGATCCTTTTTGAGATTCAGTAGGTGTAAAAATCAAAAATGCACCATCACAAACTTTTTTATAGTTTCCTTCTGAATAAACAACTCCTTCAGTTACTACACCTTCACTTTGTCCTTTAGAACTAGTAGAAATATAAAAAGGATGATCACATGAAGATTCGTTCTTAAATGTATAAGGAGTATCAACTTTCAAATTGAGAACTGGTCTTTCTTCTTTATTTACGGAAAAAAATGGATTACTAAAAGTTTTCGATATTACATTTATCTCGTAATCTGCAGAAACACCTTTACAATTACAGCTTTTTCCTAAAAAACGATCAGGATTCAAAATAGTATTTCGATTTATAGAAAAAATAATGATCCATAATACAAGAAATGTAACCATGATAAGAATAATTACTCCAAAAATAATTATAAGAATAGTATTTGAAGAAACTTTCTTTTCTATACGAGATTCCATTTTAAAGAAGTAACTCTATATTATTTATTGATTTATTTTTAGAAAACATATTAATTACGCATTTTTAATTTTTTTATTATAAAATATAATTCATCTATTTGTTTGTGCATTAAATTACACAATACAAATATAGAAATTAAGTCCATAGATTGTGTATATTCAACTTGATCTAAAATATTTATCTTTGGTAAAAATTGAAATAAAGAATCTAAGGATTCGCGAGGTTTTAAAAGTTTCGATTTATATATGAATTTTTTTTCTGCTTTTGAAACTTCATAAATGCATAAATATTTAGAGGATTCAAAACTATTTCTTTCTTTCCATATTACAGAATCTAAAACCAAAACATAAAATCTATTATTATTAGTTGGAACAGCATTTAAAACCAAAGGTAGATTTTTTGGATTTAGAAAATGTTCTATAACGTTTTTCCACTTTTCATGATCAAGTTCTTCTTCATATTTAGACTTTAATAATAATAACGATCTATAATTTTCGATTTTTAATAATGTTGTAATATTTTTTGGAAAATTACAAGTAATTGCTTGTTCATCATTTGAAAGCTTACCAAGTCTTTTATAAAAAAATTTTAATGAATTTAGAATATTATTCCAGATTTTGCATATCAATTGAGAATTCAAAAGATCATTTTTATCAAGGTAAAAAAAAATATTTATAAAATTATCCATTGTTAAATAAAATTTCGTTACTTCTTCTTATGAGTTAAAGAACAATATAAGTATTTCGTTAAATACTTTTCGGAAAGATATTAATTCGATTTAATTCTGTAAATAATAAATTATTATTATTTTCTAGTTTAGACTACAAATCAAAATTATGTGTTGCTGCGGGTAAAACCTTTTAAAATATTAAAAATAATAGTTGTTTTCAAAAGGGATGCAATGTGTGTTGTTTCAATTGGGATTGTGACAGTTGGAGGAACGTTTCTAGGTATTTTTTAATAAATAATTTTTAATAAAGTATAGACGAAGTAGATGTATAAATCCATGTAGTAGAAACGAACCAAGATTCAAAAAATGTCCACTTTATGTAAATGTTACTTGTTATCCGGGAGGTCATTGTCAAAAACGACATTAAATTTTGTTTATTAATAAATCTACTAAGATTGAACAACTCTAGGTAATGATTTTTCATAATTTCTTCTTTCTATTTCGATTGCTTCTGCAAAATAGGTTTCATCTATTCGAGGTCTATTTGGTCGTCTTACGATTTCGTAATCTTTGTAATCTTCTGGAATTTGAATAGGTCTCCAATCTCCATCCCTCTTATATCTAGGACCTCTACGAATATATTTAGGTCCTGTAGAGTGTTCTTTCGAAGCTAATAATTCTTCTGGAGTTGGCAAGTATAATTGCATTTCTATTTCACTTGGTCCAAATTTAGAACCTAGTGAATTATCTGGTCTTTCGGGTGCAATTCTTGAAGGGAAATTCTTTTCTGGATTCCATTTTTTTGCAATTGCATCTGGATTACTATTCATTATACCGATTCTAGAATCAGTTTTCACACATAAATCTGAACCTTCCTCTTCTAATCCTTTATATTCAGGAATCATTGCGGTTTCCTGAAACGAATTTGTTTGATTAGAAATAGATTTTGGTACAGCTGTCAATTTTTTGCTAGGAAGTCTACCACTTGCTGCACAATCATTATTTACGGTTATTTGCCCCACATTAATATTTTCGGCTCCAGATTTGTTTCCATTAGCAAAAACCAATAAAATAATTACTACGGCTATTGCAATAACCAATACTATAATTAATACAATGGCAGTTATTGCTGCTCCATTTTGATTACTTGGAGCATCAATCACATCTTTTTTTTCCATTTTATTTTTCGAAAAATGAAGCAAGAAAACTATTTAATAGCCGCAAAAAATTACTGTTTTTCGAATTTACAATATTTTTAAATAGTATTCTCAAAGAGTCGAATAAAAAAGTTTATAATAAATTCATATTTATTAAATAGTAGAGTTTATTGAAAAATGAAATTTCTATTATTTGTATTCGTTACAATAATATGTAAATGTTTAGCATCTTCTTCTATGCTAAATTTCGAATCTAAACAGGGAAGAATATATCTTAATAATCAATTATTTGATATGAAAGGAATTACTCATTTTGGAATCGAAGGTCATCTAGTTGTTGATGGATTATATAGTGTTACTCTTGATTCGATTTTAAATGATATAGCTAATCAAAATTTTAATGTAATTAGAGTTGCATTTGCTGCAGCTTCAATCTTATTAAATACACCTCCTATTCCAGCTACATCGGAAATTAATTTTGCTTTGAATCCAGATTTACGAGGTCTTAATGTTTTGCAAATTCTAGATATATATATACAAAAAGCTGCACAAAGAGGAATATTGATAATGTTAGACATGCATAGATTACGTTTGAATGGTCCTATCGATGATTTATGGTACGATTCTACCATTAGCGAAACACAAATGATAGAAGTATGGAGAAGATTATTTATCAGATATAAAAATCAATGGAATGTTTTCGGAGCAGATTTGAAAAACGAACCTCATGGTATTGCATCTTGGGGAAATGGAAATTTAGCTACCGATTGGAGATTAGCTGCAGAAAGAATTTCAAATGAATTAGCATTAATTGATCCTAATATGCTCTTTTTTATCGAAGGAGTAGAATTGAATGCTATAGGATGCAATGATCCTTCTTATTTTTGGGGAGGAAATTTATGTGGTGTACGACTTGCTCCTATTCGATTAAATAATCCAATCAAAATCGTTTATACTCCTCATGTTTATGGACCTACCGTTTCGCCAACTGAACCTTATTTCTTTGCTTCGAATTTTCCAAATAATTTACCTGCAGTTTGGGATAGACATTTTGGATTTGTTTCTAATGAAACTGGAAGAGCTACTATTATTGGAGAATGGGGAGGATTTTATACTCAGCCAAAACAAAAACAATGGACAGATTTATTTATAGATTATCTCATTTCGAGAAATATTCGTGATAATGTATTTTTTTCAGTTTCTCCCACATCATCAGATACTGATGGCATTTATTTGAGTGATTGGAGAACTCCATATACTGCAGTTTTGGGCTTTTTGGATAGATTACAACCAAATCCTACAAGGATAATTTTTAATTCAACAAATCCGACTACAAGACAACCTACTACTGGAATCGCAACTACAAGACAAGCTACAACCGGAATCGCAACTACAAGACAAGCTACTACTGGAATTGCAACTACAAGACAACCTACAACTAGAATCGCAACTACAAGACAAGCTACTACTGGAATTGCAACTACAAGACAAGCTACAACTGGAATTGCAACTACAAGACAAGCTACTACTGGAATTGCAACTACAAGACATCCTACAACTGGAATTGCAACTACAAGACAAGCTACAACATTTGATCAAAATACAGATGTTACTTCTCAACCAGCATCAACTACTGGTATTCCTACAAATAATATATCAAATGTTAGGGTTAAATTACGTGAAACAGATAGTTGGAAAGAATATGGTCAAGTGACAAAATTATACGAATTAAAAGTAACAAATATTCATCCAACTAAAAAGTTGCTATTTGTGCAACTAGAATCTAATAATATGAATCCAATAGATAAATGGAGTTTAAAATTAAAAAGCGTAATCACGTTTCCTCAATGGCTTGAAGGAGTAGGATTAAATCCAGGTCAAACTTGGATTAGTGGTTTTATAATTTCTCAAAATTCAGTTCCTGAATTATTTGTAACGATGGTTGAATTCGTATAAATTATATTTTTCTTCTTTCAATACATTTTGTGCAAGTAGATACTATTGATTCTGACCACGATGGAATCGTTCCGTAAAGTGAACCATCTTGTTTTCTAATTAACATTCTAGAGTCAAATTTTATCCATTTTACATCAACTGCTTTCAAGTTTTCCAAACAATAAAAACAATTTAAAATCCTTTTATTTTTTTCCATTTTAATTGCAAAAATATAATTTAATGATGGAAAAAAAATTTGATATGTTGAACAATATAATTTGCGACTAAAATGGCGTAATTATATCTTTATTTGAAATTACAAAATTGTTTGTTATCAAATATTTAACCACTTGCTTATTTTATCTTGTTGTTGAAATATATTCTGCCACATATTATCTTCCAAAGATAGTAATACTTCAGGATATACAGAATTTCGTTCAGTTAAAAATTTCTCATAATAAACCATTATTAGCTTTTTTTTCGATGTTTGAAATAATTCCAAAAGATCATTTGAAGAGAATTCATATCCAACATCGAAATTAAATCCATAATAGGTAACTTTTGGCCAATAGCAATTTGCATCATCGGGATAACATAATTCAATCCAAGCATTTGAATTGTAAGTTTCATCAGTTGCATTCTGTTTTTCAAAACCCATCCATTTAGAGTTGGTACGACAGAAGCATTTTGCAATAATATTTTCTTCAAGAAATAAAAATCCAATCCATTCAACATCTGTTTGGGATAGTAATTGTTCGAAATCATTAATTGGATCGAAATCATTAATTGGATCGAAATCATTAATTGGATAAGCCATTTAATTTGGTTTTAGGATTATTTAATAAACTTGTATGATATCGTAATAAAAATTATGGATCTGATAAATTTTAAACAACAATTAAATTAAAATCCATTTTATTGGAAAAAAACGTATTTTTAAATTGGACATTGTTCGTCATCATTTTCTTCTTCCATATTGAATGGTTGGATTTCATCTCTGAGTGCTACCTTTACATTCTCTTCTATAAAGGTAAGTCCATAAGATTCTTGAGTATAATTTATATGCTCTACACAGAAGACTCCTGATCCATACATACCATTATCAAAGATCAATTTTCCATCATCTCCATCATAATCAGTAGAATTTTTCTGGGTTAATTTATTTACTAGCAGTTTATCATTAATATCCCATACTTTAATAATAGCAGTATAAGGATCTTCTTTGATATTTAGTTTTGGATTTTCGTATTGAGTTATTAATTTGAATTGAATATATTCGGAAAAACTAGATTTTTGAGGTTCTCTAACTATAGGTTTCCATTTTCTTGCTACATCTTTCCATGTAACGGTTTCTCCTTTATCTACTAGTTTTCCGAGAACTTTAATACTTGTAGACCATTTTTCTATATTTGCATATATCAAAGATATAAATGATTCATCCCATGCTTTCACTCCATAAATTTCTTGGATTTGCAATGCTTTCACTAATTCTGGTATTTTCAAAATAGCATCAGTAAATTCTTCAAAATTGATTTTGTTATCTTGATTTTTATCAACCATTGTAAATAATTCTTCGCAAAGAGCATTTACATCATTGCAGATTTTTCCTGCTAAATTTTTGATAGGATCACTAGTCTTAAACTTGAGATTAGCAGAAAGAAATTTGGAAAAATCGGACTTGGTCAAGAATTCATCATTATCTTCATCGTATTTGGTGAATGATTCTAGAATAAATTTTAATAATTATAATATTTACCTCCGAGTTTTCTTTCTCTTTCTTCTAGTTCGCTCTTTGTCATTTCACCCTTGAATCTTCTAGATTCATTTGATATATAATCATCAAATTCGAATCGAAGTTGATTAGCAACTTTTCCATCTTCTCCTAGATAAGGAGAATAACCAAAGGATGATTTCAAAAATGGATGATTGGTATACAATACTTTGTTTTTTTTGGGTCTAATTTCAGGACACGATGGACAAAGAGTAGCAAATTTGGTATAATCAAACATGATTTTTGTCATGGCTGCTTTTCCAGAAGGAACATAAGGATCTCCTCCTCTTACACATGCTTTTAAAACGCTTGGTGTTAAATATTCCCAAGGTATATAAGTAAGGATTTTCTTTTGTTTTTTAACTGCTGTTTCTTTGGAAAATTCCAGCTTTCTTTTTGGATCTAGAATATCATCGTTTTGCTGTTCTAGGTCTTCTTCTTTGGCGGTTGGAGTAAATATCATTTCTTCATTTTCTATAGAACTTGATTTTAATTCAGACATGGATTAATCAATAAGGGGGGAAACTGGGTTTATATTGCATTTATTACCATAAAATTAAACGCGATATTTATAAATTATTTATTTTAACAATTATTATCTTAATAATCTATCTCTAGAACGTTTTGGTAATAAATACTTAAAAGATTGTTCTGGATTCATTCTTTTGTATACTTCATAAGCTTCTGGATCATAACCAAATATTCTACTCGGATCTTCATTTGCTTGTAACATTTTTGCACAAACTCTATATTTTTTTGGTTTATTTTCGTAAAGTTGTTTAATTAAAAAAGTTCCTCCTATTGGTTTTGGATGAATATGTGAATTTAATTTTAAAAGTTCTGTTTCGATTTCTGTTTTTCGCTTTTTCAAAATAATTATGATCTGATCGATTGAATCTGAAATTATTTGTATTTCTAATTCATCTTTATAAACCAAATGTCTCTGTTCGGAAGAAATTGGAAAGGATATATTATGAATATTATTTATTCTTAAATCTTCTGGATTCATTCTACTGATATCTCGTGCCATTTTGACTAATCTGTGGTATTTTTCAACTATTTTTTCTGCAATTTTTGAAAAACATTCTACAAAGATATTGATAAGTTTTGAATTTGTTTTTATAATTTCCATTTGTATAATATCTCTTGTATCTGATTTTTCAATAATAAAATTTATAAATTTTTCATCGCTAAAAGCATACATTGCTCTAATCACAAACAATGGCATAAATTTCATTTTTTCAAGTAAAGCTTTTTGAATTTGTTGTATGAAAAGTGGTCCCATATGATCTGTTTCGCGAATTGGATCTAGAATAAATGATTTCGTCTTTTCTTCAGCACTATTCATTGTCTTTATGTATCTATTTTGATTAGTTTTTCCAGAATTATCTCTTGGTTTTGGAAAAGAAAGCTTTTGATTCGATTCTTGATTCTTGAATTTATTATCTTGCCAATCTTTTATAAAACGACCAAAACTTCCAGGAGAACATTTATAAAAATGAGTTCCATTATGATCGACTTCTGCTCCAGATTCTTTTTCTTTACGAAATTGATCAATGTCTAATTTACTAAAATCATTCATTTTTACGTCAAATACTATTTTAAATAAAGGATTAAATTTCTATTACGTTTATAAATTATTTGGCCAAACCTTGTCTATTTATAGTTTGCTATGGAACATTACCAGAATCTAAAGAATACCTTTAAAAAATATGCAGTAACTGCTGATGCTTTAGCCCAACATCTTGCCGAAGATCCTAGAAAGAAGAAGAAAAGAAGCCGAAAAAAAAATAATAAATCTGAACATGATAATATGATGATATCATTTAAACCTTTGGGATCTTGTAAATTAAAAGATTCTCAGGATTCCCGTAAAAATCCTATACCAAATGAAATCGAATATTGTGAAAAGTGTTCAATAAAATTTTACGATATTCAAATCGAAGCAATACGATGGATGTATTGGATCGAGAAAAGCAAAAAGAACGAACAACATGTTGGAGGAATTTTAGGAGATGTAATGGGTCTAGGAAAAACAATGGATGCTCTCGGGATAACATGTTATGATTATTTTGAATCTGGACAACCTTTATTTGAAAAAATTCCAATTCTTCCTACATTAATAGTAACCACTCTAACTCTGATTCATCAATGGAGAAGCGAATTGATTGATAAATTCAAATATCCTGAAAAATATTGTCTAATTTATCATGGTGCAAAACGTTTTCAAAAGTATGAATTTATGATCGAAAGAGGAATAAGACCACTAATAATAATTACAAATTACGAAACGGTTCAAAAAGATTACGAGGGTCATGACAGTCCTCTTTTCAAAATCATATGGCAACGAATTCTACTCGATGAAGCTCATATAGCTAGAAATCCAAAAACGAATACATTTCATGCTCTAAAAGCATTAGTAGCATGTGCAAAATGGTGCATAACCGGTACTCCAATTGTTAATTATCCAGATGATATTAGACGTCTATCTCAATTGTGTACACCTTGTTTTCCACTTAATTATGGAAGTTCATTACAAGAATCTCGTTGGAAGAGTTTATTCTTATTGAGAAGAACAAAGGAAATGCTTCCTCTTCCTTTAATAACTCAAACTGATATTTGGTTGGATTTGACAGAACACGAAAAAATAAATTATTCAAAATTGGAAAATTGGGCACAAACTGTTTATGATGAACTTGTTTCTACTCAGACATTGAATCAAAAATATCAAAAAATTCTACTTGTACTTGTAAGGCTTCGACAAGCTTGTGATGATATTTTATTACAAGAAGGTTATTCTTTTACATCCAAAATGTTGGAAATCGTAAAATTAAAATATGGAATTAAAGATTTTCTTTCAAAGAAAAAAGAAGAAAGCGATAATGAAGAAGAATTTAATTTTATTGATTACGATGATTCTTTGGATCAGAAAAAGAATTTAAGAAAAAAAGACAATCATGATTCTTCCAAACCAAAAAAGGGAAAAGTTTGCAATAAAAACGGTTTACCAGACAACATTTCAAATCTCGACAATAATTTAAAAAAAGGCGATGATAATCCTTCTAAATCGAAAAAGATTTATAATGATTTGCCAGATAAAATTTCAAATCTCGATAAAGAAGAAAATATAGCAAAATATGCTGAATATTTTGAATATTCTTCCAAATTAATTTATATTCGTGATTTTGTTCAACAAGTTTTCAAAAAGGAACCTGGAGCTAAAATAGTAATTTTTACTCAATTTACTACAATGTTGGATTTGATAGAAATAGTATTGATTAAATCTTTCGTGAAAATACTGAGATTCGATGGTAGAGTTCAAAAGACAGAAATGAGAAAAAAGATCATTGAAATTTTTCATACCGATCCATCTTATCAAGTTATTCTTACTTCATTAAAAGCTGGTGGTGTAGGATTAAATTTAGTAGCTGCAAATTATTTACTACTAGTAGATGCTTGGTGGAATAGTGCTGTTGAATTACAAGCATTTGACAGAGTACATAGAATAGGTCAAAAGAAACCCGTAACAGTTCAAAGATTATTAATAAAAGGATCAATTGAAGAAGAAGTTTTAAAAATCCAGGAAAAAAAGAATAATCAAGAAAATTCATTTTATGATATTTATTCTGAAAAAGTATTATCTATCAAAGATATACATACTGTATTCAATACTATGAGAGTAAGACAATTAAAAACTAATAAACAGAATTAATGCTTCCTGCAGAATTAATGCTTCCTGCAGAATTAATGCTTCCTGCAGAATTAATTTATCCGGTTATTTTATGTAGAATTTATAGTTGCTGTTTCATAGTTGTCGACTTTTAATATGGGCAAACATAAACAAGAGAAATCTAAAAATATAGAAAAGAAAAACACATCAGATGAAGAAGAAGAATATTCGGAGGGAGAAATAGAAGAAGGAGAAGAGGGAGAAATAGAAGAAGAAATTACTTTGAGAGATGTAGATGTAAGCGTTTTGGAAATTCAATCTTTGTCTCCTTTAAAGAAACATTTAGACGAAGCAGAGAGAATATTCGAATCAATAAAAGGAGATTTGCAAAAGATCGAAAAAATGAAAATCAAATATGAAGATATCGTAAAAGGTGGATTATTTGATGATGATGAATTGAGCGAATATCAAAAAAGTCTTCAATATCATGCTGAGAGACAACATATTAATGTGAAAACAATTGTGCACAAATTAAATACTGCAAAAGAAATTTGGGAACAAAAGAAAAAATTAATGGGTGAAATGTGGATGGAAGGAGTCTTGGATGAAGGAGTAGTAAAAGTATGGCAAGTATCAATGTCGAATTATGAAAACAGGATTTCTAGAATAGATACAAAATTGCAATTTTTGTATGGAGGAAAATAAATTTTTTCATCTTAATTTGTTTTTTTATAACAGTATTTAAAATGCAAAATATTTCACTTAATGATTATTTTTCGACAATAGTAAAAAGCTTTTTCAATATCTTGATCGAACATAAAAATAGAATCGAAATTTTGGAAACAGAAAATAAATATTTAAAAAATGAATCTACAGGGAATAGAAAACTAATACCTCAAATCGAAAATATCCAGTTGGAAACTATAAAATTAAAAAATGCTGATACCGAATTAAAAAACGAATTACAAAATTTGAGTAAAATTAATACGGAATGTTTGGAAGAAAAAGCTATTATTGATAAAAAAGAAAAAGACTGCAAAAAACAGGTAGAACAACAAAAAGGTGTTTTTGAGGAAGAGGTATTGACTTTAAATGAGACTAATAAAAAATACCTTTCGGATAATAGAAATTTGCTAATAAATAATAAAAAGCAAAATAAAAAGTTAATAGATTGTGAAAACCAGAAAAAAATTCAAATAGATGAAGCTAATAAAACTCTAGAATCACAAAGAGAATTGTACCAAAAAAAAGAACAAGATAGAGTTAAAAATGAAATAATTGAAGAAGCGAAAAAATCTGAAGAGGAAGAAAAGATTTTGCTTTTATACAATGATTTTGTTTGGAATGGGGATTTGAATAACATTAATGATGCTTCGCTTTTAATATTAAAATTTATTTCGTTATAAAAAAAAAGTTTTATTTATTTAATTGGGTTTCAAAAAAAAGCAAGTTTAGATTAATTCTCTCAAGATTAATTCTCTAAAGATTAATTCTCTAAAGATTAATATTAAATAGCAATTTATTTTCCTCTAGATTTTATATGAGCCGTTCGGTATTTATTGTAAAGGTTCATATGTGAGTACAGTTGTTTTTA
>Ga0335394_10001409_pt1 | contig 27067 bp, 31 predicted proteins | sample MAT03_FD_205741 | JGI IMG/M metagenome (GOLD analysis project Ga0335394, IMG submission 205741) | Freshwater microbial communities from Lake Fryxell liftoff mats and glacier meltwater in Antarctica - MAT-03 (spades assembly) (version 2) ...
AGGTTGCCACCCTCGGCCAGCAAAGCCTGGTCGAAGAGGATGTGGGCCAGGTCGTCGAAGTGCTCGCCGCCTTCGGCCGAATCCATGCGCTTGACGAGCGCGTGTTCGGGGTTGACCTCCAACGTCGGCAGGCTCTTCGGCGCGGTCTGGCCGGCCTGCTTGAGCATGCGGGCCAGGTGGCCGCTCATGTCGCCTTCATCGACGACCACGCAGGCCGGTGAGTCCACCAGCCGCGTCGTCGTGCGCACGTCCTTGGCGCGGTCCTTCAACGTCGTCTTCAGGCGTTCCAGCAGGGGCTTGAAGGCTTCGGCCGTGGCCTCTGCGGCCTTCTTCTCTTCTTCATCCTGCAGCTTGCCCAGATCGACACCGCCCTTGGCCACGCTCGTCAGCGCATGGCCGTCGAATTCGTAGAGGTGGCTCAGCATCCACTCGTCCACCCGGTCCACCAGCAGCAGCACTTCGATGCCCTTCTTGCGGAAGATCTCCAGCTGCGGGCTGCTCTTGGCCGTGGCCAGGGTGTCGGCGGTGACGTAGTAGATGGCGTCCTGGCCTTCTTTCATGCGCGCCACGTAGTCCACCAGCGACACGCCGTTGTCGGCGTGCGTGGAGGCAAAACGCAGCAGCTTGGCCAGCCGCTCCTGGTTGGCGTGGTCTTCGCCCACGCCTTCTTTCAGCACCACGCCAAACTGGTCCCAGAACTCGGCGTACTTCTCTTTCTGGTTCTCCGCCACGTCTTCCAGCATGCCCAGCACCTTCTTCGTGCTGCCTTCGCGGATGGCCTTCACGTCGCGGCTTTCCTGCAGCAATTCGCGGCTCACGTTCAGCGGCAAATCCGCGCTGTCGATCACGCCCTTGACGAAGCGCAGATAGACCGGCATCAGCGCTTCGGCGTCGTCCATGATGAAGACACGCTTCACGTACAGCTTGACGCCGCCGCGCTTGTCGCGGTTCCACAAATCGAAGGGCGCCTTGGCCGGCACATACAGCAGCTGCGTGTATTCGGTGCGGCCTTCGACGCGGTTGTGGGTGTAGGCCAGAGGCGCTTCCTGGTCGTAGCTGATCTGCTTGTAGAAGTCCTGGTACTGCTGGTCGGTGATGTCGCTCTTGCTGCGCGTCCACAGCGCGGCGGCCTTGTTCACCGGCTCCCACTCGTCGGTGGTCACCTGTTCGCTCTTCTCGGCGTCCCAGGTCTGCTTCTGCATCAACACCGGCAGGCTGATGTGGTCGCTGTACTTGCTGATGATCGACTTCAGCTTCCAGGTGCTCAGGAATTCTTCTTCGCCTTCGCGCAGGTGCAGGATGACGTCGGTGCCGCGCTGCGGCCGGTCGATGGTCTCGACTTCGAAGTCGCCCGTGCCTTCGCTGCTCCAGCGCACGCCTTCGGAAGCAGCGGCGCCGGCACGTCGCGTCTCCACCGTCATGCGGTCGGCGACGATGAAGCCGCTGTAGAAGCCGACACCAAACTGGCCGATGAGGTTGGCGTCCTTCTTCTTGTCGCCTTCCAGCTTGGCCATGAATTCGCGCGTGCCGCTCTTGGCGATGGTGCCCAGGTGGGCCACGGCTTCGTCGGCGCTCATGCCGATGCCGTTGTCGCGGATGGTCAACGTCTTGGCGTCAGCGTCAAACCACACCCGCACGTCCAGGTTGGGCGCGTCTTCAAAGAGCGCGCTGTTGTCCAGCGCTTCGAAGCGCAGTTTGTCGCAGGCGTCCGACGCGTTGCTGACCAGTTCGCGCAGGAAGATTTCCTTGTTGCTGTACAGGCTGTGGGTGACGAGGTGCAGGATCTGCTTGACCTCGGCCTGGAATGACAGGGTTTGTTTGTCCATGATCGAATGCGTCTCTGTGGTGGTGCGAGGAAGGTGACGGAAAGGGGCGGTGCTTGGGCCGCAGTCAACACTGCGGACGGCATGGCACGGTGGGGCTGGGTGGAGGAATTTCAAGCCCGGGGCCGTGCAAACAGTGTCGGATTTTGCCCTCCGCCATGGCCTTGAAGGTTGCTTGACACCCGCACGGCAAGTCTTGCCGCCCATTCAAACCCGCCCTGGCTGATCGAGATCGTCAAGACCGTCCCCTGGTGCTGAAGGATGGCAAAGCCGCGGGCTCCAGCCTCATCGGCCAGTCCCTGCGCGACCTCGGCCACTTATGGAGCCGGCCGCGCCGGTGCCGGCCAACCCGGCGCTGGATGCGTTGCCCAGGTGAATAGCACCGTGCACGCCATGCGAAGATGACAGCGTGAGCCTGCTGCCCCTCATCCGATGCTGATCAACTGCGTTGCCTACCGTGACGGCCTCAAACAGGCCGACATTTCGCCGGACGACATCTCCGACTGGCTCGTCAAGCCCGGCTGCTTCGTATGGGTGGCGCTGCGCGACGCCACCGACACCGAACTGTCGCAGATGCAGCAGGAATTTGAGCTGCATGAACTGGCGGTGGAAGACGCGCATCACGGCCACCAGCGGCCCAAACTGGAAGAGTACGGACAGACTCTCTTTGTGGTGCTGCAACTGCTGGAAGTGGACAAGGGCCAGGTCAACATCGGTGAGCTCGCGATCTTCGTCGGCCTGAACTTCGTGGTCTCGGTGCGCAACCGCAGCACGCACGGTTTCCTGGGTGTGCGCGAACGTTGCGAACGCGAACCCGAGCTCCTGCGCCACGGTGCCGGCTTTGTTTTCTACGCCTTGATGGATGCGGTGGTGGACCGCTACTTCCCGCTCCTGGACGCCATCGAGACCGACCTTGAAGAGATCGAAGCGCAGATCTTCGAGCCCGGCGCGGCGCGCTGGAACATCGAAAGGCTCTATGAGCTGAAGCGCCGCGCCACCGTGCTGCGCCACGCCGTGTCCCCGCTGCTGGAAGTGACAGCCAAGTTGCATGGCGGCCGCGTGCCGGCGGTGTGCGCCAGCACGCAAGACTACTTTCGCGACGTGAACGACCACCTGGTGCGCATCAACGGCAGCATCGACGCCATCCGCGACACCATCGGCACGGCGATCCAGGTCAACCTGTCGATGGTGACGATCGAAGAGTCCGAAACCACCAAGCGGCTGGCGGCCTGGGCAGCGATCTTCGGTGTCTCCACGGCGTTGGCCGGCATCTGGGGCATGAACTTCGAAGCCATGCCGGAACTGAAGTGGAAGTACGGCTACCCGATGGCGCTGGGCTTCATCGTCACAGCGGCCGGCGTGCTGTACTGGCGCTTCCGCCGCTCGGGCTGGTTGTAGCGGCCACGCCGTGCGCGACACCATGCGCGATGACCGGCCCGACCCCGACGCGATGTTGCAGCGCCTGCAGGCCGACGAGACGCGTGCGCGGCGCGGCCGGCTGAAGATCTTCTTTCGCGCGTCGGCCGGGGTCGGCAAGACCTACGCCATGCTCGCCGCCGCACGTCGAAGGAATTCCACCTCGACGACGCGCTGGCCTTTGGCGCCGCGCATGAAGGTGCGCTCGTGCTGCTGGACGAACTGGAGCACAGAAACGCCCCTGCCGACGCCGGCAAAGCGGCGAGCCGCCGGCCGATCACGGCAGCGTCGCGTTGCCTGCGCTTGCTGCCGAAGCAGCCGACTGAGCGACAACCCTGCCCGTGTGCTGGCTGGTCGTCCGTGCCGGTCATCGCGCTGTCGGCGCGCAGCGGCGAAGGCGACAAGATCGTGGCCCTGGACGCCGGAGCTGACGACTACCTGGTCAAGCCCTTAGGCGCCGGCGAACTGATGGCCCGTGTGCGCGCCCAGTTGCGCCGCCACGCGCAACAGTCGCAACAGGTGCAAGGCGGTGAGCCCGTGCCGCGCTTTGCCGACATGGTGGTGGACCTGTCACGCCGCAGCGTGGAACGCGCCGGTGCGCCGCTGCACCTGACCCCCATCGAATACCGCCTGCTGACCCACCTGGCCGGCCAGCCCGACCGCGTCGTCACGCACCGCCGACTGCTCAAGGCCGTCTGGGTCCCGGCGCACAGCGAAGACACGCACTACGTGCGCGTGCACATGGCGAACTTGCCCAAGAAGGTTGAGGCGGAGCCGTCGATGCCGAAGCACCTGGTGACGGAGGCGGGTGTGGGCTATCGATTCGTGCCTTGATTGGGCGCGGAGGCGCTTGGCCGGTGGTGGGCGGCGCCGGAGAGCGGGATGAGGTCGGGGTCATCCATGACCAGACACAGGTCAAGGTTAGGCCTCGCAAAGAACGAGCGGTTGATATCATCGGCATCACTTTGAACCAGCGAGCGTCCGCCATGGCCGACATCGTTTTGCGCAATCTGGAAGATGACCTGAAAGAGAAGCTGCGGCGGCGCGCCGCCAGCAACCAGCGGTCCATGAACGCCGAGCTTCGCGAAATTGTCAGTAGCGCGCTGTCGCGGCCCCGGCGCAGCAGCTCGGTCGATCTGAAGCAGCTGGCCGCCGACATCCGCGCACTCAGCGCAGAGCGGCGCCAGACCCTGTCTGAAGACCTGCTACGCGAGAGCCGCGACCAGCGATGAAGTGGGTCGTTGACGCCAGCGTGGCGGCAAAGTGGTTGGCGCCGGAACCCGACTCGCTGCAGGCAGCAAACCTGCTGACGGCGGAATTGATCGCGCCCGACTTGCTGTATGCCGAGGTGGGCAACATCCTGTGGAAAAAACAGTTGCGCGGCGAGATGGACAGCGCCACGGCGCAGGTGGGTACGCGCTGGTTGCTGCAAGTGCCGCTGCAGGTGCACGACAGCGCAAGCCTGTTGGTGGAAGCACTGGACATGGCGCTTCAATTGCAGCACCCGGTGTATGACTGTTTCTACCTGACACTGGCCCAACGGCTTGATGCGCCGCTTGTCACGGCTGACAGGCGGCTCCATGCGCGCTGCCAGTCGGTTGATGCGGCGGGGCTGGGAGCGCGGGTGCGTTTGCTGTCGGACATCTGAAGTCAGCAGCACGTCTGAGGCTGACATCCTGCCAACGTCAGCAGTGGCGCACCAGCGAAGCTCGTCACCGGGTTGGACCGTTCATTCAGACCCCAGCTTCAGCCGTGGCGGCTGGCGTCTTTCAATCGACCACTTCAGCAGCGCTGCGCTGCGGTACACGCCGTGCGCAAACTTGCCGTAGGGCATGGTCGCGAAGAATGCCATCACCGCGCCCAGGTGCAGGCACAGCAGCAGCGGCAGTGCGGGTGTGGCCTTGAACAGGGCAAGCGCCAGGCCCGTCAGGCTGACCAGGAACAGCAGTGCAATGAAGCCCAGGTCCATGGGCTTCTGCGTGGCATCGCCGTGCGCGGGGTGGCGGCGGCGGTTCAACCACCACAGTCCGGCCGGTCCGACGAGCAAGCCGACACCGCCCAAGGTGCCCAGCAGTTTCGGCAGGCTGGTCCAGCCGTAAGGCGCTACCCAACCGAAGGCGTAGTGATAGACCGTGGCCAGGCTGGTGGCCGCAAAGCACAGCGCGAAGCCGTAGAAGGTGAGATGGTGAAAGCGGCGGCGTGCATGGGTCCAGGCGTCGTCTTCGTTGTGGCAACCCTCGCCGTGGCCGCCGTCCAGGTACTTGAGTTTCAGCGCGTTCTGCATCGCTTCGCCCACGGCGGGGCGTGACGACAGCGCGGCGTCGCCCGGCGACACGGTGCGCCAGAAACGCGCCACGCCCAGCCCCAGGGCCAGCACCGCAAAAACGAAGATCGGCGCAAAAAGGCTGACCATCAAGTTGTGCGGAAAAACGGCGTAGAAGCTGCCGCCTTCGACCGCGCCCCAGAGCGTGCCCTTCGCCAGCACGCCGAGCAGCAGAAAGAACGCCAGGCCTGCGGTGAGCGCCAGTGCCAGCGTCAGGCCGTTGCGCTGGTACAGACGCCCGAAGCCGGGCGGCCAGGCGAAGTCGGCATAGGTTTGCCCGCGCACGGTGGCCAGGGCCTGCGGCACGTTGACGGCAAATTCGTGCGGCGGCGCGTACTGGCAGGCGTGCAGGCAGGCGCCGCAGTTGTGGCACAGGTTGGCCAGGTAGTGGATGTCGGCGCTGCCAAATTCCAGCCGCCGTGTCATTGCGGGAAACACAGCGCAGAAGCCTTCGCAGTAGCGGCAGGCGTTGCAGATCTGCAGTTGACGTGCGACCTCCCATTGGGCGCTGCCAGCGGCCAGTGCCGATGCGTCGCGCACCAAGGCTTCAAGTTGCTGCAAGGGGGGACTCCTGGGCCTGCAACGTGGCGGCTGCACTCGCCCCGGCGATGCGCCCGAACACCGTGCCGATGGTCATGCCCACACCGGCGGTATAGCCCTGGCCCAGCACGTTGCCGGCCATCACTTCGCCGGCTGCAAACAGGTTCACGCTGGGCTGACCGCCAAAGTGCACGGCGGCGCGTTCGTCCACCTTCAGGCCCAGGTAAGTGAAGGTGACGCCGGGCTTGAGCGTGTAGCCGTAGAAGGGCGCCGTGTCGATGGGCCGCGCCCAGTGTGTCTTGGCGGGCTGCAGCCCTTCGGTGTGGCAGTCGTCCAGCACCGCGTGGTCGAAGGTGCCGACGCGGCAGGCGGCGTTGTAGTCCTGCACGGTCTGCAGGAAAGCGGCCTCCGGCACACCCAGCTGGCACGCCAACTGCGCCAGCGTGTCGGCCTGCTCGCCCTTGAACACTGGCGGCATGAAACGGCCCACGGCCTTGGCGTCGATGATGCAGTGGCCCACCTGGCCCGGCTGCTGCGCCACCAGGCGGCCCCAGATGGCATAGCGCTTGGGCCAAAAGTCTTCGCCCTCGTCGTCGAAGCGCAGTCCGTCCCGGTTGACCATGATGCCCAGACTCACCGCGTCCACACGCGTGCAGATGCCGCCGTCGTACAGCGGCGCGCGCGCGTCGACGGCCACCATGTGCGCCTGCGTCGCGTCGCCTACTGCGTCGGCGCCCTGCGCGATCAGGTCCTTCAGCAGCACACCCTGGTTGAAGCGTGTGCCACGCACCGCAAACTGGTCGGCCGGCCATTCGCCGCGCGCGTTCTGGCCCCAGGCTTCGCGCAGCCATTCGCGGTTGGATTCGAAGCCGCCGCTGGCCACGACGCAGGCGCGGGCTTCGATGCGAACGCCAGAATCTGTGTGGGCCGCCAAGAACCGGTCGCCCCGCAGTTCGATGCGCTGCACTGTCGTGTCGTATCGCACCTGCACCCCCAATGCCTGCGCGCTGCGGTAGTAGGCGTTGACCAGCGCCTTGCCGCCGCCCATGAAAAACGCGTTGGTGCGGCTCAGGTGCAGCGTGCCCGACAGCGAAGGCTGAAAGCGCACGCCGTGCTGGCGCATCCAGCCGCGCACGTGGTGCGATTCGCGAATGACACGCCGCGCCAGGGTTTCGCTGGTCTTGCCAGCCGTCACCTTCAGCAGGTCTTGCCAGAACTCTTCTTCGGCGTAGGCCTCCGTCAACACGTCTTGCGGCGCGTCGTGCATGCAGCGGATGTTTCGCGTGTGGATGCTGTTGCCGCCCCGCCATTCAAAGGGCGCCGATTCCAGCAGCAACACCGACGCACCCGCCTCGCGGGCGGTGAGCGCTGCACACAGCGCGGCGTTGCCGCCACCGATGACGAGCAGGTCCAGCACCGTCAGCGGTCCTCGGCCTGTTGCTCAAGGGTCAACATCGTTCAATCCGGCTTGATGCCGGCCTCGCGGATCAATTTCTCGCAGCACGCGCGTTCATTGGCGATCAACGTCGTCAGCCTGTCAGTAGCCACGGGCTGCACCTCACCGCCCGCGTTGACCAGCCGGTCGCGCACCTCGGGGCGACACGGGCCCGCTGGCTGCGTTGGCCGCAATCACCACCGGCACTGGCACCAGTGGCCAGCGTCAGCAAAGCCAAGCCGGCCGCGCTGATCAACGCGCGGCGATGGAAATTCTTGTGCCGTCCCCCAACCGCGCCGGCACTTCCAGCGCCTCACCCATCGCCGCGCGGAACAGGTGGTCGTCGGTGGCACGCAGGCGGCGGCACAGTTCACGCCCCAGGTTCATCTGCATCAAGGCGAATTGCTCCACGTCGGTTTCGTACAGGTGCAGCATGTCGTGGGTGCCGAAAGCAATGGCGTCGCAGGGTTGCAGCGCGCGCACCGACGCGCTGCGCGGTTGCAGGTCCATCAGCGCCATTTCGCCGAAGCAGTCGCCGGCTGACAGCTCATGCAGCACGAACTCGCTCCCCTGCCAGCACTTGGTGATGGCGACGCGGCCGTTTTGCAGCACGTACATCGCCTCGGCGGCGTCGCCTTCGAGGAAGAAGGCCTCTCCGCCTTCGCGGTGCACTGTGGTCGCACGTTCAAGCAGTTGGCGCAGCGCCGGCTCACGCAGGCCGCCAAACACCGGCATGCGCTGCAAGAGATCGACGTGTGCCAGTTCCATGACTTGTCATCCGCTCGGTCGGGCTCGGTTGGGCTCAGTCGGGTTTGATGCCGGCGCGCTTGACGATGTCGGACCAGATTTTCTGCTGCTTGCCGATGTAGGCCGCAAATTCTTCGGGCGGGCCGCCGCCACCGCTGGCGCCGTCGGCCGTGAAGCGTTCGGTCACCGAGTTGCTTTTCAGCGCCTTCAGTGACTCTTCCTGCAGCCGCTTGACAACTTCGCGCGGGGTGCCGGCAGGCGCCAGGATGCCGTACCACTGCGAGGTCTCGAAGTCCTTGAAGCCCATTTCGGCCACCGTGGGCACGTCGGGCAGCTGCGACAGGCGCTGCGCGGTGCCGACGGCGATGGCGCGCAGCTTGCCGCTCTTGATGTGCGGCAGCATGGCCGGCAGCCCGGCGCTGCTGGCCTGCGTGCGGCCGGCCAGCAAGTCGGTCAGCTGCGGCCCGGTGCCGCGATAGGGGATGTGCACCATGAACATGCCGGTGACGAGCTTCAGGTATTCCATCGCCAGGTGGCCCGCGCTGGCGTTGCCGGCGCTGCCGTAGTTGAGCTTGCCGGGGTTCTTCTTGGCGTAGGCCACAAATTCCTTGAAGTCCTTCACTGGCACGTCGGGGTGCACGACAAACAGGTTGGGCACCTTGGCCAGCAGCGTGACGGGCATGAAGTCCTTGTTCACGTCGTAAGGCTGGTTGGGGAAGATGTACGGGTTGACGGCCAGGCTGCCGACGTGACCCAGGATGATGGTGTGGCCGTCAGGCGTGCTCTTGGCCACGTCCTGCATGGCCGGGATGCCGGCGCCGCCGCCTTTGTTGTCGACATAGACGGTTTGCCCGAGCTGTTTGGTCAACTCGATGGCCACCGTGCGCGCCACGATCTCGCTGGTGCCCCCGGGTGCGAAGGGCACCACGAAACGGATGCTCTGGCGCGGCCACGCGGGCTGCGCCTGCGCCAGGGTGTGCAGGGCAGGCAGGGCCAGGCTGCTGGCGGCCAGGACGGTGCGGCGGGTGGTCATGCGAGTGGTCATGCAGGTGTCTCCTTGTTGTTGTGAGATCAGAACACGGCATGGTTACCACGTTCCGGCGCCGTGCCGCCCTGGATCTGGGTGGCGTAGAAATCGAACAGCGTCTGGCTGCCGGTGGATGGTGTGGCAGCTGCACTGTAGCGGTCGGTGCCGGGGTCCAGCACCAGCATCGATTCAGTGGCGTAGTAGCGGCCGATGCGCGCCAGTTCGGCCTTGGCGGCCAGGGCCGGGAACACGCGCCCTGCAGTGCCCAGCATGGCGATGATCGTGTCCAGCAACGCCACCGGCACCTGCTTGAAACGTGGCGCGCGGCCCAGCAGCGCAAAGAGCTGTTCGCCCTGCTGCCGTGGCGTGATGGCGTCGCCGGGGCCGCCGATGGGCAACACGCGGTTGTGGCGGCTGGCATCCATCAGGCAACCGGCCAGGTAGTCGCCAAGATCGTCGTCACTGATCGGTTTGCAGGCCGTCAGCGTGCCGTCGCCGAAGACGAGGAAGGGTTTGCCTTTTTTCACGCGGTCGATCTGGCCCGACAGTGACTTGAAGAAGGCTGTGGGGCGCACGATGGAATAAGTCAGGCCCGATTCGACCAGCACTTTCTCAAACGCCAGCTTCGCTCGTTGAAAAGCCAGCACGGGCCTCTGCACGCAGATGGCCGACAGCAGCACCACCTGCGTCACACCTGCACTTTGCGCCGCCTGCAGCGCGTGCACATGGGCCTGGTGGTCGATTTCCCAGGCGTCCTTGGGCGCGCCGGTGCGCGATGCCAGGCAGGACACCAGCGCGTCGAAATGCTCGCCCCTGAAACCGTCGCGAGCCAGCGACTGCGGGCTGCAGACATCGCCCACGCGCACTGTGGCCCCGGCCAGCAACCTGGCGCTGCCGTCCGCCGTCAGCGCACCGCCGACGCCGGCCTGCGGGCGCACGAAACACACCACCTCGTGCCCATGACGCAGCAAGGCGCGCACCGTGGCGCGGCCGATGGTGCCGGTGGCACCGATGACGAAGACGCGGCGGCGGTTTTCCGAAGGCGGCATGTGTCCGGATCTTGAAGAGCCATGCCGCCGATCTTAGGTACGCGCGGCGGGCCCGCCATAGGTGTGAATCAGGTGGCTTCAATGTCTGCCATCCTGGGGATGGATTTCGTCGCCATGCGGCGCACCATCGCGCCCTGTCGCAACCCTGGAGCCTCGCCATGCAAACCTCTCCGTCCTGGCGCCACCCCTGGCTCTTTCGGGCCGAAGTGGCGCTGTCCGTCCTCAGCACCGTGCTCTTCGCCTGGACCCTGGTGGACCCGCAGTGGATCGAGCGCTGGTTTGACGAATCCCCCGATGGCGGCGACGGCAGCGCAGAACGCTGGCTGGTCGGCGGCTGCTTCTTCATCGCAGCCGTGCTGGCCGCTGCGCTCGCGAGGCGTGAGCGTGTGCGTGTGCGTGTGCGTGCAGCTGCGTAGCGGCGGCCTGGGCGCCACAGCATGAACCAGCCCGTCTGGGCCCAAGCCTTTCCAGGCGGCGTGGCCGACGCCGACCTGCAGCATGCGCTCGTGCGCAGCGCACGTGGCCCGCTGGTGGCGCTGCGACTGGCGGACGGCCAGGTGCTGTGGCGCAGCGGCCAGGCCTTGCGACCTTTGCTGCTGGGCCAGGGCCTGGTGTTTGGCTTGGCGCTGGGTGCGCCGATTGGCACGTCTTCAGCATCCGCGCCAGCGCAAGCCTGTGTCGTGGCCCTGGTGCTGCATGAAGCCGGCATCGAGCGCTGGCGCAGTGCGCCGTTGCCGTGGCCCGAATGGGCTGCGCAGGGTGGGGCCCCGGCGGATTCACTGGCGGTGCAGGCGGGCTGGCTCGCTGACCGCATCGTGTTGCGCTGGCGTTTGCAGCCGCTCTATCGCGGCGGCGCCGCCCCGGGGCCGTCGCGGACAAAGTCCCCAGCCGCACATGGCTGTTGCCTGCTGGATGCGGCCAGCGGCGCTCTGCACGGCGCGCCTGCCGGTGTCGATGACTTCACCGTCCAAGCCCCGCCGCAAGAACCCTGCGACGACCCTTGCGTGATGGCGCAGCAAGTGCTGGGCGGTGTGCGCTACCGCCTGCAGCAAACGCCGCTGCCCGGTGTGCAACCCACAGAGGCGTTGCACACCACCCTGACCGCCCACGACCCGGCGTGCGGTCTGGACCTCTGGCAATGCCTGCTGGACGACACACCGCGCAAGGCGCCGCGCGCGCTGCGGTCCTGAACCCCAGGGCCTGCAGCCTGCACGCCCAAAACGAGGAGACACGACGATGGCACTCTCAGACCAGGACCTGGCCGACAAACGCGGCCTCAGTGTGGACATGGTGCAGCGCCTGCGCCAGACACGCGGCACCAGCAACGACAGCCTGGAAAAGGCCCCTGAAGGCGCGCTGCGGCGCGCGCTGCGGCGCCTGAACTACCCCGATCTGGCGCGGGCCCGCCAACTGCACCTGTTGAAGCAGTCGCGCGGTGACAACGGCCAGGTGCCAGCGCATGCCTTGGCGCATGCGGTGCAGCAAGTGACCGCGATGCGCAGCCAGGCCGTGCAGCGCCAGCGTGGCCCGCAAACACTGCCAACACGCGGCCTGCAAAGCCGCGGCGCCGGCCTGCCGGTGATGGGCGCCCTGACGCCGCTGGCCCTGGTTGGCGCCGCGCCTGCGCCGCCGCTGCCGCGCACGGCGGGCCTGGCCACCACACGCTGGCAATGGCTGGGGCCGGGCAACGTGGGTGGGCGAACGCGGGCGATCGTCATCCACCCCACCAGCCCGCAGCGCATGCTGGCCGCCAGCGCCGGTGGTGGCGTCTGGTTCACGGAAAACGCCGGTGCGCGCTGGGACCCGGTGGACGACTTCATGGCCAACCTGGCGGTGTCGTGCCTGGCCATCGACCCCAGCAACCCGAACCTGGTCTATGCCGGCACCGGGGAAGGCTTTGGCAACGGCGACGCGCTGCGTGGCGGCGGCATCTTCCGCATCAGCGGCGTGGCTGGCGGCAGCGGGACCATCGGCTGGCAGTCCATCGCCGCCACCAAGAATTTCACCGCCATCAACCGCATCGGCGTGTCGCGCAACGGCAAGACGGTGCTGGCGGCCACGCCCGACGGCATCAAGCGCAGCACCGATGTGGCGCGCAGTGTCTGGACAACGGTGCTGGCCAGCCCGGTGGCCGACATCAAGTGCCACCCGACCTTGTCCACCCGCGCCGTGGCGGGTGGCCTGGGCAACGGCCAGGCCTGGTACAGCAGCAACAGCGGCCTGACGTGGAAGGCAGCCACCCATGCGGGCGCCTGGAACGGCCGCGTGGAGGTGGCCTACGCGCGCCAGAACCCGAACATCGTCTATGCCGCCGTGGAAGGCGAGGGCGGCAGCCTGTGGCAGTCCACCGATGGCGGCAAGACCTATGCGAGCCGCAGCGCGCTGGGCACCGACGGCAGCGCCGCGGCCTGGCTGGGTGACCAGGGCTGGTACGGCAACGTGCTGTGGGCGGGCGACCCGACGGACGCACAGCTCGTCGTCCTGGGCGGCGTCAACCTCTGGCGCAGCAGTGACGGCGGCAACACCCTGGCCGAGATCAGCACCTGGTGGGCCAGCAATTCGGTGCACGCCGACCACCACGCCATCGTCGCCCACCCGGCCTACGACGGCGTCAACAACCGCACCGTGTTCTTCGGCAACGACGGTGGCATCTTCAAGGCTGCTGACATCCGCGCCACCGGCCGTGAGGCCGAGCCGCCCTTTGTGCAGGGCTGGACAGAGCTGAACAATAACTATGGCGTGACCCAGTTCTATGGTGGCGCGGTGCATGCGGCAAGCGGCCGCATCGTGGCCGGCGCGCAGGACAACGGCACGCTCGGCCTGGCCCCGGGCGCCGACAGTGAACACTGGGGGACCTGGTTCGGCGGCGACGGCGGCTGGTGCGCGTCCGACCCCACGGACCCGAAGGTGTTCTACGGTGAATACGTCTTCCTCAACATCCACCGCAACACCGACGCCTGCGCCACGAACGACACCCAAGGCGACCGCTACATCAGCGGCCAGTTCTGGGACGGCGTGGCGGGGGAATGGGCCTGGAAGCCGGTGCCGTTCCAGATACCCGACGCGCGCACGCAGGACGCGCTCTTCATCGCGCCTTTCGTGATGGACGTGCGCAACCCGAACCGGCTGCTGGGCGGCGGACTGTCGTTGTGGGAGACGAGCAACGCCAAGGCGCCCAACACGCCCACCAGCGGGCCACGCTGGCGCGCCATCAAGGGCAGTACGGGGCGCCACATCTCGGCCATTGCGGTCTCGCCGGCCAACTCTGACGTGGTGTGGGTAGGGCATGACGACGGCAAAGTGTTCCGCAGCCTCAACGCCACCAGCGCCGCACCCACCTGGCAGCGTTGCGACCACGTCGGCATTCGGCCGCTGACGCCGACACGCTTTTGCACGCGCATCGTGCCGCACGCCACCGACGTCAAGATCGCCTATGTCACTTTTGGCGGGTTTGTCAGCGACAACGTGTGGGTCACCCGCGACGGCGGCGCCACTTGGCTGGCGCTGGGCGCGGCGCTGCCGGCGGCACCGGTGCGCACGCTGGCGATGCACCCGCGCAAGGCGCAGCTGCTCTACATCGGCACCGAGGTCGGTGTCTTCGCCAGCGCCGACAGTGGCGTCACCTGGTCGGCCACCAACGAAGGGCCGGCCAACGTGTCGGCCGACGAACTGTTCTGGGCCGGCCAGACGCTGGTGTGCGCGACGCACGGCCGCGGCATGTACCGCATCGATCTGAGCGGTGCCTGAGCAGGCCCGGCCGACTTCAGCTCTCAGGCTGACGGCCGGCGCCGCCACAAGAGCGCCGCGCAGCCGATGAAGCCCAGCCCCGCCAGCCCGGCCAGCCCCGCAGCGGTGCCCGGGTTCGGTGTGGTGCTGGCCACGAAGCCGATGCCCAGCAGCGCGGCACCCGCCAGGGCCGACGACACGGCGCCGCTCATCAGCCCCTCGCGCCCGCCCTGGCCCAGTTGCAGCGCGGCACTGAAGGCGCTGCACAGCAGCAGCGCCCACCCGGCGCCGGTGCAGGCCTGCGCCGCCAGCAGCCATGCCAGGGTGGGCGCAGACGCCGCCGCCGCACTGCCCAAAGCCGCCACCGTGGCACCCAGCAACATGGCAGTTAGCGCGCCAGCCCGTTTGGCCCACCAGCCTGCCGGCAGCAGTGCCAGGTTGAAACCGACCCAGAACGCCGGCAGCAGCCAGGGCAGGTCGCGGGCACCGGCTTGACCGCAGCGTCCGCTGCCGCCGCTGCCGTAGCTGCCGCCGCAGTGCCGCCGGCCTGGCGCGCCAAGGCGCGTTCTCCGGCCACCATGCGCAGCGTCACCGCAGCCAGGCAAAGGGCAGCCAGGCAAAGGGCAGACAGCGCAAAGGGCCACACCGGGTCGATTGACTTCAGTTGCAGCCCGACGTAGGGCGCCACCGCGCCCGCCACACCCAGGCCAAAGCTGTTGAGCGCAATCGCAATCGCCGTCGCCATCGCCATCGCCATCGCCATCGGCTGCGCGGCCTTGGTCACGGTGAACCATGTGCTGACGCGGCTGCACGGCGAACTGGCCGCACGCCCCGCACACGAGACCATCGCCCTGCGCAGGCCCTGCCAACAGGTGCTTGAGACCTTGGCCGACACGCGCGCCGCGCCCCTGCTTGAACAGCTGCACGCCGACGTCCAGGCACGCGCCGAAGTCCTGACCGACGCGGCCGACCGGCAGCGCCTGATCCAGGCCCTGCCGGTCTTCCGTGCCATCGTGGCCGCGCATGCGCGGCGCATTTCGGCGCAGTAGCGGCGCAATGCGGCGCCGCAGCATCACCCCCCACTGAGCGCCAGCACCAAGGCCACGAAGTCGTCGCCTTGCAGCGCGTGGTGCAGATCGCGCACGCCGACGCCGTTGACGAAGATGCGCATGTTCGGCCGCAGCAGGTTCTGTTCATCCACCACGCGAAAGCGCAGCCCGGGGTAGCGGCGGTCGAGGTCTGCAAACAGCGCATGCAGCGTGTCGCCCACGGCTTCGACGTGGGCGTCGCGCGTGTAGGAGCGCAGTGCCCCGGGTATCAGCACTTTCATCGGCCGGGTCCCCAACCGTGCTTCATGCCAGCTCAGCCACTTCCACCGCGTAGATCTCCGGCAGGTGGCGGGCGATGTTCGACCAGCGCGCACCTTCTTCACGCCCTATCCACAGCTCGCCGCTGGTGGTGCCCACGTATAGCGCGGGCACGGCTTGCGCGTCAACCGTCATGGCCTGGCGTTTCAGTGTCCACCAGGCCTGGGCTTCGGGCAGGCCTTCGTCCAGGCGCTGCCAGGTCCGGCCGGCGTTGCGCGTGACGTAGGCAGCGGGCCGGCCGCCGGGGCTGGTGCGCGGCCAGACGGTGGTGCCGTCCATCGGGAAGACCCAGGCGGTGTCGGCGTCACGCGGATGCACCACCATGGGAAAGCCGATGTCGCCCACGCGTTTGGGCATCTTGCTGCCGATGCGCTGCCAGGTATCTGCAGCCGGGTCGCCGGACCGGTCGATCCGGTAGATGCCGCAGTGGTTCTGTTGGTACAGCCGGTCGGGGTTGCTGGGGCACAGGCGCACGCAGTGCGGGTCGTGGAAGGTGACGGTGGTGGGGTCGAGCCCACCCACCACCTCCATGCCCTTGATCAACGTGGCCCAGCTGCGGCCGGCGTCACGCGATTCGTGGACGCCACCACCCGACATCGCAAAGTACAAGTGCGAGGGGTCGCGCGGGTCCACGATGATGGAGTGGAGCTTCGGGCCGTCCGGCGTGCCGTCCTGCGCCGACCCCATCCATTCGCGCAACTGCGGGTTGTCGTTGACAGCGGGCAGTGGGGCCCAGCTGACACCGCCGTCTTCCGAGCGAAAGAGGCCCTGCGGCGAGGTCCCGGCGTACCAGCTGTCGCGCTCACTGGCGTGGCCCGGGGTCAGCCAGAAGGTGTGGTCCACCGAACGGGCGGGCAGGCCGTCTGGAGCCTGAGCCTGCTTGGCCGGCTGCGTGAAGGCCGGCGGCTGCCGCGCCTCTTTCCAGCCGTGGCCCAGGTTGGTGGAGCGGAAGATCGTCGGGCCCAGGTGGCCGGTCTTGGCCGCCGCCAGCAGCGTGCGGCCGTCGCGCGGATCCAGTTGCACGTGGCTGATGCTGTGGCCCAGGAAGTGCGGGCCGTCGGCCTGCCAGACCTTGCGCTTCGCGTCGCCGTGAAAAAGCCATGCGCCCTTGCGCGTGGCGACGAGGATGACGATGCGGGTGGGGGTCGGGGTGGGTGCGGATGTCCGGCTCATGGGTATTCCTGGGTGAATGTGCTTGTCTCAATGGCGCTCAACGGCGCGCACAGCTGCATCGGTTCTCAGAGCCTGACGATCTCCTTGAAGCCACCCCAGAACATGCGCTTGCCGTCGAAAGGCATGTCCTTCGCGGCCATGCCGGCCATCATCGGATCGGCCATCACCTTCTTGTTGACGGCGTCACGGTGGCGGCGTGACTTGAAGACGATCCACGAGAAGACCACCAGCTCGTCTGGCTTGAGCTTCACGGCCTGCGGAAAGGAGGTGCGCTTGCCGGGCTTGACATCGTCGGCCGCGCACTCATGGACTTCGAGTGCGCCGTGCTTGATCCACAGTGCGCCGAACCTGCGCGCCATGCGGCGGTACTCGGCCAGCTTGTCCTTTGGCACCGGGACCACAAAACCATCGACATAGACACTCATGAACTGCCTCCTTCTGGCAGGGTGTGGGACGGGATATTGAGCGCGCGTTCAAGCAGCAGCTCGCGCTCGCGCACGTTGCGGGTCAATTCGGCCGCGCGCAGCCATTGCGCACGCGCTTCTTCGTGGCGGCCCAGGCGGGCCAGCAGGTCGGCCATCACGCTGGGCAGCAGGTGGTAGCGCGCAAGCTGCGGCTGCGCCATCAAATCCTGGATGAGGGGCAGCGCGGCAGCCGGCCCATGGGCCCGGCTTACCGCCACGGCCCGGTTCAGCGCCACCACCGGGGAGGCCTGGCGCTGCATCAGCGCGTCGTACAAGTCGCAGATGCGCAGCCAGTCGGTCTCTTCGGCACGCAGCGCGCGCGCATGGCAGGCGGCAATCGCGGCTTGCAGCGTGTAAGGCCCCAGTTGCCCCAGTTGCCCCAGCGGTTGCAGCGGTCCTGCGGCGCTGCACAGGCTTTCAGCCTGCGCCAGCGCCGCCAGGCCGCGACGGATCAAGAGCCGGTCCCAGCGGCTGCGGTCCTGCGCCATCAGCAGCACCGGGCGGCCTTGTGGGTCTATCCGTGCCGGCGTGCGCGAGGCCTGAATCTCCATCAGCGCTTGCACGCCCAGCACCTCCGGTTCATGCGGCGCCAGTGCCGACAACATGCGCCCCATGCGAAGTGCTTCGTCGCACAGCGCCGGGCGCATCCAGTCGTCACCGCTGGTGGCCGCGTAGCCTTCATTGAAGACGAGGTAGATCACCTCCAGCACCGCGGCGAGGCGTTCACCCAGCTGATCGCGCGGTGGCAATTCAAAGGCCACGCGCGCATCCGTCAGGCAACGCTTGGCGCGGACGATGCGCTGCGCAACCGTCGCTGCGGGGACCAAAAAGGCGCGTGCGATCTCGTCGGTGCTGAGGCCAGCCACCAGCTTCAGCGTCAGTGCCACTTGCGCGTCGCGCGCCAGCACGGGGTGGCAAGCGGTGAAGACCAGGCGCAGCAGGTCGTCGCCCACCGGGTCGGCCTCGGCGGCGATGAGGGTGTCGATCACGCTGGGCGCAAACATCATCTGGCGCGCTTCGTCGTCGCGCGCCAGGGCTTCGTGCTCAGCGGCGGCCATGGACCGGTGGCGCAGCCAATCCAGCGCGCGCCGCTTGGCCGTGGTGGTGAGCCAGGCGCCCGGGTTGGCCGGCACGCCGTCCTGGCGCCAATGTTCGAGCGCGGCGACGAGAGCATCGCCAGCCAGTTCTTCGGCGATGCCCACGTCGTGTGTGACCCGCGCGACGGCGCCGATGACCTTGGCGGCTTCAAGCCGCCAGACGGTGTCGATCGCATCGTGAGTCGCTTGTCTGGCGTCTTGCACGGCGTTGTGTGCTGCGTCGTGCACGGCGCTACTTTGTGCTGCGGCCCATCGTGCCGCTCAGGTTTTTTCGGCCAGCGCCTTGAGGTTGGCCAGGCCGGCCTCGAACTCCTTGCCCACCGTCTTGTCCATGTCGAAGAAGGTCGTCATCAGGCGGTTGAGAAAGGGCATCGGGCCGTGCATCGCCCAGCTCACGGTGCAGTCTTTGTCGCCCTGCGCCTGCACGGTGAAGTCCACCACGTTGTGGGCCTCGAAGGGCTTGCTGAAGTCGAGCCTGGCGCTCACCCGCTGGGCGGGCACGGATTCAGTGATCTGCATCCGCCCTGCGCCCGACTTTTCGCCTTGCCAGTTGTAGGCGCCACCGACACCGACGGTGACGGCGTCGTAAGTGATCCCGTTCTGCGGGTCCAGTTGTGCGAACGGGTTCCAGACGTTGAACTGGCGCAGGTCGTTGATGAGTGCAAACACCTTGTCCGGTGGTGCGTTGATCGTCGTGCTGCGTGACAAGCGGAAGCTGTCGGGCTTGAACGCCGCGTAGGCGAGCAGGGCGCCGATTGCGACGGCTGCAACAAGCAGGATGGTCTTCAGCATGGTGTGTCCTCAGGCGCAGTCTTCAGGTGATAGTGGCTGCGAAGTCGTCGGCCTCGAACAGCTGCCGCACTTCAAGCTCGCAGGCGCTGCCGTGCAGGGTCGGGTTGGGGTAGCGGCGCGACCATTCAACTGCCTCTTCGCGCGAGCGCACCTGGATCAACGTGTAGCCGGCCATCAGCTCAGGCGTCTGGGCAAACGGTCCATCGACGACTTTCCTGTCGCCGCCAGCACCGATGCACACGCGCCAGCCTTGCGACGACGCTTTGAAGCCGGCGCCGTCCAGCAACACGCCGGCGCGCGCCAGTTCTTCGTGGAAGGCGCCCATCTCGGCCAGCAGCGACGGGGTCGGCATGACGCCGGCTTCGCTGTCGGCGGTGGCCTTGACGATGATCATGAAGCGCATGGTGGGGACCTCTTTCGGTGCAAGGCTTCGAGCGCGGTGCCGCTCTTATCGACACGACGAACGATCGGTCCCGAATTCGACAGTGCATGCCGCCGCCTGGGGAAACTACCGATCCGCTCAGGTGAAGCAGGGCCCGGTCTCGCGCACCTCCACAGTGGCCCAGGCTGCGGCCGGGCAGCGCTCGGCCCAGCCCAGCGCCGCGTCATGGCTGGCGCAGTTCAGCAAGAAGAAGCCGCCGATCATTTCCTTGGCCTCGGCAAACGGCCCGTCCAGCACGCGCGCCGTGGCAGCGCCCGGGGGCCGCTGCAGCCGCGTCGCTGCGCTGGCCAGCGAACTGCTGGTCATCAGCACCCCAGAGCGGCTCAGCTCGTCGGTGAAGTCAAGCATCTGCTGGTAGGCCACCTGGCCCCCTTCAATGCCGCGCTCTTCGCGCTGGCCGAGGGGTTCGACGATGAGCAGCATGTGCGGCATGGCGGTGTCTCCGATGCAGGGAGGGTGTCCAACCCGCATTGTGGGCGCGCCGCGACGCCACCGCGCACCGGGTCCGATCGGAGAAGCCGTGCAGTTGCTGCCCAGCCGCCGCCTCACCCGAGAAGGTGAGCGGCGGTGTCAGGAACGCCCATGGGCTTGAAGCTGCTGCTGGATTCAGCGTGTGATGCGGGCGATCAACGCACCGACTGCCAAAGCGCCCAAAAGGGACGCCAGCGGGTGGTCGCGCACTGTGGCGCGAAGGCTGTCTGACCACCGATCCGGCGTTTCGCGGATCGGGTCGGTCTTTGGGACGGCGCGCTTGAGCAACTCTTCCGCGGCCAACGTTGGTTTGTCAGCCGGCATCGGCGTGGCCGCGTCAGGCACCAGCAAAGGGTCTCTGACGCCCCACCACATGGGCGTGGTTGTTGCGGAAGAAACCCCGCTGTCACTCATGGCCGTCCCCTGCGTGCTCACGATTACTGCGCCAGCAGTTCGTGCTTGCGCGCGGCCATTTGCGCGCCGAGTTCGGCCATGTCGAGCGACGTGGCCTTGGCCTTCGGGAACATTTCGGTCTGCTCTTCCTTGACGTGGTGCTTCACGTATTCGGACAGCACCTTGACCTTGGCGTCGTACATCTCGCCGTCGGGCTCGACGCCTTCAAGCTGGGCGATCAAGCTTTTGACACCGGCGTGCTCCACAGTGGCTTCCGGCACGAGCAGCTTGTCCTTCAGCGCCGCCTTGACGGCCGGGTAGAAGATCTCTTCCTCGATCTGTGCATGCACACTGAGTGCAGTGCAAATCTCGGCGACGAGCGCTTTCTTGTTGGCGACTGAACGCGTCTTCTCGAATTCGGCGAACAGTTGACTGACGGCCTCATGGTCAGCCTTGAGCAAGGCGATGGCGTCCTTCGCAGCCGCGGGCGCCTTCGATGCGGCGGGGGTCTTTGTGGTGGTCATTGAATGTCCTGGATAAGCTTGGATGAGGGTGGCGTGCTGCGGCTATTTGCCGTCGCGGTCCGAATCGCCCGGGGTGGCGCGCTCAACTGTGTCGCTGACGCGCTTCCACGCATCGCGAGTGGCATCCTTCGCATGCTCCCATGTCAAGGACGACGTGCCGCGTGCACCGCCCCAGCCGCGTGCCAGATCAGATTCGGCCTCATCGAAGCTGCGTCCTGGGTGCTGGCTGTAGGCGTTGACGCCGTAGCCATAGGCTGGGCCGTAGTCGTCGTAGCTCGAGCCGGCCGCAACATAGGGGCGGCTGCTGTAGTTGTCACGCCAATGGGCCGCTTCCCGTGTCGGGTCGATCGTTTCAGCGACGCCCTTGCCGGCCAGGCCGCCGATGAGCGCGCCAGCGGCTGCGCCAATCACCGTGCCCACCGGACCCACGACCGTGCCGGCGGCAGCGCCCGCGGCGGCGCCGCCTAGCAAGGCACCCACGCCCGTGCCCACGGGGTGTGCGCCCGGCGCGCCAGTGATCGGGTCGGGGTTGGAACCGGTGTCGATTGTCTTGTCGAGGTTTGCCATGAAAGTCTCCTTGGGTGAACGAAAAGGGGAACGCCTGACGCACTTGACGCGCTTGACGCGCTTGGCGCGGCACGCCGCGCCGCATCGATGGCCGAAGCCGTGGTGAACCATAGGAACGAGCAACTCGGCCGTCTGTGCGGCAGCGCACGCCATCGCGGGCGAAGAGTCCCTAGAGTCGGCCACTGGCAAAGTCGGCGCGTGCAACGACACACAGTGCGAGTGCCGATCCCCTCGGAGCATCTTGACGATGAAATTTGCGACATTGAAACGATGGCCGTTCGCGATTGCCGCTGTTGCCGTGGTGCTGGCGGTGGTCGCCGTCGTGGTCGCTTTCAATTTCATGGGTGGCGAAAAGAAGATCGAGCGTCGCATCGAGCGCCTGTATGCGCTCGACGACCCGCGCTTCCATCAGGAACTCGGCGTGCTGCTCGGCCCGCCGTTCGTGGCCGGCAACCGGGCCCGTGTGCTCAGGAATGGCGACGAGATCTTCCCCGCGATGCTGGCCGCGATCCGTGGCGCGACCTCGACGATCACTTTCGAGACCTACATCTACTGGTCAGGCGACATCGGTCGCGAATTCACGCAGGCACTGGCCGACCGTGCGCGCGCTGGGGTCAAGGTGCATGTGCTGCTCGACTGGGTCGGCAGCGCGAAGATGGATGACGCACTGCTCGACACGATGAGGTCGGCCGGTGTGCAGATCCACAAATTCCACCCTCCGCATTGGTCGCAGCTGGGTCGCCTTAACAACCGCACGCACCGCAAGCTGCTGGTCGTCGATGGCAGCACCGGCTTCACCGGCGGCGTGGGCATCGCGCCCCTGTGGACCGGCACCGCGCAGGACCCCGAGCATTGGCGCGACACGCACTTTCAGGTCGAAGGCCCGGTGGTGGCGCAGATGCAGGCGGTCTTCCTCGACAACTGGATCAAGGTCAGCGGCGAAGTGCTGCATGGCCCGGCGTATTTCCCGCCGCTGGCCGCGGCTGGCAGCAGCCTGGCGCAAGTCTTCAGCAGTTCGCCCAGCGGCGGCAGCGAGAGCATGCAGCTGATGTACCTGCTTGCGATCACCTCGGCATCGCGGTCAATCGATCTGTCGGCGGCCTATTTCGTGCCCGACGAACTTTCCACTACTGCGCTCGTCGCCGCGATGAAACGTGGCGTCAAGCTGCGCATCGTCGTGCCCGGCCCGCACATCGACAGCGACACCGTGCGCAGCGCGTCGCGCGCGCGCTGGGGCCCGCTGCTGGCCGCGGGCGCGCTGATTGCGGAGTACCAGCCGACCATGTACCACTGCAAGGTGATGGTGGTTGACAGCCTGCTGGTCTCGGTGGGTTCGACCAACTTCGACAACCGCTCGTTTCGCCTCAACGACGAGGCCACATTGAACATCGTGGATGCCGCGTTTGCCGCGCAGCAGACGCAAATCTTCGAAGGTGACCTGCGGCTCTCGCGCACCGTCAGCCTGGCGGAGTGGAGCGAGCGGCCATGGCGCGAACGTCTTGCCGAGCGCTTCGCGTCGCTGATCGGCTCGCAACTCTGAGGCGCGCGGGCGTCGCGCGGGTGTCGCGCGGGTGTCGCGCGGATGTCGCGCGGCTGACGCGCCGGCAGGCCCGTACTGTCTGCCAGCGAACAGATGAATCGATGACAGCAGACTTACCCTGCAAAGCGCGTGGCCGCCAATCGGCGTCCAATTGCCGCGGTGCGCGCGATCGGCGCTGAGGCTCGCAGCCCAGATGCAGGAGCGTTTTGTATGTCAGCAGAAGTGCCCGAGTCCCAGCCGCCAGCTCACCCTGCAAAGGGCGCGTGGCCAGCAGACGTCAGGACATGGACTGCCCATCGGGCGTCGCTCGTGGCCGTGGTCGCCGCATTCGCCGCAGCCGGCATCTGGGCACTTGCCGGGGGTTGGCCAGGCCTGGTGCCAAGCCTGCCCCGAGTCGCGGAGATTGCCGTTGTCCAGGCACCGACGGCGGCACAGCCCGACTTCGGTCCTGAACAGCCGTCGCCCGACCTGCGCCGCCTGGCCCACTGGATCGTCAGCACGTCTGACCACGCCGGCGCGCCCTTCTTCATCATCGACAAGCCAAAGGCGCGCCTGCTGGTGTTTGACGGCCAAGGCCGGCTGCAAGGGGCAGCCTCGGTGCTGCTCGGGCTGGCGCTGGGCGATGATTCTGTGCCCGGCATCGGCTCACGCCCGCTGGCCGACATCCGGCCCGAAGAACGCACCACGCCGGCTGGCCGTTTCATCGCCGAACACGGTCGCAACCTGCGCAACGAAGGGGTGGTGTGGGTGGACTACGACGCCGCCGTGTCCATGCATCGCGTGCTGACCACCAACCCGGCCGAGCGGCGCCTGGAAAGGCTGGCTTCGCGCAGCGTGCAAGACAAACGAATTTCCAGCGGCTGCATCAATGTGCCAGCCGCGTTCTTCGACGCGCTGGTCTACCCGCCGGTGGCCGGCGGCGCGAAGGTCATCATTTATGTCCTGCCCGACGAGCGCCCGCTGCTGGCGGTCTTCCCCGGACTGGACGGGCAGCCCAAAGGCGCCGGGAAGCTTGGCTCCTGAAGGGATTGCGACTTTGCGCCACAGCGTGCGGTGGTGAACAGACGCCGAAGGCCTGCAGGGTCACTGTGCGACTCATGCCACTGCTGTGGTCCCACGTCTGACCGCCGCGCTCGATTGCACGGCACTTGCCAAAGGAACCTAATCATGAACGTTTCAAGATCTGCCTCGCTTGCCTTGGCCTTCACCGTCGTCGCCTTGACGGCAGCGGGTTGCGCCAGCAGGCGTGACGACTCACCCATGCGGGCGAGTGCACCGATGACTCGCGTTGCCACCGCGCCTGAGCTTCAGCAACCCGGACCCATCGTGGTTGAAGCGCGGGCACCGGCGCCGATGGCAACCGCTCCTGCCGACACGGTGGTGGTGGCCATGCCGCAAACCGCGCTGGCCGCCCCGCAAAGCTCTAGCATGTCCAACAACATGATGAGCGAACGCGCACCTCGCGCCGACCGCAACTGACAGCCGGGCCGGAAGTTACCGGCCCGAACTGCGATCTCGGCGCTGATGTATCTCTTGACGCGCCGGGTGAACTGCAGCGCGTGAACATGGCGCCCAGGGCGGTGAGCCGAAGCGCCGCTCTGGGCGCGTCTTCAGCCTCGGTCGGCCCGGGCAGCACGCCCGTTGGACATGGACCTGCCGTCGGCCGGCATGTCGGTGCCCATGCCAGTGGTACCTGTGGTGCCAGTGGTACCCGTGTTGTTCGCACGGTTCAGGCGATCGGCCTCTGCGTTCGTACGGTTGGTCGCGTTGTTGGTCGTATTGTTCCGCATCAGGTCCTGGTTCTGAGTCGGGGTTTGGGTCTGCATCTGGGTCGGGCTCTGAGGCGTGCCGCGCTGTTGCTGTTCAGTTCCGGTTGTGCCGGTCTGCGCAAAAGCGAAGGTGGCGGCACTCACGACCGAGATGGCGGCGATAGCCGTAACGAACAATTTGGTTGACTTCATGTGATTACTCCAATCAAGGTGTTAACAGCAGATCGGTTAATCCGCGGCTGGCAACTATGATTCGTCCATAGCACGCGAGTCTGTGGGTCAACAAACATAGGGTCGTAATAAATTGTCAAGGTGCAACGCGAGGCCAAATGAAGAGCACTGGGTTCTGATCGAGTCGATTTCCGTTTGGGCGCGATAGCGCACAGACGCTTTCGAAACCCAAGGCGACACTCTGCGCAAGCGATCAATAAAACAGCTTCAACTTGCCGCTCCAAGGGTAGGCGACAGCCAGTCGAGTGCCCCACAACTCAAAGCTTTCATTTGGACATCCAAAGTGTGGACGGCCCGCTGTTTACAGTCTCGATCATTCCGACAATCCGCAATCGTATGGAGCAGAAATGTCCGCGGTCTCGAACCTGTCCGACCTGTACATCGAAGAGCTCAAGGACCTCTGGTCTGCCAACGACCAGATGGTCAGGGCGCTCAAGAAAATGGCACCCAAGGCAACCAACCCGAAGCTTTCGAAGATGTTGGAGTCTTCCCAGAAAGGCATTTCGGGTCATACCGATCTGTTGAAAGCGCTGATCGCCAATCAGGGCGAAAAAGTGTCAAAGGAACATTGCAAGGGCGTGGAAGGCCTGGTGAGTGAGGCTTTGAAGCACACGGTCGAGGATGGCCCGGACAAGGGCCCGGTGCCAGACGCGGCGATCATTGCGCAGTACCAGCGCATGACGCACTATGGAATCACCGGGTTCGGAACGGTGGCAGCCTTTGCCAAGGCCCTTAAGTTCGAGGATGACAACACTCAACTCCGGGCCGCGGTGAAGGCGATGTACCTCGCCGACGAACTGATGACGGAACTTGCAGACGCTGCGGTGAATAAAGACGCCGTCGACCAGTAACGCCTTCAGGCGCGGCCAGTTTGCACATAGAACGCCCTGATTTTCTGAAGTCAAAGTGCGCAGTTGGCGGCGGCCGTGACGTCGCGCTGGGCCTACTCGTGCCGGCCTGTCGGACAGAAGACGTTCTTGGGCTCTTCGCCTCGAAGGTACTGCAGTTCTTCTTCGTCCGTCGCCTTGTGCACGTCTACCAGTTTCGCCCGCTCACCATACAAGTCTCGCAACGCGGTGGTCATCCGTTGGCGAACATTGACTTGTGAGTCAAAGGCCTTGAACCAGCGCCGCGGTCGCCCCTCGTAGCGGAAGTCCACAACCCAGATCGTTGAGGTCTTGAAGTATTCAGCCATGATCGTTCTTCCGTGGTAAGCAGCAGTCACCGCCATCTAAATGTATGACAAGAGGTACGAAAATGATTACTGAAAAGATCTCAGATCAGGCGCAGGGAACGACGTCAATGAAGCCTCAATCTTCTGTTGCCGCCTCCGGCATCGATACAAAGGCTGCAATATGGGCTGCGGTCCTTGCTGGCGCCGTTTTCATGATGCTCGAAATGATCATGGTGCCTGTTTTCATGGGCGGGGGCCCATGGGGCCCACCGCGCATGATCGCCGCCATTGGCATGGGCAAAGGCGTATTGCCCCCGCCAGCGACATTTGATGCCGGCATCATGATGGTAGCAATGCTGATTCACTTCGGCCTGTCGTTGATCCTCGCGTTCTTGTTTGCGTTTATTGCACGCGGCCGTTCCGTCGGCATGTCGATGGCGATTGGCGCTGCATTCGGTCTCGTGGTGTACCTGGTCAACTTCTATGGAATGACGGCGGTGTTTCCGTGGTTTGCCATGGCACGAGGTTGGGTGGGAATTTTCGCGCATGTCATGTATGGCGCTGTGTTGGGTTTGGTCTACGCATCAATTGCGCGAAGAGCACGGTGATTGCCCAATGCCGCGATTTGCTTGCAACCCACGCAGTGGTGGCGCTTTTCGAGTCGTCTGCCCCGAGAGTAGCTTCATGATTCACTCACGCTCCCTGGTCGTCCGCACGGGTGAAAGGTTTGTCAGTCCAGGAACTCCAGGAATCAAATGCAGAGTTCAGCGACTTCAGACACCAGCCCCTGGGCGGGGTCTGAAAGCCGCTCGGCGGCGGCATGCAATCGTCCCAGCAGAACACCGGGTTCGTAGTCGGCCCTGCGAAACCCTCAGAACCCGCATGAATGCTGGAGTTTCTGGGTAAACGATGTGCACGGAATCTCTCAAGAAGCGTTTGGTGGAGAGTTGATTTCTGAGGGATTTGGACCATGAGCA
>Ga0335394_10001415_pt1 | contig 27011 bp, 22 predicted proteins | sample MAT03_FD_205741 | JGI IMG/M metagenome (GOLD analysis project Ga0335394, IMG submission 205741) | Freshwater microbial communities from Lake Fryxell liftoff mats and glacier meltwater in Antarctica - MAT-03 (spades assembly) (version 2) ...
ATCCCAACGTTAATTCAGAAGGAACTGCCGGATTTTTACACGATTGCGGATACTGTACGCGCTATGTTGAGCCAAGAGTGATGCGCCTGCTACAATAAGAAAAAACAACCACACGATTTATGTTACCCAACCTACCGCGCTGGGTGTATACTACAATTGTTCTACCGAAACACGCTTGACATGATTTTGTAACAAGCCAGTCCGATCTAATTCAAAAATCGCTTGATAAACCATGACTGATAACGAACCATTTATTCACCTACACGTACATACCGAATTTTCGCTGTTAGATGGCCTAAGCCGCATCAAGAAATTGGTCAGTCGAGCGAAAGAAATGAACATGCCCGCACTGGCGATTACCGATCATGGCACGATGTTTGGCATTATGGATTTTTACAATGCCTGCCAAGAAGCCGGGATTAAACCCATCATCGGCGTAGAGTCTTATCTCGCGCCGAATCGTATGACCGATCGTGACCCACAAAAAGATAAACGTCCGTATCACATGCTGCTGCTGGCGAAAAATCAGACGGGTTATCAAAATCTGCTGAAGATCACCAGCGCCGCCCAGCTTGAGGGTTATTATTATCGTCCGCGCATTGACCGGGAATTTCTCGCTGCCCATTCAGAAGGACTTATCGCCACTTCTGGCTGCCTCGCCGCGCAAGTGCCGAGCGCTATTTTGGATGGTAAAGATGAGCTTGCTCATGAACTTATTGGCTGGTATCGGGATGTATTTGGCGAGGAAAACTTTTATCTCGAACTCCAAAAGCACGACATCCCCGAAATTGGGACGGTCAATCAATGGATTTATGATTACAACCAGAGTAATCATACCAACGTTGGCGTTTTAGCGACGAATGATGTGCATTATGTGCTGGAAAAAGATTATGATGCCCACGATATGCTCTTGTGCATCCAAACAGGCAGCCTTAAAACCGATACAAAACGGCTGCGGATGTCTGATAACAGCTATTATTTAAGCAGTACCGAGCAAATGTGGCAGCACTTTGCAGAAATCCCCGACGCGATTCACAATTCGCGCAAAATTGCGGAAATATGCGAGATTGATCTTGACCGAAAAGGCTATCATCTGCCGACATTCCCAGTTCCGCAAGGATTTGATGCGGAAAGCTACCTGCGTTTCTTGTGCAACTTAGGTATGGATTGGCGCTTTGGGTCACGCAAAAATGAGTCGATATTACAGGATCGGCTTAACCACGAACTTTCGATTATCGGGAGTATGGGTTTTAACACCTATTTCTTGATTGTGTGGGATTTATGTGAATATGCCCGTCACGCCGATATTTGGTGGAATGTGCGTGGATCGGGCGCGGGGAGTTTGGTTTCGTACTGCTTGGGGATTAGCAATATCGACCCGGTGCAGAATAACCTGCTGTTCGAGCGCTTTTTGAATCCGGGGCGCGTGAGTATGCCTGATATTGATATTGATTATCCTGATGATCGGCGCGGCGAGATGATTGCCTATACTGCGCGTAAATATGGCGAGGAAAAAGTCGCCTCGATTATCACCTTCGGGACGTTGGGCGCGAAGGCGGCGATTAAGGATGTCGGACGGGCCTTGGCGGTGCCGCTTTCCGAAGTCAACCGTATTGTGGCGCTCATTCCACAGGATGCCAAACAAAAGACCATTCAGGAATACGTCGAACTGAATCCTGATTTGCAGAAATTATATGATACAGAAGAGCATTTGCGTGAAGTGATTGATTCCGCTAAGGAACTTCAAGGCGCTCGGCGGCATACTTCCGTCCATGCGGCGGGGGTGATTGTTGGCGATAGACCGCTGGTGGAATATCTGCCGCTGCATCGGGTGACGGTGAAAGGTAAAAATAAGGCAAAAGCGAAAGCCCTGCTGGAAGAAAGTGCGCTGAAAGCCGTCACGCAGTTTCCGATGGAGACATGCGAGGCGATTGGCCTGCTGAAAATCGACTTTTTGGGGCTTTCCACATTGGCGATTCTGCGAAAAGCCTGTGAGTTGGTCAATCAGTATCACGGCATTTACTATGATATGAATAATATTCCCTACCGGCATGATGACCCAGTTTTAACTCCCAAAGATATAGCTAATCTGGACAAATCGTTTGAACTGATGGGGCGTGGCGAGACGGTTGGCGTATTTCAGCTTGAAGGCACAGGGATGCAGCAGATGTTACGCGATATGCGCCCGCGTGAATTTGAAAATATCGTCGCGGGGGTGGCACTGTATCGTCCGGGCCCGATGGAATTTATTCCGGCCTATAATCGGCGCTTGCATGGCGACGAACAACCCGTTTATCTGCATGAGAAGCTGCGTAAAATTCTGCATGATACCTATGCAATTATCGTCTATCAGGAACAGATCAATCAGGTTGCGATGGAGTTGTTTGGCTATTCGCCAGCCGATGCGGATTTGATGCGCCGTGCCGTATCGAAGAAGAAGGACAAAGACCTCCTTAAACATAAAGAGATTTTCATCAAGCAGGGACCCGATAATGGGGTTGATGCTATAACTGCCGAGAAAATCTTTAAAGAAATCGAGACATTTGCCAATTACGGGTTTAACCGGAGCCACAGCGCCGATTATGCCGTGTTGACCATTCAATCGGCCTATATGAAGGCACATTATCCCGAAGAATACGTCACAGCGCTTTTATATGTGCATCGAGACGATGCCGACAAGATTGGCATCTTCTTGGAAGAAGCAAGACGGCTGAAAATCCCGATTTTGCCGCCAGATGTGAATTACAGCGCGATCAATTTTGACATTCAGCCCGATCCGCAAACGGGTCTGCGTGGCATTCGCTTTGGATTGGCGGCGATCAAAAATGCAGGTGCGGGTGCGCTCCAGCCGATTGTAGATGCGCGTGAATCATCAGGCGGCGCATTCCAAGATTTAGAAGATTTTTGCCGTCGTGTCGATCTGCGGCAGGTGGGCAAGCGCACGTTAGAAAGTTTAGCGATGGTGGGCGCATTAGAAAAATTCGGCAGTCGCTCACAGTTGGTGAATGCCGTCGAGCGTATGGTCGGGTTTAGCGCCAATTATCATAAGGATTTGGAAGTCGGGCAGATGAATATGTTCGGTGGGATGAGTGGCAGCGGCGCGGAAGATATGCTGTCTATTCCGCAGGGCAAAGAAGCGACCACCAAAGAAATGCTCAAATGGGAAAAAGAGCTGCTCGGCCTTTATGTAACGGGTCGTCCGGTGGATAAATATCGGGTGCAGTTAGAGCAGTCGAATACGAATCGGGTGGCACATTTAAAGGACGAAGATAAAAAAGTCGGTTTTAACGGTAGGCAGGTGAGCATCGCGGGTGAAATTACCAGCTTTAGAAAGCGTTTTACCAAAGATAATGACGCGATGGCGATCCTTCAGATTGAAGATTGGCACGATACGGGCGGTGTGATTGATGTAGTCTTCTTCCCGCGTGCTTATGAAAAAGTTGAGCGCATGATCGAAAGTGGGGATTTACCGCCCCTAGCTTCTGGGGAAGTTGTGAAGGTGACGGGAAAATTTGATACCTCGCGTGATCCGGTGCAGCTTATCGGCGAGGGGATGTCGCAGAACTTCACAATTATGACGGCAGAGGGAGGCAGAACGCCACTGCCTGATGAATACCGTCCTGTATGGCAGGATTCTGTTTCTAACGGGAGCTATGACGAGCCGCCGCCGCTTAATTATGAAACTTTTCAAGCGCGTGATTACGGTGTTGAGTATGATGAAGAAACAGGCGAAATTGCCCGTTCTATCCCTGAGCCTGAAGCCGAAATGGTTCAGTCGATTGCTCCCGCAACGCAGGGCGCAGTGGCTGTTCTCACGCCTTCGGTTGAACCACAGTTAGCTGCGGAAGGGGGATCACTCGTCTGGGACACCCCTTCTATTGATAATTATGATCCGTATGGATTTGACTATGATGCCCCTATCCAACGGCGGTTAAAGATCTTTTTGCCACGTTCGGGTGATGATGATACAGATCGGCGGCGGCTGCGTAAAGTCCATGCAATTTTGACTTCTTATCCGGGAAATGATAGCTTCTCAATCGCGGTTGAGATGAAGAAACGTCTCCAAACGATGGAGTTCCCCAACCATACAACAGGTTACTGCGATGAATTGATACGCGATCTGATAGCTATTGTAGAGGATAAGAAGAATATCCGTGTTTTTACACCTAATGATTAAGGCTGGCACTTAAGCCTATCGTTGTGCGTTTCATCCAAATAAGGCTGTGCTGTTGTGTGGCGGTTTTTTGTGGATGTGATAACCTCTATTTAAACCTAGTGCGTTATAATAGCCGGAAAAATCGGCAAAATAGTTGCCGCATTGTGGCAGCACTTTGAAACAGGGGAGTAAACGCGATGAAGCGAATCGCTATAATGACAAGTGGTGGCGACGCACCGGGCATGAATGCAGCTATTCGGGCGGTTGTGCGTGCTGGCATGGATCATGGGATTGAGGTTTACGGCATTCGGCAGGCCTATACTGGACTGCTGAACGGCGATATGAGTTTGATGACCAGCCGTGAAGTCAGCGGTATTTTGCAGCGCGGCGGGACGGTTTTACAAACAGCGCGTAACGAAGAATTTAAGACACCGCAAGGACAGCGTAAAGCGGTGCGGCGGCTTAATGAGCATGAAATCGAAGGGATGATCGTGATCGGTGGGGACGGCAGCTTGCGTGGGGCGATGGCGCTGCAAAAGCTCGGCATCCCCACAATTGGCATTCCAGCGAGCATTGATAATGACATCTGGGGAACGAATATGAGTATCGGCGTTGATACGACGCTGAACATCATTCTTGATGCGTTAGATCGTCTCCGCGATACGGCGACTTCGCATAATCGCGCCTTTTTATTAGAGGTGATGGGGCGGAACTGCGGTTATCTAGCGCTCATGGGCGGTATTTTGGGTGGCGCGGAAGTTGTGGTTACGCCGGAGAAAGCCTTGACGATGCAGGAAGTTGCCGCGTCGATGCAGGATGCCTACACACGCGGGAAATCCCACGCCATCGCCGTAATCGCGGAAGGCGCACCGTATAAAATCACCGAACTGGCAGATTATCTTAACAGCCATGATACGGGCTTCGAGATTCGCATCACGATTTTGGGTCATATTCAGCGCGGCGGCAGCCCAAGCGCCTTTGACCGTCTGCTGGCGACGCGCATGGGCGTGGCAGCCTTAGAACGGATCGTCGCGGGGGAATCCGGCGTGATGGTAGGGTTGGACGGACGGGTGATTAGTAACGTTCTTCTAGAGGATGTGACGACGAAAACGCGCCCGATTTCGGAAGAATATTACGCGATGGCCTATACGCTATCACGCTAATTTAACCTCAGTTTTGGATAGCGCACTTTGATTAACTTTTATAATGTTCTCATCCCCCGACACCTTCTCCATTGCATGGCGAAGGGGAGAAAAACGGCTCACAATGGTTCTTTAAGTCCCCTCTCTACGAAGTGGGGAGGGGATTTAGGGGTGGGGATAGAATGAAAACACTGTCCGAAACTCAGGTTAATTTAAATGACTTCCGAGCTATCCTTTTTGCGTGAAGCAGCTCTTCATGCTCAACAAGTAGAAACGATTTTGCTCAATGATTATCACATCATTCAAGTTCAAATTGATGGTTTGTGGGCGTATGTGTGCCATAAAAAAGGGCGACGAGCGCATAGTAACAGCCGATAAAGGCAAATACTGGCGTTGGATGTCGAACAGGGGATTGTCCAGATCGAAACCGATGCGGCTATCCTTCTGTAGCAACAAGTCAAACAACGCCCTGCCCATTCCAGTACTTCACCACTGGTCTTATCCGATGGTTGGGGTGGATATCGATTCGGATCACTTATTGTCATGTGACTAGTCTGAGCAAAACTGGAAACCCCTGTGTTGAGCCTACCAACTTGACCTCGTGTCTCATAAGTAGACATTTGGTTCGCAAAACACTGAGCATTTCCAAGCAAGTGATATGTTGTTTGCCGCCTGTGTTTGGGAGGATGTCGTTTATTATCTCACCCGACCTGTGAAAACACTGCGGCTTGAAGTCTCGCCACAGCTTGACCACCGTTGGGTACAACACTCGCCTGCTAGGGTGGCAGGGTCAATCCATGAGGTCTTGATGACGATCCTTGCATCTACCAACTCTATTTAGGGAAACTATCCGCAATTGTAAGATTTTTGTACTACTCATCACCTTTTATTATCATTCAACCATTTTGCGATTAAAATAACATCATGCCAGAATTACCAGAAGTCGAAACTGTTGTTCGCGGTCTGCGTCTCCCGCTTATCGGACGCACCGTGCAATCCATGTCCTACGATTGGGCGAAGACCATTCACAGTCCCGCGCCGGAAGAATTCGCTGCGCGTATCGCCGGGCAAACCTTTCGTGGGGTGGAACGCCGCGCCAAATATATCATCGCGGCACTCGATTATGATTACTTGATCGTCCATCTTAAAATGACAGGGCGGCTTTACGTCACCCCAAGCGAAGCCGTTCATGATGCAGACCGTTGGGTGCATTTCCGGCTCGGCTTAGATGAGGGACAAGAACTGCGCTTTTCCGACTCGCGCAAATTCGGCAAGGTCTATCTCACCGACGATCCAGAAAAGATCACGGGCGGATTAGGGCCGGAGCCACTCACCGACATATTCACTGAAGCCGCTTTCCGAGAAAGACTGCACGGACGCTCAAAAAATATCAAGGCGCTGCTTCTCGACCAAACCTTCATCGCTGGAGTCGGCAATATTTATGCAGATGAAAGCCTATTCCGTGCTGGCATTCATCCCCTACGCCGTTCAGACGAACTCAGCACGGACGAAATTAGCCGACTTTATAACACAGTACGCGCCGCGCTCAACGCTGGAATCGATTATGAAGGCGCGAGCATCAATTGGTATCGCAAGCCCGACGGCACAAAAGGCAGTTCGCAAGATCATTTTTATGTCTACGGGCGTGATGGACAGCCCTGCGTTAACTGCGGCAGCACCATCGAAAAAATGCGCGTGGCGCAGCGTGGAACCCATTACTGCCCCACCTGCCAGCCCATACTATTAAACCGCGTAGATGCAGAGGATGCAGCGCAATAATGCCCTTTTGTCATTCTCATCAAGGAGCAAAACGATGATTTTATTTGACTCGCTCGGTGAATTTGTTCAACAAATCCCCATTTCGTTGATTATACAGGTGTGCATATCGGCTCTTTTGTTGATTACAGCTTTCGTCTATTTTGCCTTCATCAAACCACGCCGCAAAAAAGCTCAAGAAAAGGTAGCCCAAGCGATGGCTGCCCCCGCCGAGGCAATAATGGCTGCACCTGCCATTACGATCCAAGACTCACCGCTGCAAGCAATTGCGCTCTCAGTAGAGGAAGATGATTTGATGCCGGATTTAAACCTCCTGCTGGATACTTCCACCCTGCGTAAAGAAGCCCCTGTCATTCCACCCGCACAGCTTACTGCTAAACCCACCATCAGCCGAGGCAGCGGAACGTACCGGGTTAAACTGCGTTCTGGGGAAACGGTAGAAGCTAAGGAAATTGTCGCTGTTCTGCGCGACCCGCGTGATGGTCGGCTCATTGTCCACATCGAAAATGTAGGCTATCGCTCATTGGTCGATTCGCCAGAGGTTAAAGAGAAATTTGTCAAAGTCATGCGGGAACTATCAGATGTCGTCACTAAAGCGGATGAAAATCCACCTGCACCCATCGCAGAAGAACTCGCAGCCGAACAACCGAAATTAGGCGCGTCCATTGAGCCGAAGCCTGCTGCCCCACGCACCGCCAGCAGTCCACCCCCCCTTGATGCCAGCGGGAAAATTCCCGGCGCACTGCCGACTTATAAGATTGAAGATGGGATTAAACCACAAAAGAGTGGCTTTTTAGGTGGACGCGCTAAATTTGAGTCCGTGCCGATACCAGAACTCAATATTGCCGCCGCCATTGAAACTTACTTACAGCACAAATTACGCCACACCGATGGTTATGAGGGTCGCAGTATCCATGTACTCTCCGCGCCGGGTGGCGGTGTAAGTATTGAAGTCGATGGCACTCATTATGACAGTGTGGGCGATGTCGCTGATGATGAAGTACGCGCATTTCTGGCGGAAACTATTCAGGAATGGCAGGATCGTCAATAAGTGAGCTATGATTACCTGTCTTCAATTGACCTGATAAACCAACCATGTGATACCGACTTTTGGGATTTCGGCAACGAAATTCTTTATCGCTTATGTCGAGAAAATCCTTATCATGATAATGAGGAAATCATAGCAGCGAAAGTGTGGCTGATAGGACGTAGTTATTCAGCAGAAATTGAAAGGAGAAGACCTATAGGAAATGAAATTTTGCTGGAAACAGATGCATTCTATAGAGATAAAGTAGCTCCAGAACTTCGCGCATCTGAATTAGATAATTCGATACGCCAATTACAAACGCAAGAAAAGATTACCGAGGATAATAAGGCCCTTATTCTCAAAACACACCACATCCTAACGCAACTCACTAGAAATATTTCGGGGCAAGAAAAGCGATCATTTGCTTCTAAATATCTCCATTTTCATTTGCCTGCTTTATTCTTCATCTACGATAGCCGCGCTTGGGATGCACTTAAACTTCTCAATATGCCGAAGCAAGATATTCCCAAGGAGTTTGACCAAACATATACTAACTTCTTTTTAAGAATGGTTGAACTACAGAATAATATCGAAATCCACAAAGGCAGGTATCTAACACCTCGTCAGATAGATAATTTACTGCTCCGTAGACCAGTCGAAAAAGGCTAGACAAATGGCTCGTCAATCGGCAGTACAACCAAACCGCCACGCTCGTCATGCGTCAATTTTCCCGCGTAGCGTTTAGGTTCGTGCGGAAATATCAACAATGCGTCATGTTCCAGCGCCCATTTTTGCCAGCGGCGCTTATTTTCTAGGGTGTGCAGCGGCTCAACATCATAGGCCGTCATCCAGCCGAGCTTTTCAAAATGGACGGCATAGCTGGATAAATCACACGTAAACAGTGCATATTGGTTATCACTCTGGAATAGAATGCTCATGTGACCCGGCGTATGTCCCCGCGTCACGATACCCCATACACCGGAAGCAATCTCTGTATCGCCTTCTAGCAGCCGCATCTGTCCACTTTCCAGAAGCGGCTGATAATTGATCGGATGATAAGTCGCGGCAGTGCGCTCATTGGGCTGCATCGCATCTTCATATTCACGCCGCTGGACAACATATTCAGCATTCGGGAAAGTCGGCAGAATGCTTTGTCCGTCTTCACCAAAATACGTATTTCCCGCCGCATGATCGGCGTGTAAATGGGTATCAATGACGTAATGTATGTCTTCTGGCTGTAATCCTACCCGCGCCAAACCCTCAAGCAGGCCACCCTTAGGACGTGCCAAATGCCAGATGGCGCGGCGTTTTTCATCCAGCTTATTGCCTAATCCCGTATCAATCACGATATTTTGGTCGCCAACTTGTACCAAGAGGCACATTTCTATCGCTGGAAGCAGGTGTTGGGGGGTCGGCTCAAAATACTTTGACCAAAGGGCGCGCGGTACAAGGCCAAACATGCCGCCGGGATCAACCAAGGTATCTCCGTCATTTATCAGATGAATACGAATGTCACCGAGTTGGATCATCAGGGATAGAGCCACTGCTCAAATTTTGCTACCAACGCAGCTCGTTCTTTATTCGGCAAAAAAGCCGCATGAGCCGCGATGAGGGTATGCTGTTTTACATCATCCATCGTGAATGCCAGATGAACCATCGTGCGATCAATTTCATCACTCAAGGTAATACCGCTAACAGAAGGATCATCCGTATTGAGTGTAATCTTCAAGCCATGTTCGATCAACAACGGGATAGGATGAGCGCTAAAACTCGTGACCACCCCACTATCCACGTTACTTGTGGGGCAAACTTCCAAAACAACGCCGCGTTCCATCAGCACACGTACAACACCGGGGTCTTCTAATACGCGGATGCCATGCCCGATGCGCTCTGCGCCGAGATTGCCAACCGCATCCCAAACGCTTTGTGCGCCTTCCCATTCACCCGCATGAAGCGTAAGCCCCAACCCGCCTACTTGCGCTTGTTTAAAAAGATCACGGAAGGGTATCGCCGGGTAGCCCGATTCATTCCCTGCCAGATCAAACCCGACGACCCCATGATGACGATTATCGAGCGCGGCATAAAGGGCGCGCTCACCAATTTCTAGGCTTTCGTTACGATTAATCGAGACAATTAAGCGCACATCAATACCGTGTTCGGTGGCAGCAGCAGCAGTTGTTTCGCACACCAAAGCGACGACATCTTCAGGCATACACCGACTGACTTGGCACAAAGCCTGCGGGGTAAAACGCAGTTCCATGTATTTGATGTTGTCTGATGCTGCGTCTGCAATCACTTCACGGGTAATGCGCGTAATAATCCCCGGCGAAAGAAAAAACTGCCGAAGTACTTTGAACTTAGCAAGGAAATTTTGCCAAGTGCGCGGTTCGTCAGGAATCATCTGCACAAAGGGGCGCAGCGTCTCCGGCTCATACTCCGGCATTTCAATGCCGTGCTGTTGAGCAATATCCACGAGCGTTTCCAGACGAACTGAACCCTCTAAATGGCGATGCAGTTCAATTTTAGGCAGCGCCCTAACCGCTTCCGAGAGGGGATTGCCCGATAAGATTGCGCCTTCACTAAGGCGTATTGAGGTAACGTTTTCCACTCTAACTCTTCATCAAAATTTGCGTTTAATCGCGCTCTGCCAACAGCCAACTCCAATAACGCCATGCGAGGAAAACCCCCAGCGTAACCCCAGTAGCCGGAGCGCCATTATACAATAGTACCCACACTTTATTGTGATGCAAATTCGCTAGAAACGCCAATGAAGAATTTACATGCGCCAACCGTGCCAGCGCGCCAACCGCCACCAGCGCAGCCGCCACATAAAATCCTCGGTAGTAAGGAGCAGCACGAGTCACATGACCCAGCTTACGGCTCAACTCGGCTAACACAATCAGCGCCATACTAACAGAAGCCATACCCAACGCCCCTAGCAAGCCCATACCCACAATCATGTTGGGTCTTCCTTACGCCGAAAAATCATGAGCCAATATAGCCGCCCACACAAGCAAAACAACAAGACTCCGCCCGATGCTAAAAAGCTATCCGCCAAGCCATCGCTGGAAATACTATCTACCCCGGCATAACGCACAACCGCCGCCCCGAACAAGACAATCACCAACATAAAAAGACGAAATCCCGTCCGCATCCCAGAAAATCGCTCATAAAATCGGGCGATGAGTAGCAAAAACCCAAGCAGCACCGCCAAAGGAAACCACATATAGAGCATCAAAAACTGATTGAGCGAAAAAGAAGTCATAGCTTAGTTTTTAGTGATTAGTTCTTAGGTGTGGATAGGGACGACAGTGGTGATCGTCCCTACGCGCAAAAGCGCAACGTTATGATGACTCTCAAGCCTTACCATCATGCTTATTAGAAATCATGCCGGGGAGAAAACTGCATTTCTTTAATTACGTAGTGGATAGCCTCCACCCGAAATGCACGGTCATGACAAGCCTCGATAAATTCCGCAATAAGCTGCCGAACCGACTCATCCTCCCCCAACTCATAGATGTCTAAACCAGAAATCTCCTCACGTTTTAAGACATCAGCGGCAGCAAGACTCTGTAACTCGCGTTCAATCGTCTTGACATCACGCCCAATATAACGTGCGAGGTTTTCCACGGTGTCTTTCGTATGCGGGTTATCATGAAAAAAACGCACAAGATCCCACTTAACAAAAGAATTGACCTTCTGATGCAAGAAATCGAGCAGTTCAGGGGTCATTACAGTGCGAGATGCTTTGCCAGCCAGCGAATCACTTACCATAGTTTAGGGTTTTACCTCAATGAGTTAATCTACGTGTGATTTCGGGATTTAGATTTGTTGGTAAGGGCAAAGCCTGCTTTGGTTTCACCCTTACCAACCATAAATCAGCTCCCTGTGAGTTGATCCTGTTTGAGATGGCAATTTTTGTACTTTTTACCGCTGCCACACCAGCATGGATCATTGCGGCCTATTTTGCGCTGTACCCGCACCGGTTCAGGACGGGCTTCCGCAACACTCCCGCCACTTACGGTTGGACGAATGGTTTGCATTTGCCGAGGTGCAGCTTGGCGCTGTACAGCCGTAATTTGGACACGGAAGATATCTTGAATAGCCTGTTTATTGATGCTGGCTCTCATTTCCTCGAACATGGCGAAGGCTTCCCGCTTATATTCCACCAGCGGGTCACGCTGGGCAATCGCCATCAAGCCAATCCCCTCGCGCAGGACATCCAAATCGGTCAAATGGCGCTGCCAATGGACATCAATCGCCCGCAGCAGCACATAACGTTCCGCCCGCAGCATATTTTCTGGCGTAAGCGCATGTTTCTTGGCCTCGTAGGTATCCCGCGCCCCTTGCAGCAGGGTTTCTTCCAAAGTCTCCAACGTAGCGTATTCCGCCATGATCTCCGGCGTGATCTCTTCCGGCACTGGGAATATGGTATAAAGCTGGCGATACATGCCTTCCACATCCCATGTGAGCGCGTTATTTTCATCATCCGCGAATTCATCAATGATGTCTACGACGGCTTTTTCTAGTAGTTCGAGATAACGCGGAGTCAGATCATCCCCATATAGAATATCACGCCGCAGGCCATAAATGACCTCGCGCTGTTTATTGACGACATCATCATACTCCAAAACACGCTTGCGAATATCGAAATTATGACCTTCGACCCGCACTTGCGCTTGCCCGATGGAGCGCGTAATCATCGTATGTTCAATCGCCTCGTCCTCTGGCATATTTGCCCAAGACATAAAGCCCTTTACACGATCACCGCCGAAACGCTTCATCAAGTCATCTTCAAGGCTCAGATAAAAACGGGTTTCGCCAGGGTCGCCCTGCCGCCCCGCACGACCTCGAAGCTGATTGTCGATGCGCCGCGCTTCATGCCGTTCCGTCCCAAGCACATATAACCCGCCAGCAGCAAGCACCTTCTGGCGATCAACCTCGGTGATGGCTTTGGCTTGTGTCAATGCTTCTTGCCAAATTTCGGGGGTCATCTGCGTAATGTCGATTTCCTTTTTACGCAATGTATCCCGCGCCAGCCCTTCCGGGTTGCCACCGAGCAAAATATCGACACCACGCCCAGCCATGTTGGTTGCAATCGTCACCACACCCGCCCGTCCAGCCTGCGCGATGATGGTCGCTTCGCGCTCATGCTGCTTGGCGTTTAACACTTCATGCGGAACACCCGCTTTTTTCAGCATTTTGCTCAGGCGCTCGGAAGTCTCGATAGCGACTGTACCGACCAACACAGGCTGGCTTTTTTCGTAACGTTCTTTAATTTCTTGGACGACGGCATCCCATTTGGCCTTCTCGTGCATATACACAAGGTCTTGGTTATCCTGCCGGACTATGGATTGATGCGTCGGAATAGCGACCACTTCGAGATTATAAATCTTCTCGAATTCTTCTGATTCAGTGAGCGCTGTTCCCGTCATACCTGCGAGTTTGGCATACATGCGGAAGAAATTCTGGAAGGTGATTGTCGCCAGTGTTAAGTTTTCGCGGCGAATCTGAACACCTTCTTTAGCTTCAATCGCTTGATGCAAACCTTCAGAGAAACGCCGCCCGATCATCAATCGTCCAGTAAATTCGTCCACGATGATGACCTGACCATCCTGAACAACGTATTCCTTGTCGCGGTTATACAGCACCATCGCCCGCAGCGAATTATCTACATAAGGAATCATGTCGGAGTTATCGGCATGATAAAGCTGATCGACACCCAATTTGCGCTCAATTTTCTCTACACCGGCTTCCGTCAGGTACGCCACACGGTCTTTAAAATCGACCACATAATCGCCGTCGGGATTCTCATCATCAATACTGTCTTGAGTGCTGGGCTTTAAGGTACGCACTATTGGGGCAAAGGTCTTATAGTAATCAGACGGCTGATCGGCCTGCCCAGAGATAATCAACGGAGTACGCGCTTCATCAATGAGGATGTTATCCACCTCATCCACAATGGCGAAATAGAGTTTTTCTCGTTGGCTGAGTTGGGTTTTATCCATCACCATGTTATCGCGCAGATGGTCAAAGCCAAACTCGTTATTGGTGCCATAGGTGATGTCCGCTTCATAAGCAGCGCGGCGCGTAACCGGACGCAAATTTTGATAGCGGTCATCCGCGTTTTGATACGTGGGGTCAAAGATATAAGAGGCCGTATTCGGGTCACCAGATGAACTTTGAATCACCCCGGCGGAAACGCCGAGTAAATGATAAATTGGCCCCATCTGCTGCAAACCGAACTTACTCAAATAATCATTCGGCGTGACTAAATGTACGCCAGCTTCGGTGATTGCATTCAGATAAAGTGGCAGTGTGGCGACAAGGGTTTTACCCTCGCCCGTTTTCATCTCAGCAATTTTGCCTTGATGCAAAGTCATACCGCCGATAAGCTGCACATCGTACGGTCTTAAGCCAATCGTCCGCCGTGCTGCCTCCCGCACTACCGCGAAGGCTTCTGGGAGCAAATCGTCCAGCTTTTCGCCGTTCTTCAAACGCTGCTTAAAGTGATCGGTTTTAGCCCGTAATTCTTCGTTGGTGAGCTTTTGTGTTTGCGGCTCAAGCGCGTTAATTTCTTCGACTGTTTCACGATACTTGGCGAGCGCCCGTTCTTTGGGGTCGCCGATAATGCTCTTTACAATATTTTTCAGCATGGAACCTCGATTTTACTACATCACTCACGATGTGCATCTTGCAACCGGGCGTTCATTATAACACATGACCGTAAATGCCCTGTTAGAAAAAACGGGTATTTTTCGGTACAATTTTACTTCAAATAACTATCGAAACGGAAAATTTCATGCTTTATTCAAAATTAGGGCGTACCGGGTTAAAAGTGAGCCGGCTGTGTTTGGGAACGATGACGTTTGGTTGGTCGGCGGACGAAAAAACATCCCATACGATTATGGACAAGGCAATCGAAGCAGGAATCAACTTTTTCGACACGGCGGATATTTACTCGCGCTGGATACCGGGCAATTCTGGCGGTGAGTCTGAACGCATCATCGGCACATGGCTAAAAGGCAGGTCACGTCGGGATGTGGTTGTCGCTACAAAAGTAAGGGGAAAGATGTGGGACGGTGCGAATGGCGAAGGACTCAGCCGCCATCACATCATGCAGGCTGTGGAGGATAGTTTGCGCCGTCTGCAGACTGATTATATTGACCTGTATCAAATCCATTGGCCGGATGAAGAAACACCGTTGGAAGAAACGCTACGGGCGCTTGACGATGTAATCAAATCCGGCAAAGTGCGCTATATCGGGTGCAGCAATATCCCCGCGTGGCTGCTCATGAAGACGTTGTGGGTGGCGGATGTGGAAAAAGTCGCCCGTTATGAATGCCTACAACCGCACTACAGCTTATTTAATCGGACGGAATACGAGCGCGAACTCGAAGCGGTATGCCACGATCAAGAGATCGCTGTCATTCCCTACAGTCCCCTCGCGGCGGGTTTCCTAACCGGGAAATACACCCGCGCACAACGTACAGCCGACACCTCACGCGCAGAAAGCGGCCTTATCAAGCGCTTAGTCAATGAGGATCGAGCGTATGGTGTGCTGGATAAAGTGCAAGCATTAGCGGCGAGTCATGCTATTCCAATGGCGCAAATCGCGCTGGCGTGGATGCTGGCGAAAGAAACGATTACCGCGCCCATCATCGGCGCACGAACCGTCGCACAGCTTGAGGAAGTGATTGGTGCGCCAGATGTCATACTCTCGCTAGACGAAATCGCGCTGCTCGATCAAGCGACAGAGGGCTATTAAAAAAGCAGTTCAGCAAGATTTTCCGTAGGGGCGACTCGGCGAGTTACCCCTACAAAACCCATCAACTGCGTAAGACGGAAGCGCCGCTCATGCTAATTTTTATTCGACGTGTGGACGCTTGGCTTCGATTAATACCCAATCTGTAATCAGGCGGCGCGAGACAGGTTCGAGTCCGGTAGAACGCAGTGCAGCTTCTACATCATCGGCTTGTTCTTCGATGATGCCGCTGAACATGGCATAGCCACCGGGGCGCACCGTCTGCCCAAGCCCCTGCCCACACATGGCGATAATGACCTTCGCCAGAATATTGACGACCACCAGATCAAAGCGCCGCGCCGAGGTAATCACACTTTCTAAGCTGCCCGTCTGCGCCGTGATTTTGTCGGCTACACCGTTTTGCTCAGCATTTTCAATCGCCACTTTGACCGCCATCGCGTCATTATCCAGCGCGAGGATATGCGCCGCGCCGAGTTTCGCCGCCGCAATCGCCAGAATACCGCTGCCCGTACCGAGATCAAGCACACTGATCCCCGGTTTAACGGCATCTTCCAGCCCCATCAAACAAAGCTGCGTTGTGGGATGCGTCCCCGTCCCAAAGGCCATGCCAGGGTCAAGTGAGATCACCACGTCATCCGGCGCAATTTCGATCTCCGTCCAGAGCGGACGAATCAGCATTTTCCGTCCGATACGAATCGGGTGATAATGCACCTTCCACGCTTCCGCCCAATCTTCCTCATCTACAACTGAGTAAACGGGCTGCGGCATGGGATACATCATCCGCATGTGACCAAGCGCCGTTTCTAGCTGTAATTTCGATTCTTCTATTTGATCGTCAGCGGGCAAATACGCCCGCACAGTCAGGCTTTCCGGCGGCGGAATCGGGTCGCCATCATCCCACGCATTCGGCATAATGCCATTTTGCTCAATCGAAACACCTTGATGCCCATAGCGCTGAAGCAAATCCGCGACAGCTTCCGCCGCTTCGCCATCAACCACCAGCGCAACTTCAATCCATTTTGCCATATTGTCTTCGCTCACATTGGGATTCTAAACTTCCCCAATAGTAGTCTTTTTCGTGGCAACTTTACAGGTTATTTTCCTATCTTGGTGAATGATGGGAAAACACTTTGCGATTCTTGGCGTTCTTTGCGCCTTTGCGTTTAATCTTCAACGCTTTCCCTGAAAATACTTCATTTTCATTGGGACTTGTTGGTTAAAAATTAAACGAATTTCATGGTTTTACTTCCGACGGATTACGCCTCATCCGCTTTAGGGACGACAATCGGCGCATACTTGCGGCTGAGTTCCGACTGCATCACGGGTAAACGCTGCGGCGGTAGATGGCGCAAAATGGCTTCCAGATCATCGACGACCAGACGACCAATTTCCTGTAAGCCTTCCTTCACTGATCCGGCGCGATGGGCGGAAAGAATCGCATGATCGGCATGACGCATCGGATGGTCAGCCGGAAGCGGTTCCGTCGGCAGCACATCCGTCGCCAATCGGAAGCGCCCTTGCAGCACCAAATCGGTCAGCACATCGAAATCCACAACATGGGCGCGGCTCATCAACACCACAACTGCTCCTTGTTGGATTTTCTCAAGATACTCGCGGGAAAGCAGCGCACGATTCTCAACAGTGGGCGCAGCGAGGACGAAGATAAAGCGCGAATTTTCTAAAACGTCATCGAGAGTCGTCGGCCTAACGCCCATGCTTTTTATAAAGGAATCGGTCAGCCACGGGTCATAAGCGGACATCGACACATTAAAAGGCATAAGCAGGCGTTGTAGTTCGCGGGCGATGCTGCCGTAGCCGATGAAGCCCACCGTTTTATCGTACAGCATATACGTGTTTACATTACCCGCGTGAAGATACAGTTCATTCCCTTCGCGGAAGGCGCGATCTCCTAGCGAAATCTCACGGCAAGCAGAAATCGCCATACCGAGTGACATCTCCGCCACCTGACGCGCAAACGAGGGCGCAATGCTCAAGACACGGATATTATGGGCAAAGCAGTAATCATGATCAAGCGTCAGCGGGAAAGCGCCTTCCACTGAAAAAATGGCGCGGAGTTTTTTAGCTTGCGGCAGCACATCCCCATAACGCCACATCGCGCAAATAATAACTTCTGCTTCCGGCAGCGCCTTTAAAAATTCATCCTCTGGCATCGGCTCATCTTTGCCCCAAATCACCTCGGCAATTTCATATAATCGAGCGCGATCTTCCGCCGAAAAAATCTCATCCATGCTGCGGAAATGCGGATCAACAATGACAATCGGTTTTTCAGCCACAGTCTGCTCCTAAAAAGTAAGTTTAAGTAAGGTGCGTTATTGCGGGATTTCCGCCATACCCGTGATAATCTTCTCAACGGCTTCGATAGTCGTCTTTTTCGGGTCAATATCATCAGCGACCTTTTTGCCGCGCCGCATCACGATAATCCGATCTACCACCTGAAACACATGATAGATATTATGCGCGATAAAGATGCACGAATGTCCAGAATCACGCGCACCCCGCACGAAGCGCAGTACCCCTTGTGTTTCTTCAACACCCAAGTTATTGGTGGGTTCGTCCAGAATAATCAGATCGCTCTCAAAATAAAGCGCACGCGCGATAGCAACCGCCTGCCGTTCCCCGCCGGATAAGGCACTGATGGGTGTCGTCGGCGGAATATCTTTAGAGATGCCCACCTGCTTGAGCAAAGTTCGCGCCACTTCATTCATCTTGTCTTGATCCATCCGATTGAGGAAACCTGGCCCTTTAATCGGCTCTCGCCCCAGAAATAAATTACGGGCGATAGAAAGCTGCGTGACCAGCGCGGAATCTTGATAGATCGTCTCGATGCCGTGTGAAATCGCGTCGGTAGTGGTGCGAATCTGGACTTTTTTGCCGTGCATAGAGATGTCACCGCTGTCGGCATTTAATGCACCAGAGAGAATTTTAATTAAGGTTGATTTACCTGCGCCGTTATCGCCGAGCAGCCCGACGATTTCATTTTTATTCACATGAATAGTGACATCATTGAGTGCCTGCACCCGACCAAAAAACTTATTGATGTGCTCCATGCGTACTAATTCGTTGTCGTTGCTCATGGTGATTACGTCCCCGCGTGATATCTGCGTTCAAGCCAGGAATGAAGCGACATCATGCCCAGAATAATCGCACCGATGAAAATGTTGTAAGCCAAACCGGGGACACCCACCATAACGATGCCGTTCCGCATAAGGCGTAAAATCAATACGCCTAAGATCGTGCCAACAATCGTGCCGCGTCCGCCATTAAGCGCCGTACCGCCAATCACGACCATAGCGATCACCTCTAGCTCATAGCCTGTTCCGCTGTTGGGATTCGCTGTGGCGACACGGATCGAACTTGCAATCCCGGCAAAAGCAGCCATCGCGGCGGTTAGCATGAACAGAATAATCTTCGTGCGTGATACCCGTACACCACGCGCCCGCGCCGAACTCGCATTACCGCCCGCCGCTTGTATCCAGTTACCAAATTTAGACTGTGTGAGGATATAGCCGAGGACAACGGTAAATAGGATGAGCCACAACACCGAGGCATAGACTCGTAAAGAACCGATGAAAAAGTCACCGACAATAATTTCCATCAAAGGTGAGTCAGCCGTCCACCTGCCCTGTGGAAAACCATCTGTGACATAAAGCGCCGTGCCGCGCACAACCAGCAGCATCCCTAACGTCACCAAGAACGAAGGAATCTTGAGCTTCGTCACGAACCAACCGTTAGCAAATCCAATAAACATTGCCAGCGACATCGCAACCACAAAGCCCACTTCAAGCGAAGTTGTGCCTTCGCTGTACAACGTCCACATAATGATCGGCGCGAAACCGAACACCGATCCAACTGATAAATCGAACTCGCCGGAAGTCATGAGCATCGTCATGCCGAGGGCAATGATGCCGAGTTCTGGCGTAAAGGCCAGCAAATTGCTGATATTGGTGATCGAGATGAAGGAAGCGGACAAGAGCGTAAATATGGTGATTTCGATCACAAGGAGGACAAAAGGGCCGAATTCAGGACGGGCGACAAAGCGTTGAAGAAGGGAACGTTGTTCCATAAGATAAATTCGTCTATTCACTCTAGTAGGAAAATAATATGAAAAGTGTGAACCTTCCCTGCATCAGGTTCACACTCAAGAATTGATACATCTCACGCACAGGTGATGCAGCCCCTTGTGCGTGAATAAAGTTTTCGTTTAGCTGCCGGACAGAATATCGTCATAGATTTGGGCGGTGTCTGCTTCATACAGAGCGCCCGTGATGACATCGAATCCCGGGGGAATGCCACTCGCTGCCATCGCTGCCAAAGACAGGCCGATGTAGCTGGTTGCCAGGGGGTCTTGCCACTGTGCGGCATTCACGTAGCCTTCAAGAACTTCCTGAGTGGTATCGAGCGAATTGCCCCAACCCACAACAGGAATATCGCCAGGGGCAACGCCGACCTGATCGAAGACGCGCTTGATACTGCCCGTGACCAGATCACCCAAGCCGATGATCGCGTCAATGTTATCGCGGTTGGCGGTCAAATAGTCGCTCATACGGGTGATAATTTCAGCCTGATCCAGTGTCGCGTCGGTGACTTCCCAAGTGATACCGAGCGGCTCAAACACGCTGGCGATACCTTCTTCTTCCTGAACACCATAGGTCGCGCCGGGGACTTCCACAGGCATCCAGACGAAATCGCCTGCTTCGACCAACCCATTATCGACTAGATATTGCGCCCAACTGCGCCCATAAACTACCAAATCGCCGCCGACATAAGCATTAAAATCGGCTGTTGGATCGGGGGTATTGATGTTGATGACGGGGATACCCGCAGCACGGGCTTCTGCCACAACTTCAACTAAGCTGCCGGGATCAGGGCTGCTCGTGACAATACCATCAGCTTGCGCGGCGATAGCGGCACGGAAGGCTTCTTGGTGAGAAGGCACATCACCGCTGTGGAACGAGGTGCGAACTTCTTGTCCGGTATCGGCTGCCCATTGTTCCGCGCCAGCGAGGAAATACGTCCACACCGGGTCAGACGGTGAGCCGTGCGAAATCCAATAAAAGACTTTTACATCATCTTGGGCGGAACCGAGAATCGGCAGCGAAAGCGCGATGATCAGTGCAAGCACGAGCATGGGCATTGAGAATTTTTTAAACATTAGTTTTCCTTTTTTTCAAAGCTAGATTTTGATACAGAACGTAGTTTTGAATGGCATTTAGTTCGTTGATTGCTGCCTTCTCTCCTTTGCGACTCCATTTATTTGAGCGAGGTAATGGCATTATTGATCTAATAGGTACAAATGTCCGTACATTTAATGATTGTAGCCCTATCCAAAATGCTTGTCAAATATTGAGCTACGCAATCGATTGCATAATCTTAAACCATTCGTCAGCCTCGCGCAAATAAACGAGTCGGGAGCCAAAGAATCAAAAAGGCGATCTTTATAAGACCGCCTTAGCACTTCCAGATGTCGAAGATTGTATTTATTCCCCGGCGAAAAAATCCATCACACGGCTGACAAATCCTTTGCCATTCGTGCCACCGGGCGATTGAACATCCTGCCCCATCGTTTGTGCCAACTGCTCGAACAACCCACGCTGTTCATCAGTGAGTTTCATGGGAATCTGCACGTTGACCTGCACCAGTTGGTCGCCACGCCCAGAGTTTGTACCGTCGCTCCGCAGACGAGGGAAACCGCGCCCACGCAAACGGAAGACCTTACCGTTTTGTGTCCCGGCTGGAATGCTCAGTTCAACCTCGCCATCGACGGTAGGAATATTCACTTTATCACCGAGCGTTGCCTGCGCCACATTCAGATTCATATCCATCAAAATATCATTATCTTGGCGGACAAACAATTCATGATCTTTGACGCTGACGACGACATACAAGTTGCCTGCCGGAGCGCCCGGTTCGCCAGCATCGCCCTCACCGCGCACTTGAATCTGTAAGCCTTCGCGCACACCCGGCGGAATTTTGACATTCAAGATGGCATGTTTGCGGAGTCTGCCGCTGCCGTCGCAAGTCTTGCAGCGATGTTCGATGATCGTGCCTTTACCACCGCAGCGTGGACAAGCCGCAACCCGCACCATCGAGCCTAGGAAGGTCTGCTGCACCTGCCGGATTTCACCCGTTCCGCTGCACTGCGGGCAGGTCGTGGGCGAGGTTCCGGGCTGTGCGCCTGTACCTGTGCAGGTATCGCACAATTCCAAGCGATCATACTCAAGTTCCTGCTCAACACCGAAAACGGCTTCCTCAAACGAGATTGTCACATTCACCCGACGATCCGCGCCGACTTTGGGGCCACGCTTACGCTGCTGTGTACCGCCGCGTCCGCCAAAATTGTTGAAGAATTCCTCAAAGATTTCTTCAAATCCGGTGAATCCACCCGCCCCTGCCCCGCCAAAACCGGGAGCGCCTTGTACCCCCGCATGACCAAATCGGTCATAACGAGAGCGCTTATCATCATCCGAAAGAACTTCGTATGCTTCGTTGATTTCCTTGAATTTGGCTTCCGCGTCGTTCTCTTGGCTCACATCAGGATGATATTTGCGCGCCAGATTGCGAAAGGCTTTTTTGATATCATCTTTACCGGCGTTGCGTGGAACGCCTAATACATCGTAGTAATCTTTTGCCATACTTGATCCGGCTCGTTTATCTATGGGGTGTGGTTTGGATGGACAAAATACTTAGTGACGAGCAACGAGCGCCGAGTATAAAACAGATCGCTCAGCACTCACTGCTCATGACTTATCACTTGCCTCAAGCGTCCGTGAATTCCGCATCAATCACATTTTCGTCTTGTGGTTTGCCGCCGTTTGTATCACCATCATTCGGGGCGCTGCCATCACCTGCTGCCGCCCCTTGTTGATACATGCTGCCGCCGAGTGTCTGGATGTGCTGTGTCAGCGCATCGGATGCACTGCGGATCGCATCCACATCATCGCCACCTTCTGCCAAGCGCAGCGCTTCGATCAGTTCATTTGTGCGCGTTTTGGCATCTTCCGGTAGTTTGTCGCCATAATCACGCAGCAGTTTTTCGGCGGAGAAAATGGTACTCTCAGCTTGATTTTTAACTTCTGCGGTTTCTTTGCGTTTAGCATCTTCAGCGGCATGTTTTTCCGCCTCTTTTACCATCCGCTCAACTTCTTCTTCACGCAGACCGCTGCCCGCTGTGATGGTGATTTTTTGCTGGCGACCAGAGGCTTTATCCATCGCGCTCACATTCAAAATACCGTTTGCGTCAATATCGAAGGTCACTTCGACCTGCGGCACACCACGAGGCGCGGGCGGGATACCATCCAGAATGAACTTGCCGAGCGACTTATTATCTGCCGCCATCGGGCGCTCACCCTGCACAACATGAATTTCGACTTGTGTCTGCCCATCCGCCGCTGTTGAGTAGACCTGCGATTTCTTGGTTGGGATGGTGGTATTGCGTTCAATCATTGGCGTGGCTACGCCGCCCAATGTTTCTACACCCAAGCTGAGTGGGGTCACATCCAGCAGCAGAATATCCTTGACATCACCCGCCAGCACACCCGCTTGAATCGCCGCGCCCAACGCCACAACTTCATCAGGATTAACGCTGCGATTGGGTGCTTTGCCGAAGAACTTCTCAACCGCCTCTTGAACGGACGGCATACGGGTCATACCACCGACGAGTATGACGGTATTGATGTCTTTCGCTTCAAGGCCAGCATCCTTTAAGGCGCTGCGGCAGGGATCAATCGAGCGCTGGATCAAATCCCCAACAAGGCTTTCCAGCTTAGCGCGGGTTAATGTAACGTTCAAATGCTTCGGGCCGCTGGCATCCGCCGTAATAAAGGGCAGTTGAATCTCGGTGCTGACGGTGCTGGAAAGCTCGATCTTGGCCTTTTCAGCCGCTTCTTTTAAGCGCTGGAGGGCTTGGCGATCTTTCCGCAAATCAATGCCGTTTTCTTTCTTAAATTCATCCGCCAACCAACCGATGATGCGTTCATCGAAGTTATCGCCGCCCAAGTAGGTATCGCCGTTGGTGCTGCGAACTTCAAACACGCCATCGCCGACTTCGAGGATGGAAATATCAAATGTACCACCACCGAGATCGTAAACGGCGATGATCTCATTCTTGCTTTTCTCACCCAAGCCATAAGCCAAACTGGATGCAGTCGGTTCGTTGATGATACGCAGCACTTCAAGCCCGGCGATACGCCCCGCGTCTTTAGTAGCATTACGCTGCGAGTCATTAAAATAGGCCGGAACCGTAATCACGGCACGGTCTACCGTCTCACCCAAATACGCTTCTGCATCCGCTTTAATCTTCTGCAAGATCATCGCCGAGACTTCTGGCGGGCTGTATTCTTTATCACCCATCACTACGCGGGCATCGCCATTGGGGGCGGCGGCAACTTTATATGGCACGATGTTAATCGTCTGCTGCACCAATGGATCATTAAACTTACGTCCCATAAACCGCTTGACGGAAAAAATTGTATTTTCCGGGTTGACTACCGCTTGGTTGCGGGCAACCTTGCCGACCAGACGGTTATTATCTTTTCCAAGCGCAACCACAGACGGGATTAAACGTCCTCCTTCGGACGATGGAATCACGACGGGTTCGCCGCCTTCCATCACGGCAACGACGGAATTGGTCGTCCCCAAATCGATACCAATAATTCTACCCATGTTCGTTTTATCTCCTAAATAACGGCGATTAGCCATTAGCTATTGGCTTTTACAAAGTGTTTGCCGATCTGACGGCGTAAAATCTTATCCTGCCACCTTAACCAGCGCCGGACGCAGCACACGCTCGCCAGATAAATACCCTTTTTGCAGGGTCGCTGTTACCGTGCCGCTTGGCAGATCAGACTCTTCATCGCGTCCGACGGCTTCATGCTGGCTCGGATCAAACGACTCCCCAACAGGATCAATGACGATCACATCCGCTTCATCCAGCAGTTTCTGAAATTTATTCAGAATTAAACTCACCCCATTCATCCAAGGGTTGCCTTGCAATTCCGGCGGGACGTTAGCTAAAGCACGTTCAAAATCATCAAACATCGGCAGCACCTTCACCAGCGTATCTAATGTTGTTTTCTGGTGCATGTCTTTTTGTTCGCGCTCAACGCGGCGTTTGTAATTTTGGAAATCCGCCAATGTACGCTGCCAACCTTGCAGATTTTTTTCTACTTCATTTCTCAACGCCTGAATCTCCTGGCTTGTTATGTCGACAGGCTGCGGTTCTGCTTCATTTTGTGTTGGCGGAGATTGTTCGGAAGCGGTCACGTCATCAGGCGCTTGCACACCTTCTGTAACCGGCACAGTTTCCTCTTTGCTCACCTTTTAGTACTCCCTATGATAAATCCGCTTATAATGATCGTCGTAGTTTATCCAAACCACAATAGAATCACGTTAACAAAGCCTATAGATTCTGCAATTAAAGGTTTTCGAGGTACAATGCCACGCTACTTGTCTGTGGCCTCATTTTTCGGAGATAGTGTTTCTTCGCCTTCGTTCCCATACAGCCCGACCAGCATGTTCGTCATGACGCTAGAAACATAACGCACCGTACTAATGGCACGTCCATAATTGATATGGGTTGGCCCAATCACACCTAATGCGCCGCTGATCTGGCCTGGGATTCCATAGCGGCTTAAGACCATACTCAATTGGCTGATCTCATCCATGCGGCCTTCTCCCGCGACGATGACTTTCACACCATCCATCATGGGATTCAAAAAATCCGCGAGGATCATATCCAAAAAAGCCCGTTCCTCGAAAACACGCACGGCTTGCTGTGTGCCTTCCCCATCAGCAAATTCGCCGATGACATCGCTTAGCCCATCACGGTAGATGAACCGCACCTGATTATCATCGGCATGTTCCATGAGTTCCGCCGCCAATTCTGTAACTTCGCGCTCCAGCAGCGACAGTTGAACACTCTTCATCCGTATTTGATTAGAGAATAAATCCACACACAGCGTATTAATCCGGGCCGCAGCTTCGGCAAGTTTCGCTTGTGGCACAGGTTCGGCGAGGTTTAACATCCGTTGATGCACTACGCCGCCTTGCAGCACCAAGACCATGAGTACCAACCGCCCCTGAATGCCGATTAATTCCAGATGTTTAAACCGGCTGGTTTCCGCGATGGGCGCGGTCACAATCGAAGCCGTCTGTGCGGTACGTGCCAGCACCGTGGCCGCGAAGCGCATCCACTGTTCGGTTGCCATCGGCAGCGTATGGAACTTTTCGGCGATATGCTTTTGTTCGGGTTGGCTAAGTTCACCATCGGTAATTAAGCGGCGGACGAAATACCGATAGCCATTTTCCGTCGGGATGCGTCCGGCAGAACTATGCGGCGCGGCAATATAACCGAGTTCTTCCAACACCGACATTTCATTGCGAATCGTCGCGGAACTCAAGCCGAGATTCGCCGTATCCACCAATCGCTGCGAACTGACGGGTTCTCTTTTATTGGTATAAGCCCGGATGACCAGCGTGAGAATTTCTTCTTGTCGGCGCGTAAGTTCAGGTAAATGATCTTCCATAGAAATTTATTTTATTGGGTCTGAGCGAGTGGATACGCCTGATCTATTGCATTTGGGAAAACAAAACGATATTGCATCTTACCATGCCATGAATACCCCGTCAAAGGGGGTTCATCATGCACCAATGTTCCAAAACACCCCTACAAACTGGATGCCCATTTTTGGTAAGTTATGATACGCTGGTAGCATCAGAGTAACATAAGCAGCTTGATCTGCATCTGTTTAAGGAGTTATATTCGATGAGTGATAGAACGTTTGAAGTAACAGAAACTAACTTCCAGACGGAAGTGTTGAATTCTGAGACCCCGGTTTTAGTTGACTTTTGGGCATCTTGGTGCGGCCCTTGTAAGATGATCGCGCCGATTGTGGATGAAATCGCAGGCGAGTATGAAGGCAAAATTACCGTTGGTAAGCTGGATGCTGATGCTCATCAGGAAGTCTTGATGCGTTACGGCATCATGGGCATTCCGACCTTGATTCTGTTCAAGGCAGGGGAGCCGGTTGTCCGTATCACAGGCTATCAGCCTAAAGAGAAGATCGTCAGCAAATTGCAACCGCATCTTTCCTAAGTGCTGAGTGATGAGCAATGAGGGCTGAGTAG
>Ga0335394_10001416_pt1 | contig 27007 bp, 25 predicted proteins | sample MAT03_FD_205741 | JGI IMG/M metagenome (GOLD analysis project Ga0335394, IMG submission 205741) | Freshwater microbial communities from Lake Fryxell liftoff mats and glacier meltwater in Antarctica - MAT-03 (spades assembly) (version 2) ...
TGGACGCCGTGGTGCGGTCGGGCCACGGCGGCACCGGAGGCCGCGAATGACGACACGAGCAGCAGAACGCCGCGACGGAGGGGCAGCCCGACAGCTGACTTTGGGACTGGAGCGTGGCGAACGCTTCACCCTCTCGGCGGAGGCAGAGGGGCAGTTGTTGCGAGTGCTGGTGGAGCTGCTGACAGCCGCGGCCCGTCGACGATTGCAGACACGAGACCCGGGTGAAACTGGAGAAGGTGAGAGTCGTGTCTTCTACCGGTCCGCGCGCGGGCATCTCCTCTCGATCCCGGCACGATGGACCAGCTTGGTGCCCGACGATCCCTTCGTCACCGTGGCGGAGGGGCGAGCGCGGTTTCGAGTCGACCATCTGATTGGAGCACCGGTCTCCTCGGGCCGGGGGCGCTCGTACGGGCGGCCCTGGGGTGGCTCCGTGCAGCGGGGCGTGCTGGGCCACGGCCGAGTGCCGTGAGGAAAAGCTCCGTGCCACGGGGAGGTCGCGCGATTTGCCCGTGCTCACGGCCTCTCGGGGTGGCGGCCGCCGCTCTCGGGGTGGCGGCCGCCAGGCGCGGCGGACGCTGCGCGAGCGCGCCACGCGGCCGAGCCCGCGTCGGCTGGCTGAAGCTTGCGCAGGACGACGCGACGCCGACGGTCGTGGTCGTGCTGTCGGAGAGCGATCGCGCGGTGCCCATCCCCGTCCCGCGAGCGATCATCGCGCGGTGCCCATCCCCGTGCCGCGAGCGACCGGCACCGTCGCAAACGAGGGCGACGAGGACGAGGTCGCCCGGAACTCCGAGGTCGCGCCGCGCGCCGCATCTCGCGTGCGCGTCGCGCCGGCGCTCGCCCCGACGGCGCTGCCGCCTCCCGTCGCGTCTGACGCAGCTTTCACGCTGAGCGCCTTGCCGAGCTGCGTCGTACTCCTCGCGACCACGGGCGCTCCGGCACCGGTGCAGAACGAGGACCGCGCCCGATCGATGGACGCGGGCTTCGATCGCCACCTGACCAAGCCGGTCGACATCGGAGCGCTCGAGAGGCTGGTCGCCGAGGCGCCACGCATCGCGCGGGCCCGGGCGACCGGCTGAGACGACCGACCGGTCAGAAGCAGGCCCCGTGCGCGGCGACGCAGTCGGCGTCGGTGGGCTCGATGGCGGCGTAGCACGCGTTGCACTCCGCGGTGTCGGTCACCCCCTGGCAGGCGTCGGCGGTGGCGATAGCGTCGCCGGAGCAGCCGGCCGTCGGGGCTACGCACATCATCATCGCCAGGGTGAGCCAGGACATCATCTGCATCGGATTCTCCTTCGCGCATTCTACGCGCTGCAGGTCGCCTAACAGCACCCGCCGTGCCGTCGTCGTCGGCGCGGACTTCAGGGCCTTCGCGGGTGTCGGAGCCCGCGCTGGTGGAGTGCGTGGTCGACAGCCTGTGGACTCGAGTCGACAGCCTTGGGCGAGTAGGGATTTCTAACCGTGAACGTGCCCGAATGCCACCTGAACCCGGACGCCTGGGGCGTTCGGCGGGCGAGTTTTCGGGGCCAAGGGCGGGCGGCACCTCGCGGCGCATTTCAGTGACGGCCTCGTTCGCGCGCTTCACGAGGTGGAAAGGGTCGTGCGCGAACGCCGCGTGGGCCAGGGCCGGGTCTGCGCGAATCGCCAGCCGGAAGGGCGCGCGCATGTCGGCCGCGAACAGCTTCATGCCCGCCTTTTGTTCCGTCGTGAGCGTCGCGAGCCACTGCTTGACGGTGTCCTCTCCTCGGCCCGGTCCGATCCAGATCGGTTCCCCGTGTCGAGGTCGCTGACGACGGTCACGTACTTGTGTTCGAGCTTGTGACGTCGCCCGAGCCACTTCTCGTCGAGGCCGACGTTGCGCAGAGACGTGTCGTTCGCACTCGTGTTCGCTCGGGCGGCCTGCCATCGCTCAGCACGCGGCGCCCTCCGCCCGGCGAACGATGCCCCAGGTCAGCCCGGACTGCGCTGCAACGTGCAGCACCGGCATGCTCGCGGCCTGAAGCGCAAGGTGATGCTGAAGTCGGCGACTTTGCCGCTGATGCGGATCTGCCCAGGCCAACATCTCGACAGGTGACGCCTGGCACTTCTTGCACTTGACCCCATCGGCGTCGCCTCGATCTGGATCGGCCGCCCTGCCCAAGGCTGCCCAGCGTCAATTACAAACTCCCATCAGCGACAACTATAATTCCCCATCGACCTCGTTGGCAGGCAGCTCCGCACTGGGAGCATCGAGGCAGTCACGCTCGTTTGACGCGAAGCACGAGCCGCACGCAAGGCATCAGGGCGTAGTCGCCCAGTGGTGAGACGGGTCGCCCGCCGGGAGACCAGCGGCCTCCGCGTAGCCCATGCCAGCGGGAACGAGCAATGCCGTGAGGACGAGACCCGCAACCACGTCTCGGGCAAGCCACCTCCGCTGGTAGTGGCGCAGCGTCCAGAGGCCCGGCGGCCACGACCAGACGCCGGACCTCGGCAACTTCGGGATCGCGGCGGCGACGCGCGATTCGGGAGCCTGCGAGTCGGTCACGAGGGGTCCACTGTGGTCTCAGCTCTCGCCAACTCGCTTCGCTCCGACCTCGATCACCGGGTAGCCGCGCCAAATCAAGGAGCCTGATTCTCGGTCATCATTGTGCACGAGCACCGGCTGTACGAGAATCGTGCTCGCTCATTTAGGCGCGGAGGCGCACCGGACGCCTCCGAAGCCGCAGCGGTACGCTGGTTTGAAGCCGCCGGGGCGACCATTCCAGAGGAGTGAGCCCACCCCGTCGCGCCAGCTGCCGCCGCGCACGACGAACATCTGATCGGTGCCGTCGGCTGACGAGCTCGTCCACTCGAAGACGTTGCCGCTCACGTCGACCATGCCGTCCTTGCTGTTGCCGCTCGGAAACGAGCCGACAGCGCACGGCCCCTTGCGGGTGCCCTCGCTCGAGCCCGACCAGCAGGTCTGATCCTTCGGCTCGTCGTTGCCCCAAGCGTACTTGCGATTCTCCTCGCCGCCCCGCGCCACCCATTCCCACTCATTTTCAGTGGGGAGACGGAGCCCGCGATATTCACACACCGATTTCGCCTGCGGGTAATCCACACACACGATGGGAAAGTTTTCCTTCCCCGGCACCTGGTAGGTCGCGGCCTCGGCGCACTTCATCTGGAAATCGGTGCACTTGCCGGCTTTCACGCAGGCCTCGTACTGCGAGGCGGTCACCTCGGCCTTGTCGATGCAGGTGTCGGCCACGGTCACGTCGCGCTTGAGCGGACCCATCTTGAAGGAGCCGCCCTTCACGAGGATCATCCCGACCGGGCAGGGCGAAGGCGGTGGCGCAGGAGGAGGCGGCGCAGGAGGAGGCGGCGTGGCGGCGGCGCTGGCGGGCGACGGCGCAGCAGGCGCAGCAGGCGGAGGAGCGGCGGCTTGCGGCGCAGCGGCTTGCGACGCGGGTGCGGGCGGAGCCTGGGCCGGCATCGGCGGCGCGGGGTCCTGCGGCGCCCCACCACAGGCGAGCGTCGGCAGAGCAAGGAGCGAGAGCACGAACGCGCGCGAGGTAAACCACATGAGGGGCGATCTCCGTGATCGAAGAGAATGGAAAGCTCAATACAAGACGAGGACGGGCGCAGCAGCGCCTTCGAGCCACAGCTCCTGTACGACGAGCGCGGGGAGCTGGGTGAACGGGCCTTCATAGCCCTTACCGAACGTCAGCAGCTGAACGACGCGGCGGTCGCCCTTCTTCACGGGGAATTGCACCTCGCCACCCGCCGGGAGCTTGCCACCGTCGCCTTCGCGCGGCGGATCGATCCAGAACGAGATGCCGGTGGGCGCGCCCCCGAGCAGCGACATCGAGGCGGTGACCTTGTCGGGGCAGCTGACGCGCACCCACTCGCGAACCCGGTAAACGTGACATCCGTCGGCGCGCGCGCTGCGCCGCGTCGGTGCCAGCTCCTTTGCCGTCTTCCACTCCTCGGGGGTCGGGGACTTGGAGGTCTCGTCACCGAATGCCTCCGACTCGAACGGGGGAAGCTTCGTTGCTGGCGCGGCTGGTGCAGGTGCATCGCTCGGTGCGAGCGCCGTGGTCGGGGCGCCCGCGCCAGGCGCAGCCGCCGATGGAGTCGGTGCCGCCGTGGCGCCTGTCTCCTCCGCGTACGCGGCACCGCCTGACGTCGCGAGGGCCAGCGCGACGAACGCGCTTCCCGATGCACACGCCGCGAGGAGGGCTGCGAGCCGCCTCACAGAGTCCTCAGGTAGGCGACGAGATCCGCGCGCTGGGCCGCAGAGAGCTGGTGGGTCTTGCCCATGCGATCACCGTTGTTGTCGATGAGTTGCTCGAGCGTCGGTGCACTGCCGTCATGCAGGTAAGGCTCGGTTCCGCCAATGAATCGAAGGCTGGGCGTCTTCCATTCGCTGCCTTTCGGATCTTCGTCGTAGGTCGGCCGGGTCGGCAGCTGGCGCAGCGGGTACGAGACGCGATCGGTCAGGCCATTGGCCGGCAGGTGACAGCCGACGCAGGCGGTCTGTGGGCTTTCGAAGATCGCTTTGCCGCGCTGCTCGGACTCGCTCGGCTCGCGCGACTCGAGAGCCGGCGGAACGAGCCCGCGACGGAGGAAAGGGATGAGGTAGCCAGCACGTGCCGCGACGTTCTCGGAGGCGTGGTTGGGCAAGCCGCCCCAGCGGTGCAGGCCAAAGCTCGCCCCGATGCGATCGGGCAGCGTCTGGCTCTCGCCGAGCCAGCCATAGGGACCTTGCGCGTCGACCCGGGCCGCCAGCATCGGGGTCTGCCGGGGCAAGCCCTTGCTCTTCGCGAGATCGGGCACCTGCTCCGGCGAGCCGACGAAGTTCGCGCGCGTCCCGCCGTCGGCGGTGTCGAACTTGGCTTCGTGCCAGGTAAAGCCGTCGTCGCGCCCGTCGGGGTGGCAACCCGCGCAGGCCAGGCCGCCGCTGGCGATCGGATCGACCGAGTCATAGAAGATGCGCCGGCCATTCGCGACGTCGTCGCCGAGAGGGTCGGTCGCCAGGCGCGTGGTGACGACGTCGCCCGACGGCTTCGGCGCGCCCTGACCGACGCTGGCGGCGGCGACCAGCGGGACGACCGCGAGGTCGTAGGTGCTGCGGCAAAAGACGTACGCGGTGGTCTCGTCCGCCGAGAGCGCCACGCCGGCCGGGGCGCCACAGCTCCCCGGCACGCCGATGTGGGGATCGCGATCCTTGGCGAGCGTGTATGTGGCGACGACGGCGAGCGTCGGATCGATGGCGAGCGCGTCCATCTCGCAGAGCTTGCCGTCACCCTCGCCGATCACGAGCACCGTGCGCGCGCTCGGGCGGTAGCGGATGTCGCGCGGCTGGGTGAACGGCGCGACGACCTCGGCCGGGAGGTTCGCCTTGGTGTCGGGCGACTCGACCTCCTTGGCGAGCGCCGAGCGGTAGACCGCGCCGTTGCCCACGTGCGCGGGCGCCAATGCCGCATCGTTGGTGGTCAAAAGAACGTCGACGCTCGACGCGCCGAACCAGGCCTCGCGGCCGAGGGCACCGAGCGCATGACGGGCGGCGAAGAGCCGATCGCCGTCGGGCGAAAGGGCGGCGGCGTACCCGAGGGATGCGGCGATCTTGCGGCCGCTCGGTGCACGCAACGGGGCCGCGGGAAGCTCCACGCGCGACGTGGTGGGCGCTTTCGTCATCGCCCCGTCGATGCGGGTGAGATCCGCCGAGGTCAGGTGCGTGACGTACGCGGTGTCGCCCTTGCCCTGGATGACGATGCCCCGCGGCTCGCGAGGCGTCGTCACCGTCCACGCGGGCGCGATCTCGTCGCCCTTCGCGAGCTCTTTCAGGTCGACCGCCGACACCTTGCGCGACCAGGCCGACGACACCAGCGCGCGACTCCGATCGGCCGTCACCGCGACGCCCCACGCGTCCGCCGGGAGCTTCGCCGTTCCAGCGATCTTCCACGTATCGCCGTCGGGAACCAGTCGGAGCAGCAAGCCCGGGTCGCGCACGGTCACCAGGATCGCGTCGGGCAGGGCTAGCACCTGGGCGGGTCGCCCTGGCAGCGTGACCTCCTTGGCGACGGGGGGCGTCGCGCCGACGTCCACGATGCGCACGACGAGGTGATCCTCATCGGCGATCGCGATGGTGTTCGCCCGGGGGAGGCGCGCGACGACGCCACCGGTGCGATCGAGCGGGGCCTGCGCCGCGGTGGCCGGAGGCTCGCTGGGGGCCGTGCTGGAGGCGCTCGGCGAGGCGCCGCTGCCGGTCGACCCCGAGGCGCCTTCGCTCCCCGACGATCCGCAGCCGGCGACCGCGGCGACGATGGTGACGAGGATCCATCGAGACGCGATGCCGCTCGGAGCCAATCGTGGCGAGCGACATCGCGTGGAAGGCATCTCGAGCCTTCTACCCCAAGATGACTTTGGGCATCAGAGCCACTGCCACATTGCGCGTCGCAATCGCCTTGCATTGCACAGATGAGCTCGCAGGTGTCCTGCCCACATTGGCCAGTTGTTGGAGTCTGAGCAGATGATCTCGCCGCCGCCAGAGGTCGGCTGACAGCCCACGCCATCTGGTGGTTGACGATCAGAAGGCGTGTTTCGGCACGCCGTCGCGAAACTTCTGCCACACCGTCTCGACGCGCGTCGCCAGGGCCTTCGATGCGTCACGCAAGCGCGTCTCGCGCGCGGTATCGATAGCGAGGTTCGCCGGCGATGCGCCGCGCACGTGCTCGCGTGCGAGGAGAGAGCCGGCGTCGCGTGCGACCTCGCCGAGCTCCGGTTCGCCGATCGTCGCCGCGTCGACCTCGTAGAAGTTCGGGTACCACTCCTGGGCCCATGCCTCGCTGGTGCTGACGAAGGTCGGCTGGAGGAACCGGTCGAGGATGCCGGGCGGCATGTCCTCGCGGAGATCGGTCGGCTCGTGCTCGAGGCGCCGCTTCACGCAGGGCGCGAGCTTGCGATCACCGACGAACTTCAGCTCGACCACGCGATCATCGTTCAGCTTCTTGGTCGGACCTTCGATGCGGGCGAGGAACTTGCGATCGAGCGCGCTGCCGATGCCCGCGTGGAACGGCCCGAGCTTTTTGACCGTGAAGAACTCGGCCGGGATGCCCTGCCTGGCGGCACGCAGCTGGCGCTCGAGCTGGTCGAGCGCGCTCCTCATCTGCGCCTCGCTCAACGTCGGATCCTCGGTCAAGGCGAGCATCCTCTTGTCCGCGCCCTCGAGGAAACCTTCGGGGTCGTTCTTGAACTTCTTTCGGAGCTCGGCGATGACGCTCGGCCGCGGCGCCACCTTGCCGAGGAGACCTTCGCGGTAGCCGCCGACGAACGCCTCCATCGCCGCGTCGTCCGAGAAACGGCGCAGGCGGGAGACCAGGACAAGCGAGGTCATCATGCGCGCCAGATCGATGACCGCTGGACCGGTTGCCATGTCGTCGAAGTCGGTCAGGCCTCGCCCGAAGTCGGTCAGCGCGTACTGCTCGAGGTGCGCGTCACCGTGCAGCGGCACCACCGGAGCGGCCGAGAAGTCGCCAAGCTCGCGGCAGACGACGGACGAGAACTGCGCGTTGATGAAGCGGAAGTAGGCGTACGGATCCTTGGCGATCTTCGCGGGCAGCTTGGGCGCCCGCTCGAAGGCGGCCCAGGTCGGCGAGACCTCGAGCGGGTCCGGCGCCGACGGAGGCGTCGGCACCGTAGGCGACGGTGCCGGGGTGGGCGCAAAGCGTGGAGCGTCTCCAGCGGGGCGCTCGAAATGCGCGGAGGACGCTGCTCTACACCCAGCAGCCAAAGCCGTTGTGATTGCGACGAAGGCGAAGAGACGTCGCATGACGGAGCTCACTCAGGGTTGATCGGGCCGAGGCGGATCTCTATGTCTCCATCCACTTCGTCGCTGCTGGCGCGAGATCCACCAAAGGCGACGCCGTCGATGCCTCCAGTCAGCTCGTCCAGTCCAACCTGGCCGAACGGTGTCCAGTCCGCGTCGTCGACCCACCGAATGTCGATGTAGATCATCTCGTTCGAAGCGCGCAGGCGCAAGCCGAGGGGAAGCTCCACTTCACCGAGGCTAACCTGGGCCACGTCCTCGAAATCGCCGGGGGGGGCGTCGTCGACATGCTTTTGCACCAAGATCCGGGTCTCGGTGAAGCCGTCGGGCTCGCTCTTGGCGGCGCCCAACAGCCCGACGTACAGCTGGATGTTCTCTCCCGAGGTCAACGCAAGAAAGGCCCCGGCGATCTTTCCGTCGAGCGCCCTGAAGCTCGGAAACCGCGTGACGGACGTCGAGATGGCGCACCCATCCAGCTCGTTGTCGGCGAGGGGTGCCGACAAGCCGCCGATGTTCGTTCCCCCATCACGCAGGAGTACTCGCAGCTGGTTGTCCGCCGTATCGACCTCCGGGTCATCTTCGGGGCCGAAGAAAACCGACCACACCCCCTCAGTTTCGATGTCATCGATGCTGTCTTCGAGGCTCAGCGCAAACCCGGGGCAGGGAGGAATGGCTTGCGAGGCGCCCCCTGTGCCGCCCTGCCCGGCTCCGCCCTGTCCGGCTCCGCCCTGTCCGGCTCCGCCCTGTCCGGCTCCGCCCTGTCCGGCTCCGCCCTGTCCGGCTCCGCCCTGTCCGCCCTCTCCGCCGCTGCCTGCGCCGCCGCCGGTCGTGCTCGTGGTGCTCGATGCGGAGGATACCGTCGTCGCTCCGCTCCCCAACGCACCGCTCGATGAGGCGTCGGACGTCGTCGCACCATCGATCGTCGTCGATGTCCCCGAAGCGCCGCCCGAGGCCCCGCCCAGGAAGGCGTCGTAGTCGTTGGTGCAGCTCGCCCCGAGGAGGGAGGCGACCGCAAACCCAGCAGCAGCGGAGGTTCGCATGGACCGACGAGGATAGAGCGTCCGACCCCGGCCTCGCCAGGCCCACTTGCGCTGCGCGCTACGGAGCCCTCTTGCCGACGCTGTCGTCGGTCTCGCGCTTCAGCGCCGGCGCGACAGGACGTCGTTCGGGGCGATGAGCTGCGCCTTGAGAAACTCGCGGTTCATGCGCGCGATGTTCTGGACGCTGATCTCCTTGGGGCACGCGCCTTCGCACTCGTAGTGGTTCGAGCAGTGTCCGAAGCCCTCGGCGTCCATCTGGGAGACCATCTTGCGCGCGCGATCCATTCGCTCGGGCTGGCCCTGGGGCAGGAGTGCGAGGTGGCTGATCTTCGCTGCCGTAAAGAGGCTCGCCGACGCATTGGGGCAGGCCGCCACGCAGGCGCCACAGCCGATGCACTGCGCTGCATCCATCGCCTTGTCGGCGGCTTCTTTGGGGATGAGCTGCTCGTTGGCGTCGCGCGCCGAGCCGGTGCGTGCCGTGATGAAGCCGCCCGCCTGGATGATGCGGTCGAACGCGCTGCGATCGACGATCAGATCCTTGAGGACCGGGAAGGCGTTGGCGCGGAACGGCTCGATGGTGATCGTGTCGCCATCGTGGAACTGCCGCATGTGGAGCTGGCAGGTGGTCGTGCCGCCCTGCGGGCCGTGGGGGTAGCCGTCGATCACCAGGCTGCACGAGCCACAGATGCCTTCACGGCAGTCGTGATCGAAGGCGATCGGATCGTCGCCCTTGCCGATCAGCTCCTCGTTCACCACGTCGAGCAGCTCGAGGAACGACATGTGCTCGCTGATGCCCTTCGCCTGGTAAGTGACGAAGTCGCCTGACGAGCCGCGGCTCTTTTGGCGCCAGACATTGAGCGTGAGGTTCATCTCGCGGGACATGGTCATTGCTCCGAGATCACTTGTACGAACGCTGCGAGGGCTTCACGAACTCGAACGTGAGCTCTTCCTTGTGGAGGTTGGGCTTCGACGGGTCGCCCGAGAACTCCCACGCCGCTGCGTAGGCGAACTTCTCATCGTCGCGCTGGGCTTCGCCCTCCTCGGTCGTGTGCTCGGTGCGGTAGTGGCATCCGCACGACTCGTCGCGGTCGAGCGCGTCGCGACACATCAGCTCGCCCAGCTCGAGGAAGTCCGCCACGCGGCCCGCCTTCTCGAGGCTCTGGTTCAGCTCGTCGGGGCCCCCGGGGACGCACACGTTCTCGTGGAACTCCGCGCGCAGCTCGGGAAGCTTCTTCAGGGCGCCCTCCAGCGCCTCGGCCGAACGCGCCATGCCGCAGTTCTCCCAGATGATGTTGCCGAGCTCGCGGTGAAAGGAGTCGACAGTGCGCTTTCCGTTCGTATCGAGCAGCGTCTTGATGCGCGCCTTCACGTCGGCGACGGCCTTCTTCACCTCGACGTGATCGTCTCCGACCTTGTCGAGCTTGGCGTTGGCGAGGTAGTTCGAGACGGTGCTCGGCAGGACGAAGTAGCCGTCGGCCAGGCCCTGCATGAGCGCGCTCGCGCCCAGGCGGTTGGCGCCGTGATCGCTGAAGTTCGCCTCGCCGCCGACGAAGAGGCCGGGGATGGTGCTCATCAGGTTGTAGTCCACCCAGAGGCCGCCCATCGTGTAGTGCGTCGCCGGGTACATGCGCATCGGCACCGAGTACGGGTCCTCGCCGGTGATGCGCTCGTACATCTGGAAGAGGTTGCCGTAGCGCTCCTCGATCTTGCTCTTACCGAGCCGGCCGATGGCGGCCTTGAAGTCGAGGTAGACGCCGCGCCGCACGCCGTCGACGGCCGGGCCGACGCCACGACCCGCGTCGCACATCTCCTTGGCTCGGCGCGACGCGATGTCGCGCGGGACGAGGTTGCCAAAGCTCGGGTAGACGCGCTCGAGGTAGTAGTCGCGCGCGCTCTCGGCGAGCGTGCTCGGGTCCTTGCCGCAGTCTTCCGGGTTCTTGGGGACCCAGACGCGCCCGTCGTTGCGCAGCGACTCGCTCATCAGCGTGAGCTTCGACTGGTAGCTGCCGGCGACGGGGATGCACGTCGGGTGGATTTGCGTGAAGCAGGGGTTTGCGAGGAGCGCGCCCTTCTTGTGGGCGCGCCAGATCGCCGAGGTGTTGCAGCCCTTGGCGTTGGTCGAGAGGAAGAAGACGTTGCCGTAGCCGCCGGTGGCGATGATGACGACGTCCGCGACGTGCGCCTCGATCTCGCCGCCGGTCATGTCGCGCACGACGATGCCGCGTGCGATGCCGTCGACGACGATGAGGTCGAGCATCTCGTGGCGCGCGAACTGCTGCACCGTCCCCGCCTCGACCTGGCGCTCGAGCGACTGGTACGCGCCGAGGAGAAGCTGCTGGCCGGTCTGGCCGCGCGCGTAGAACGTGCGCGCGACCTGGGCGCCGCCGAAGCTGCGGTTGTCGAGCAGACCGCCGTACTCGCGGGCGAAGGGGACGCCTTGCGCGACGCACTGGTCGATGATGTTGACGCTCACCTCGGCGAGGCGATGCACGTTCGACTCTCGGGCCCGGAAGTCGCCGCCCTTGATGGTGTCGTAGAAGAGTCGGTGGATGCTGTCGCCGTCCGCCTGGTAGTTCTTCGCCCCGTTGATGCCGCCCTGCGCGGCGATCGAGTGCGCGCGCCGCGGGCTGTCCTGGTAGCAGAACGCCTTGACGTTGTAGCCGAGGTCACCGAGCGTCGCCGCCGCGGCGCCGCCGGCGAGGCCGGTGCCGACGACGATGACGGAGAACTTCCGGCGGTTGGCCGGGTTCACCAGCTTCATGTCGAAGCGGTGCCGCGACCAACGCGTATCGAGGGGTCCGGTGGGGCTGTTCGCGCGGAGGATCATGGTGCTGCAGCTCTCTTCGATCTCGCTTGCGGCTTCAGCGGATGACGCCGGCGAGCACGGCCAGCGGCATCGAGATGTTTCCGACTGCTACGCCGAGCCCGATCGCCTTGGGCACGAGACGCAACGTCGCGTCGTAGCGCGGATGCGACAGGCCCAGCGTCTGCAGGAGACTCGAGCCGCCGTGGTAGAGGTGCAGGCCCAGGAAGATCTGCGCGGTCACGTAGAGGACGACGACGATTGGGTTCTGGAAAGAGCCGACGAAGTTCCCGTACACGTTGGTGTGCGAGTGCACGTAGTGACCGACCGCGAGGCCCGGGAACGTGAAGTGCGCCAGATGGAAGAGGATGAAGAAGAGCAGCGCGGGGCCGCCGTACTTCATCGTCAGCGCCGCGTAGGTCGTCTTGCGGGTCTTGAGCGTGCGGTAGCCGACGTCGCGTACGCCGGCGGTCTGGCTGACGAGCGTCATCGAGACCACGACGTGGGCGACCACCGATGCAATCAGCACCGTGCGCGCGCCCCACAGCACCAGCGCGTTGCCCTTCAACGTCGCCGCGTAGCCATTGAAGACCTCGGCGCCCAGGTACACCTGGAGGTTGCCGAGCATGTGGATGATGACGAACCCGAAGAGCACCGTCCCGCTGAGGGCGAGGAGGGCCTTCTTGCCGATAGTCGTCTCGTAGAGCGTCAGCGCTTTCGCTTGCATGGTCTCGTCCGCCCGCCCCGGCAAGCGCCGCGCAGGGCTTCGCTACCGGCAGCTCGGGCAGTTGCGCTCTAGCCGATCACCGGGAAAATCCCTAGGACGATCGAACCCTGGCGCCGGCGCCCGTCTGACGCGGAGGCTTCTTAGGGCCCACAGGTTGCGGCGAGAAGATCGGGCGACCACGAAAAATGCGTGCGGCCGCTTCGATCGCCCTCTGGCGCGTCAGGCGCGTCAGGCGCGTCAGCGGCGCCGCCGATTGGCGTCCTCGATCATGCGCTGGGCTTGCTCTGGCGTGAGCGCCATCGTCGCGCCCGCTGCGTCGACCTCGCCGCTGTCTGGAGGTCCGTGGCCCACGGCGGACGCCGAGGGCAGCGTGTCTTGCTTCAGCATGTCGGGGGGCGCGATGCGCGGTGGTACGGGAAAGCCCCCGTGGCCGGCCGCAGTCGTTGGCGGCGGAATCTGGTGTTGGGGCGAAGGTGGCATCGCGGGTTGGGATGGATACGAACCGGCTATCGGCCCCGGTCCTTGCGGCGCACCAAACATCGGTGGCGGTAGCGGTCCACCACGCTGGGCGGCAGCCGCTGCGATCATCGCCTGAGCCTGCTCCGGGGTGAGCGCCATGGTCGACGCCGATGTCGATGCGGGCGGACCCGACGACATGAAGCCCGCCTGCGATCTCGGCGCGGGTGCTTGATGCGGGCGGGTCATCGCGCTGTTCGGCTCGAGGCTCGACGTTTCCTCCGTGGCGAAGACGCTCTTGAGCTCGATCTGACGCGTGCGTTCCTCGGTCGGTGGCGGCGGGTAGGGCTGCCCGATCTGGACGGCTCGCATGGACGAGTCCTGGGGGCGCGCGTGCGGGAGGTTCGGATCGGTCCGCGACGGCATCGTCATCGCCGGATGGCGTGCGGGTACCGGCGTGCCGATGGGCGGCGGTGGTGGAGGAGGCGGCGGAGGGACGCCCAATCCGGAGCCCGGAAACGGCATGTGACGCGGCGCGCTCGCGATGAGCCGCATCGCCTCCTCGGGTGTCAGCGCCATGGTGCTGTTCGACGTCGGTGCGGGAGCCGGACCGATCGCCGCCGAGGGGAGCGACGCCGCCCCGGCGAACTGGATGCCCGGCCTCGCATGCGTGTCGAGGAGCGCCGTGCCTTCGGCCGCCGCATCGTCTTCATAAGCCCGCGGCAGCTGGCTCAACGGTACGGGCGCACGGCCGACGGCCTGCAGGCCCGACAGCGAAGGGGGTCGATGCGGTTGCGGAGATTGCGGGGCCTGCGGAGCGGGGTGGGTTCCGCTGATCGAGCTGCCCGACCACGGCATCGGAAAGCCTGGCAGCTCGACGCCCGTCACCACCCGCACGCCGTCGAGCGATCGCTCGCCGTGCGACAGAGGCACCGATGCACGCCACACGATGGACAACGACTGCGTCTCTCCGTCGATGATGAGCGCATCGGCAGCGAGGTCGAGCATCAGACCTTCGGCGGGCGCCCACGGCCCGTACAGGCGTGCGCGCCCTCGCGGAGCGGGCAGACGTGTACGCAAGCGCGGTCGCCCCTCGAGGAGGTTTTCGAGGACGATCGTCTCGGATCCTTCGAGCCGCCCCAGGCGCTGATCACGCGGCGATCCCTGGTAGTACTCCCAAGCGAAGCCCTGGGGGATGTTGGGGACGCCACCATCGAGCGGGCGGGGATCGATCGCGGCGATGAGTCGCGCGCGACTCGGCCACGATCGGGGGATCGGCCCGAGGCTGGTCGCTGCGTCGCTGCTTCGCGGATCGATGATGTTGGCTTGATGGGATCCGCCTGGCTTCACGCCAGCCGGGTTGTCGCTGGTGGCCCAGCTGCGCTGCCACCCGATCGGCATCTGCCGGAACGGTCGGGGAGCTGCGTGCCCCACGCGATCACCGACCGCCTGGATGGACTTGTCGAAGCCCTCCGACGGACCCACGACGGCGAGTCGGGCACGGATGGCCTGCACGGGGTGCGCCGCGTGCACCGCTCCGGAGAACGTCACGTCCACCTGCGGGCGGTACGGGACGAGGTCCGTGTCCTCCACGAAAGCCGGCGCGGACCCCGCGTCGGCGAAGCGCTCGTGACGCACGAGTGGCGCAGGCCCGATGAGCTCGGCCGTACCCTCCTCGACCAGGGCGAACGTGGCCTTGACGACCACGGAGAGCGACCACCGATCCCCGCATCGCCACGCCATCGCGCCGGCCGATACGGGCCGTACCGTCTCGACCACGACGGGCCAGACGGAGGAGCTCGGCGGCATCAGGGATCGCTCCGGTGACCGGCGAGCCGAGGCTCAGTAGTGGTAGTTGATGGTGTAGGACTCGCAGCCCGGGCCGTCGGGATGCTCGATCTTCATGTAGACGTTCGCGTCATCGCTGATCGGCCCGTTGCAGTTGAACCCGCCGATGTTCACCTCCTGCGTGCCGTTCCAGCAGCATCCGGGGATCCCACCCTCGCTCGTGGCCAGGGTGTCGCTCGGGCAGTCGAACTCGGTGTCGCCCTCGATGCACTCGACGAACATGCAGACACGAAGCCCCGGTCCCGCCACCTGTCGGAACGGATCGACGCTGCTGCCGAGGTTGTCCTCGCCCGCGTAGGTGTACCAGTCGACGTCGCCGGGCTCGCGCAGGTTGCCGGTGACCTGACCGCCGTCGCCATCGCTGTCGCCGATGGTGCCGAGGTCGTAGGCGCCAGCTTTCGTGTCGTTGCCGGGCTCGCCGGGACCTTGATCCTGACAGGGGGCGCCGCCGGCGCCGCTCGAGGACGACGGGTCGCCGCTCGCGGTGGAGCTGCCGCTGGTCGCCGTCACGCCGCCGCTGCTGGCGCTGGGGCCGGGGCCGCTCGTGCTGACGACGCTCGTGACCGAGCCCGGGCCGGGGCCGGATTGCGAGTTCGCTGAGCGACTCTCGTCGCCGCCCTCGCCCGCGCCGCCGTCACCGTTGCCCCCGCCGCCTCCGCTGCCGCTTTCCGCGCCGAAGGTCGTGCTGGGCTCTTCGCCCGTCGCACAGGCCGCGAATGCGCCGCCACTCACCAACGCTGCAACGATCCAGGGCAGGGCACGCATGGTGGCAGGCTACGAGGCGTGCTCGGTTTCAGCAACGGCGCCGCACGCCGTCGCGCTCACCCTACCCGTCCCGATACTGAACGACGATCCGGTGTATCCGTCGCGCGCTGGGCGTCGGCGAGCTATTCTGCCGCCCGAGCGTTGCCGAAAGACGGCGTCGCGCGCCGCGGAGGCGGAGCTTTCTGTCGGAGCTGCTCGTCATCATCGCGCTCGTCGTGGCCAACGGCGTGTTTTCTGGCGCGGAGATCGCCATCGTCTCGCTCCGCAAGACGCGGATCGAGGAGCTCCTCGCCGAAAAGCGCAGCGGCGCCGAGGCGATCAAGCGCCTGCGCAAGGATCCCGAGCGCTTCCTCGCGGTCATCCAGATTGGCATCACGGTCATCGGCACGGCGGCGAGCGCGTTCGGCGGCGCCTCGCTCGCCGCGTCGATCGAGCCGGCGCTGGCCGAGGTCTCGTTCATCGGCAAGAGCGCCGACGAAGTCTCCCTCGTGCTGGTCGTCGTGCTCATCTCCTTCCTCCAGCTGGTGATCGGCGAGCTCGTGCCCAAGTCGCTCGGCCTGCGCAGCGCCGAGCCCTACGCGCTGCTCACCGCGGGGCCGCTGGTCTGGCTGTCACGTGCCGGTACGCCGCTCGTATGGCTGCTCACCAAGGCATCGAACCTCGTCCTGCGCCTCTTCGGGGACAGCACGAGCTTCAGCGAGGCGCGCCTGTCGCCTGGCGAGATCCAGCAGATCGTGGACGAAGCGGCGAAGGTCGGCGCGCTCGACCCGACCGCCGGCGAGATCGCTTCACGCGCCATCGATTTCGCCGACCTCACGGTCGCTCAGGTCATGGTCCCCCGCAACCGCGTCGTGGCCCTGTCCCGCAAGGCCACCGAGGGCGACATCCAGCGCGCCATCCTTGAGCACGGGCATGAACGCATGCCGGTCTACGAGGGCATGATCGACGACATCGTCGGGTACGTGACCATCCGCGACCTCATGACCGTCTTCTTCGAAAAGAGCCTGCTCGTTCTGGAAGACGCGATCCGCCCGGCCTTCGTCGTCCCCCTCACCATCCGCGCAACCGATCTCCTCTCCGAGATGCGCCGGCGTCGCCAGCAGTTCGCGGTAGTCGTCGACGAGATGGGCTCGATGAGCGGCATTGCCACGATGGAAGACCTGCTCGAGGAGCTGGTCGGCGAGATCGCGAGCGAGCACGATGAGGAGGCGGCGCAGACCATGATGCGCGAGGCGACCGGCGCGACGCTGGTGCGGGGCGACATGACGGTGCGCGACGTGAACCGCCAGCTTGAGCTCGAGCTGCCCGAAGGCGAGAACTGGTCGACCATCGCGGGGCTGGTGCTCGAGCTGGCTGGGCGCATCCCGCGCGAGGGGGCACACGTCAAGTCACCGGACGGCACCACGCTCGAGGTCGTGGCGGCGACACCGCGCGCGATCCGTTCGGTACGCATCCTGCCCGCTGCGCGCAAGCCCGTCTCCGACGCGGACGCCGACACCTGAGCCTCTTGCGCGGAGCGCTCGCCTCGCCCGCCGCCTTGCGATAAGGACGCGGGATGGGCCACCACCTCACGAGCTTCCAGGGCGACATTCTCAGCGTCGTGAAGAAGGCGGTCACCGACGTGATCCCCGATGCCGTAGTCGACGTCCAAGGGGGCGGCGGTCACTTCACGATCGACGTGGTGTCAGCCACCTTCGAGGGCAAATCGAGCCTGCAAAAGCAGCGCGTCGTCCTCGGCGCGATCAAGCATCTGATGGCCGGTGAAGGCGCGCCCGTCCACGCCGTCGACACGCTCACGACGCGCACACCCTGACGAAGGAGCTGCCGCGCCCCGCCGCGCAGAAGCTCAGCGCTTGTTGATCAGCGTGGGCTGTGCGGCCGGCTGGTATCCCGACTGATCGTTCTTCTGCCAGCGGCCGTAGTTCCACGCGGGGCCGGTGATGGTGACCTCGACGTTCACGCCGTTGTCGGTCGGGAGGACGCGGTGCGCAGACTCCACTGCGCTCCTCGTCTCGATCACGAGGAACGCATCGTTGCCCGCCTGCTCGAGCGAGATGCGCGACACGACGGTGCCGAAGTCGTCCGCGATGAGGGGCAGGCGGTTCACCCGCTCCGGAACGTTGGTATTGCGCAACACGTAGATGAGGCGGCCCTCGGCGCGCTGCTGCGTCACCTCGACCTCGCGGCTCACCTCGACCAGCACGACCGATTGCGTGCGGCTGTCGTCGAGCACGTGGTAGCCGGGATAGGTGGCGGTCGGCGGCCGCCCCGAGACGGCCCGCTGGTCGGGCCCGGACACCTTGGTGGTGACCGGCTCTGGCTCGCTCGGCTCGCGCGACTCGGTGTGGGGGTCGGTGCTGATCGACGCAGAGCATCCCATCAGACATGCGAGCAACGCCCCGGTCGAGGCCAGAGACAGGCGGGCGAAGAGGGATCGCGCGATCACGGAGAGGAGTAGACCACGCGGCTCAGGAGCCAGCCAAACTCTCGGATGCTCTGCAGCTTCTCGAAGTCCGAAACGCCGAGGCAGAAGGTGTTGGCGGAGAGACTGCGAAATCAGCCGGTGAGCGGCGCACGCAGTCCGTGGCCGCAGCGCGAGCAGGCGAGCGGATGTGACGCGTCTGAGCTGAAGATGGTCACGGTCGAGCACTCGTGACACACCAGCCCGAAGTCCTCGTACGGGTGCATCCCGACCGCGCTTCTCAAGTGCGTTCCCGTCGTGTGGCGCCTCGTCTGCGTCTTGGTGACGCCGAGCGGAGAAAAGGAGGAGGTCGCGGAGGCGTTGCGGAGGGCGTTGGTCATGGGTCTCCCGTCGGCTTCGTGCGGGCCTCTGCAGGGTCTGCGCCAGGCGTGACGGAGGTGTCACCAGGAGGTGAACATCGAGGACATCTCGACACTTGCACCCCAACCCAGCTCCTCGGCGAGTTGTTCCCACGATTCTGTCGCCGGGCTGCTCTGGGACGGCCTGCCGGGGTGGAGGGCGCGATGGCCCCACCTGCGAGTCGGGTCTACGCTGCTTCGCGTCGTGCCCGCCGAGCGCGTAGTCGTCTTCCCGCTGCTCGTGGTCGCGGTCGCGCTGTTTCGCGTCTCGCCGATGCCCGCGCTCGCGATCGCCGCGTTCGTGGCGACGCTTGCTGCCTTTCCTCTCGCGGCTCGCTTCTCCGTGACCCGCAATGAGCAGGCGCTGCTCGGCGTGGGCGCGCTTGGGCTCGGCATCCTCCTGCCGCGGGTCTGGGGACCCGAGGTCACGCCCCCCGGCAGCGTGCCGGAAGGCATCTACGCGCTCGGCGTGGCCACCCAGCTGGCCGCGCTGCTGCGTTGCTACTTGCGCGCGCCGGTCGGCCGCGTCCCGGCGACGTGCGCCATCAGCCTCGTTGCGTTAGCCGCCGCCGGGAGGGCCAGCGGGCCCTTCGGCTACCCGGTCTTCGTCGCGCTCTTTCTCGCCACCTCGGCCTTTGCCCTGACCCGCGCCGACGCGGGACGGCCGTCGCTGCGTGCGCTCGGCATTCGCCACGCACTGGGTGCGCTGGTCGTCGTGGGCATCACCACGGCGCTGGTGGTCGTCGCCGCCTCGTCTCTGCCTCCGCTCCACGCCGCGATGATGAGCCGTCTGCTGCGCGGTCTCGGGGACCGCACCGGCTTCTCCGAGCAGCTCACACTCGGCGACATGCGCGGCATGACCCAATCGAGCGAGGTCGTCCTGCGTGCCCGGGGCGCCCCTGTCGACCACCTGCGCGGCGTCGTCTTTCGCCAATACAGCAACGGCTACTGGGACGCGGTCGACGAGGAGAACCGCAAGCTGCTCGAGCTCGAGGCGCCCAAGGCGACCGGGGCAGACGTCGTCGAGCTCGAGCTCATGAACCGCAACATCGTTCCGGTTCCGCTCGGCGCCTTGGACCTCTGGTCCTCGACCAGCGTCGTCCAGGTGGACCCGCAGGGCGTGCTGCATCCGGTGCCGCTGCACAAGCCGAAGCGCGTCGCGTTCCGTACGACGGGCCAGGCCTTCGGCGCCGTGGTGGGCGAGGTCGCCAACGTTCCCGAGGCCGTCGACACCAGCATCTCGCGTCGCCTGCGCGATCCGCTCGCAGCGGTGCTCGCGCGGTGGGGTGCCACCAGCAAGCCGCCGCGCGACGTGATCCGCATCATCCACGCGCGGCTGACCACCGACTACGCGTACTCGCTCGACTTCGTGCGCAACCGCAACGTCGACCCGGTGCTCGACTTTCTCGACGACCAGCGCCGGGGCCACTGCGAGTACTTCGCGAGCGCTGCCGCGCTCCTCGCGCGAGCCGCTGGCATCCCGGCGCGCGTGGTCGGTGGATACCGGGTAACCGAGCACTCCGACTTCGGCGGCTACGCGATCGTGCGCGAGCGCGACGCCCACGCATGGGCCGAGGTCTTCCTCGACGGTCGGTGGGAGACGCTCGACGCGACGCCGTCCGGCCCGCTCGGCGCCGTTCCTGAGACGCCGTGGCTCGGCTCGGTCCTCGACTACATCCGGACAACCTGGGAAAAGGCCGAAGATTGGCTGGCCGAGCGCTCCCAGCTCGAGCTGTCGGCTGCCCTCGTGGGATTGCTCTTCGTGCTCGTCGGCGTGCGCGTGTGGCGCAATCGCTCGGCGGCCAAGGCGCCCGTTGCGCAGGCGGAACGACCGCTCGAGGCGTTCGCCGATCTCTCGCGCTCGCTCGAGCGTGCAGGCGTGCCGGCTCGTACCGACTCGGAGCCGGTCGAGGCCTTCGCGCGTCGCTTGACCGGAGAGCCGCTCGACGAAGAGGCGGCTGCTGCGGCGCGTGGGGCCATCGCCGACTACGCCGCGCTTCGCTATGGCGCGCCGCGCGACGAGGCGGCGGTCGTGCGGGCGATGCGCGATGCACGCGCACTGGTCGACGACAAGCGCCGGTCAGGTAAAGCGACGTCTCCGCGTCCCTAGCCAGCCAACGCCATGACCCGACTCGACCTCCTCGACGAGCACGACTGGAAGCGCGCCTGCGTTCGCGATGCACGCGGCGGCTACCTCGATCTGACGACGCGCGACACGCGCGACGTGCCGGTCCGCCTGTTCCTCGACGACGGGCTGTTGCGCGACGCCGAGCCCGGTCTTTATCGGCAGATCATCCAAGCGACGCGCTTTCCGGGCACGAAGCTGGTCGCGATCACCCCTGACGTCCACGTCGGCTACGGAGTGCCGGTGGGCAGCGTCATCCTCACCGACCGCGACGCCGGCGCGCTGGCGATGGGTCCGGTGGGCTTCGACATCGGGTGCGGAATGACGAGCGCCCGCAGCAAGGCGCCGGCGAGCCGGGCCACCCACGAGCGCAAGCTGCGCTTTCATCAGGAGGTCATCGATCGGGTGGCGCTCGGCCCGGGCGGCCGCAGCGTCCGCTTCGGCCAGATGCCGCTGGGCGATCTGCAAGAGATCGTGCGCGGCGGGGCGGAGCTGTACGGAGCCAAGTACGGCTCGCCGATCGATCACCGCAAGTCGGAGAAGCAACGCTTCACGGTCGACGACGATTGGGACATCCCTTTCGGGGGACCCGGTAGCCCCGAGCGCGGCGCGGCCCAGCTCGGCACGCTCGGCGGCGGCAATCACTTCATCGAGCTGCAGCGCGAAGAGGAGACGCAGACGCTCTTCGTGCAGCTCCATACGGGCAGCCGTGGCTTCGGTCATGGTCTGGCCACCAACTACTTCGAGCGCGCGAAGAGCGAGAACCCTGGAGCCTTGCCGGATCTCGGCTATTTCGAGCCGGGCTCGCCGCACTTCGACGGCTATCGCAATGCGGTCGCCGCAGGCGCGAACTTCGCCATCGTCAATCGCCTGGTCATCTTCGAGGCGGTGGCCGAGGCGTTCGAGAAGGTCTTCGGCGAGACCCTCGAGCTCATCTACGAGATCAGCCACAACCTCGTGCAGCCCGAGCATCACCCCGAATTCGGCGAGGTCTGGGCCCACCGCAAGGGCGCGACCCGCGCCTTCCCAGCCGGGCACCCCGATCTCATCGGCACGCCATGGGAAGCCGAGGGTCACCCGGTGCTCATTCCGGGCAGCAATCGCGATTACAGCTTCATTCTGCGACCGCTCCCCGGCGCATCGAAGAGCGGCTACTCGGTCAATCACGGGGCCGGCCGACGCATGTCGCGCGGCGAGGCGACGCGCACGCTTTCGCAGGAGAAGGTCGACGACCAATACGCGCGCGACGACATCCTGGTGAATCTCGACGGCCGCGTCCCGCTGGACGAAGCGGGCGCCTGCTACAAGTCGTCGCAGGGCGTCATCGACGTGGTGGTCGCCGCCGGCCTGGCGCGGGTCGAGCATCGCCTGTGGCCGCTCGGGTCCCTCAAGGGAAACGAGGAGGCCGATCGCAACAAACGGCGGGTGTCGCGCGAAGGCGATCGCAAAGTGCGTGATCTCGAGCGCGATCGCGCCCGTCGCGACCGGCGGTGACAGGGCTGCCCGGACACGCGACGCTGCAGGTCGATGGCCAAGAGCGGGATCCTGCGGGCATTGCGGCGAGCGGTGGGTGCAGCTTCGGCGCCGACCTCTGACGATCGCGCGGCGCGTTCCGTGAAGGTGGGGCGGCGCGCGGTGCTGGGTTGCGCAGGTTCGTTCGCTTCCGCGACCTTGCTGGGGTGCGGGGCGTCGGCGTCGAACGCGGGGATGTCACGGCGCCGGCCGACCGGAGCGCTGCCGGATGCGCCGGTCGCGGTGGTTGGCGCGGGGCTGGCCGGTCTCACGGCGACCTGGGCCCTGCAGACCGCGGGGATCGGCGCGGTCCTCTACGAGGCGCGCAAGGAGCCAGGGGGACGGGTGCAGACCCATCGCGGCATGCTGGCGGGCGGCCTGCGGGCCGAGCTCGGTGGCGAGTTCATCGATTCGAATCATGATGCGATCCGCAAGGTCGCCAAGGCGCTCGGCCTGCAGCTCGAGGACCTGCGAGAGGCGAGCGCCGGGCTCGCCACGCTCTACGAAGTGCGCGGCAAGACGGTCAGTGAAGCCGCATTGGTGGACGCGCTCCAGCCGATCACCGCGGCCCTCGCGCGCGACGCCGCGCTGTGCGCGGAGATCGACGTTCCCCACCTGGCTGGCGGTCGCTTCGCAGAGCTCGATCGCCTGAGCATCTCCGAATGGCTCGCCCGCGAGCATTGCCCGAGCCCGGCTCGCGAGATCGTCGAGGTCGCATTCACCACCGAGCTTGGGCTCGACCCGGGCGAGCTGTCATCGATCCCGATGCTCCTCATGCTGCGCGTCCCCGGCGCCGCCGGTGAGACCGGCGACCCGGGAGGCCAACGCGAGCTTGCGCTGTACGGCGAGAGCGACGAGCGCTTCCGCATTCGCGGTGGCAATGACGAGCTGATAGGCGCCCTGCGACGGACGGTCGGTCGCCTGCAGCTCGAGCACGCCCTCGTGGGGATGCGGCGCGACGCCGACGGGCGGGTTCGCCTCGCCTTCACCGGCAAGCCCGATGTGGTCGCCGAGCACGTGGTCGTCGCCGTGCCCTTCTCGGTCCTGCGCGAGGTGGAACTGGATGTTTCGCTCGATCTCGACGAAAAGAAGAAGAAGGCCATCTTCGAGCTGGGCTACGGGACCAACGCCAAACACGTCGTCGAGACGATCGCCCGACCCTGGATCTCGGCCGGCAAGAGCGGCGAGATGTACACGACGCGCCCGATGCAGTCGGCCTGGGATGGCAGCCGCGCCATCCCTGCGCTGGGTGGTTTGATCACCAACTTTCGGGGTGGCAAGCAGGGCCTCGGGCTCGATCGCGTCTCGACGCGCGACGTCGTGGCCGAGCTCGACGCGCTCTCGCCCGGCATTCGCGACGTCGCCAAGCCCAACGGAATCGTCGCGCACTGGCCCAGCGTGCCGACGGCGAAGGGCAGCTACTCGACATACCGCGTGGGTCAGCTCACCGCCTTCGGCGGCATCGAGGGCGCACCGGCCAAGAACGTCCATTTCGCCGGCGAGCACACGAGCCTTTCGGCGCAGGGGTTCATGGAGGGCGCGGTGGCAAGCGGCTTGCGGGCCGCCGACGAGATCCTCGCGGCGATGGGTCGTTGATACGGGCGCGCACCCCCTCGCCCGTGACGCCCACGATGCGCGAGCGACCCGGGCGTGCGGTACGCTGCCCGGCGATGCACCACCCGCGGAGACTCCCCACGGCCCTCGCGGCGATGACGTTCGTCACGAGCGTCGGGCTGGCTGTGCCCCAAGCGCGCGCCGACGAGCCCGCCCCGGTCCCGACGAGCCCGGTGAAATCTCCCTCCGCCGAGCCGAGCATCTCGAGCCCTGGACTGGTCGCCGGCGGCGCGGCCCTCGGCCTGTTCGGGCTCGGCGCGACCGGGCTCGGCGTCTATCTCACGGCGAAGGGCTCGACCCTCGATTGCATTCAATGCGTCGATTCGAATGACGACGCGCCGCTCGTCGTGGGCGGCCTCACCGTCGTGGTGCTCGGCCTGGGAATGGCGGCGGCCGGTGGCACGATGGTCGTCCTCGGACTGCGTGACACGCCCAGCGGGGTCCACGTCGCCGAGCTGCGAGCAGGTCTGGGGAGCGCGACGCTGGCGGGGAGATTCTAGCAGGTCTAGCAGCCTGCTCTAGACTGCGATCTCGGCTTCGCCATCGACGGCCGCCCGCCCGATCCGCGCAACGGGCTGGCCCCGCTCGGGCACCGCATCGCCCTCGACCACGAGGAGCACGCGGACGCCGTGCCCGGCTCTTTCGACCTCTTCGACCAGTGCCGCACTCGGAACCGGCAGCTCGAGGGGGGCCTCGTCGTGCTCGGCGCTGACGACGATGACGCTCGACAGGTCTCCCCGCTGGGCGATGATCGCGGCGAGCGTCGCCGTGGCGTCGATCGCCTTCGGCACCTGGTAGACGGCGAGGCGATCCATCGCGCTACCGAGGATCGCGCCCGGCGAGGCGCCCTGATGGGGGCGCCCGATGTCGCTGCCGAGTACCACGAGCCTGAGGCCGCCGATGCCGTGGGCGAGGACCGATGCGGCGCCCGCGGCGAGCGAGATGGCCGGCTCACGTCACCGCCTGGAACGAAGCGACGCTCGATCGCGCTGAGCTCGTCGGCGATCTTGCTGAGGTCCACGACGACGGAGGGTCGCGCGCCGGCTCGCGCCTGTCCAGGCCGCCCACCACGGCGGCGGAGCGGCGGCTACCGACGCAGTCCGCCGAACGGGTACGCGGACGATGCGCGTCAAGCTTTCGTTCCGGCCGACGAACGACGCGAGGTGGGATGACGATTCCGTGCCGAAGAATCTACGGATCACTGAGCTTCGCATTGGCCAGTCGATGGGTTGCAGGTGGCGGAGTTGACCCCGCGGCAGTCAGCCATCGCACAATCGCTACAGTCGCTGGATTCGTCCGCTATCGCCCCGAGCTCGTTGCGAGCTCGGGCCTCGTTGTCGACATGAACAGGCACCTCGCACGCAAGCTCACCCGTGCAGTCATCAGCGTGACCGGCAACGAGGACGCAAGCATCTCCATTTTGGCACGCTCCGAGCTCGTTCTTTAGCAAGTGCGCTTGCTCCTGCAAGCGCGTTTGTTCCCTCAGCTCATCGCAATCATCGGAGCCTGGGGATGAGCCAGGGGATGAGCTCGACGCGGGCCCGCATCCGAGCAGCGCGACGAAACAGACAGCGACCATCGACACGAGCTTCGGCATGGGGACCACTCCTTTCCGGCAGATACACCAGCCGGCGGCTCTCCGAGAGCGCCCGGTCGACGGCTCAGGCGAACTCGACGAGCGGTTCGTCCTCGGCTCCGATCCACGCGTAGAACGAATCGTGGCGTGCCTCGAGCGACCAGGGCATCACGCCGTCTTCGCGCGACGTCGCGTCGAAGTCTCCTTGCGGCGCGATCGATGGGGTGTCCGACGACGATCTCACAAAGCGTTGGGACGCGGTCCTCGTGATGCGTGACGGCGCGCCGAGACTTCCGCCTACCGACGTCCTCGCCGCTGCCCGCCCGCCGAGCGTGCTCGCGCTAGAGGTCCTCCGGTCGCAGCCCGCCGTCCTTGGCGATCTTCGCGACCATCCGGGCGCCGATCTCGTCGCCGTCATGGAAGGCAAACGTCATCGGCGCGAAGCCTGCGCGTACGAGGCGACGGTGCGAGCCGCGCTGCCGCGCAATGGCCCACCCCGTTCGCAAGAGCGCGGCGAGCAGGCGACTGGCTTTGACCGACGGCCACTCGGCCGTCACGCCGCGTCCAGCGCGAACGTCAGCGGCGCGAGCGACCTTGGATCGCGCTCGCCGTGCTCCACTTCGTCCGCGAGCACGCGGAGCGCCAACACGTACGCAGCGCGGGCAGCGTCGTCGCGCGTCGGCCCGTAGACGTGAACGCCGCGCAGCTCGGTCACGCTGGCGATCCAGCGGCCATCCTCTTCGCGATCGAACGTCATGGTGAGGACCATGCAGCAAGGGTAGCACCCGAGACCCGGTCGCACGGCGCAGACGGAGTGGACGGCAGCGCCGGAACACGGCGAGCGGCGCCCGGCGCCGGTCGTCTCCTCGGACTTCGCGGTCGTCGACAGGCGGGAAGGAAGGGCAAGCTCGTCGTGACGGTCCGGCTCGAGAGCGCGGAGCTCGCACATGCGGGCGAGGCGCGTGGCGATGGTGCGCGTCAGCGTCTCCATCTCGCCCCGCGTCGGCGCGTTGATCGGCGTGAAGGCGCCGCTGCGCCCAAGGCCAATGGCTGCCAATGGCTATTGGTGCGAGGAAGGGGAAAGCGATTCAAAAGCTCGCGAAACCCTTCCCATTTGAGGTGCACTTGCTGGCTCCGGCGGCGGAGCCACTTGTACCAAGCCTTCTTCGTATGCTCGACGAACAGCGGCAACTACGAAAGTTGCCACTGACGCCGAAGTAGTTGAAGTGAGTTGAAGTGGCCTTGGATGCGCCTCGTGAGCGCGGCGTGCTGCACCTTGATCGGCTGGTGTCGATAGCGACGACACCAGTCGACGATGGCCTGGATTGACCGTCGTTGTCGCGCTTGCCGAGTCTTGCACATCATCCCCCAACGACCACTCCGGGCGCGCCTCCAGTGCAGCGTGAACCCGAGGAAGTCGAAAGTGGCGGGACCTCGGCCTCGGCCGCCTGTCTGCTCCGCCGGCGGTCGCCGGAAGGGCAAGATGCGGGTCTTGTCCGGATGGAGGGTCAGCCCGAAGCGTCCCATCCGCTTCCCGAGCACATCCATCACGCCATCACGCGCTCCGCGTCGTCCTGTCGCTCGAAGGTAATCACGAAATCGTCCGCATAACGCACGAGGTGAACTTTACCTCGCATGCGCGGCTTGACCTCGCGCTCGAGCCACTGGTCCAGCACGTAGTGCAGATAGACGTTCTCGAGTATCGGTGAAAGCACCGACCCCTGTGCCGTGCCAGTTTGCGACGCGGTGTACTCCGCGCCGTCTAGCACGCCCACATGCAAGCACTTGCCGATGAGCCGCAACAGCGACCCGTCGGCGACCCGAATCCGAGAGCAGCTCCTTGCCGCTTGGTGCGATCCAAGCTGTCGAAGAAGGACACGATGTCGGCCTCCAGAATCCAATTCGCCTTGCCCCGGTGCGCGATTCGGTCGA
>Ga0335394_10001421_pt1 | contig 26994 bp, 21 predicted proteins | sample MAT03_FD_205741 | JGI IMG/M metagenome (GOLD analysis project Ga0335394, IMG submission 205741) | Freshwater microbial communities from Lake Fryxell liftoff mats and glacier meltwater in Antarctica - MAT-03 (spades assembly) (version 2) ...
GGCGTGCTGCTGTTCGCGATGGGGCTGTTCAAGCTCGGCGGCCTGGTGCGCTACGTGCCGGTGCCCATCATCATCGGCTTCACCAACGGCATTGCGGTGCTGATCGGGCTGTCGCAGCTGAAGGACTTTCTGGGCCTGCAGACGCCGAAGATGCCGGCCGACTTCTTCGCCCAGATCACGATGCTGGCCAGCCACCTGGGCAGCGTCAACCCGGCAGCGGTGGTGCTCGGCGCCGCCAGCCTGGCGCTGGTGGTGCTGTGGCCCAAGTCCTACACGATGGCGATCGCGCCGACGGGCCGGGCCGCACGCACGCGGCGCGTCGCCTCGCACCTGCCGGGCACGCTGGTGGCGCTGGTGCTGGCCTCGCTGGCGACGGTGTTCCTGGCGTTGCCGGTGGAGACCATCGGATCGCGCTTCGGCGGCATCCCGCAGGCGCTGCCGGCCTTCGCGCTGCCCGAGTTCAGCTGGGCCACGGTCAAGCTGCTGCTGATTCCGACGCTGACCATCGCGCTGCTCGGCGCCGTCGAGTCGCTGCTGTGCGCGCGCGTGGCCGACAACATGACGACGCTGCCGCGCCACGATCCCAACCAGGAGTTGATGGCGCAGGGCGTGGCCAACCTGGTGGTGCCCTTCTTCGGCGGTATCCCGGCCACCGGCACCATCGCACGCACGGTCACCAACGTGCGCGCGGGGGGCATCAGCCCCATGGCCGGCATCATGCATGCGCTGACGCTGCTGGCCGTCGTGCTGCTGGCCGCACCGCTGGCGCTGCACGTGCCGCTGGCGGCGCTGGCCGGCATCCTGCTCTTCGTCGCCTGGAACATGGGCGAGTGGCACGAGTTCGCTCGCCTTCGCCACTTCACATTGCAGTACCGCACCATCCTGCTGGGCACCTTCTTGCTGACGGTGGTCTTCGACCTCACGGTGGCCTTCGAGGTCGGGTTGGTACTGTCCTGCGTCTTCTTCATCTGGCGCATGCGCCAACTGTTCAGCGTGCAGCCGCTGGCACCGTCGTCACAGCAACCCGGCGTGGCGGTGTTCGAACTCTTCGGTGCGCTGTTCTTCGGCGCGGTGGGCAAGATCGAGGCCCTGGCGACGCAGTTGCCGCCGGGCACGCAATGCCTGGTGCTCGAGATGCACCGGCTGATCTCGCTCGACACCTCGGGCCTGGACGCGCTGGAGCAACTGCACCGCACGCTGCAGCGCCAGGGCGTGGCGCTGAAGCTGGCCAACGTCAACGAGCAGCCGTTGTCGCTGATCCGCCGCAGCGGCTTCGAGGGCCGGCTGGGGCTGGAGAACATCTTGCCCACGGTGGCCTCAGCGTTCGACGGCGAAGCCAGCGCGGTTCGTGCAACCGCTGTGCGGCCTGAGGACCCGCCCGGCACACCGTGATCCTGTCGCCGCAGGTGACCCTCGGCCAGTTGCACGCCGAACGGGCGCCGAGGCACTGCGCCGCGCCCGGCCTCAAGCCCAGTACCTGGGCAGCCTGGCCACCTTGCGCAGGCCGGCTGCGGCCCGGCGCAGGCGCTGCGGGCGCTGCGCCGCCAGCCAGCCGAGCGCGAAGCCGATGCCGGCATCCGCCGGCTTCTGCGCCTTGAAGTGCGCCTGCGCCAGCAGCAGATCGGTGTAGGCACCGATCTCATCGAGCGCCTTGCGCTGCGCCTTGAGAGCGCGCCGCACCGCCGAGCCGGGCATCAAGGGCTGCAGGAACTCGGTGGCATACCGCAGGCGCTTGAGCCGCTTGCGTGTGCGGTGCTGCGATTCCGGGCTGGCGTCGACAAAGCCCTCGGCGTCCCGCGCCACGCGGCGATGCGCGGCCTTCAGCACCTTGCGCGCCGCCGTGTGCAACGGCGGCAGCGGTTCGGGCTGCGCGTTGCACGCGCCCGGCGCCGCCCAGGCCAGATGCAGCGCCTGCAGCCACAGGCGGTTGAGCTCGATACCCCGGACCACGGCCTCCGGGTCCTGGGCGGGCGACTTTGCGCTGGACTTTGCAACAGACGGCGCGGCCAGCATCAGCCGCGGTGCGCCCGCCGCCTCGAGTAACGGCAGCACGGTCTGGCGCAGGACGTCGTCGTCGCGCGCCGCCCCCAGCTGCGCGAAGGGCTCGCGCAGGGCGGCTTCGAGCGTCTGCGCGGCGGCGGCGTTGCCGCTCCAGCCACCGAACAGGCGCAGCACCGTGCGCAGCCGGCGCAGGCCCACGCGCAACTGGTGCAGGTGCTCGGGCTCGCCCAGCGATGCGGCCAGCGCCGCGGCGTTCGGCAGCGCCTGCGCCAGCGCGGTTTGCACCATCGCCGCAAAGGCCTCGGCGCAGCCGGCCGCCGCGGGAAGCTCAGCCGGGCAGGCCTTGAGCGGCGGCGCCACCGGCTGGCCGCGGGCCAGACGCCAGCCGCGTTCGGCCTTGCTGCGCACGTCCAGCCACAGCCCGTGGCGGCGAACCCAGCGCTCGGCGAAGGCCGGCAGGACGGCGGGCAGCCCGCTGATCAGCTCGAACTCGATCTCGCACACCTCGACCGACTGCGCGCCAGCCACGATGCGGCCCTCGTCGAAGGCGATCTCGATCGTCGCGCCGCCGCTGCGCACACGGCGGTGCGTGCGCCGCACCTCGGTGCGAAAGAGCGCGCGCGTCACGGCACCGTCCAGCGCACGCTGCAGCGCCTCGCCGGCGGCCGTTCCGGCGTGCAGAGCCGGGTCGGGCAGTGCAGGCGCGTCGGTTGCATCCAGCGGCACCTCATGTTCGAGGCGCTGCATCACGCCGTCACCGCGGCCCTTGAGCGCCTGCACCCACTGCGTGCCCTCGCGGCGAAGGCGCAGCGCCAGTCCGGCGGCGGCCAGGCGGTCGTCGTCGGTGTCGGCGTACACCGCCTCCATGCGCGTCACCTGCGCGCTGGTGGTCGCCACCGCACGGCGCAGCGCAGCCCGCGCCGCACGCGGCACCTGAAACTTGAGTTCGGTCTCCATCAAGGCCTCGACAGGTGATCAGTTGCGCCCGCCCTGCGACTCGCGCGGGTCGTCGGCGATGCCGGTGGCACTGACCTTGCCGGCGCTGTCGAACGTGACGCTGAACAGCCGCGATTCGTTCTGCGGCTTGAAGCGCCAGTCCCAGACTTCCTCCGTCTTGAGCGGGTAGGGCTTCATCTGCGCCGGCCGGCCGAGCAGCGCGCGCACCTCGAGCTGCCCCATGCCCGGTTGCACCTTGGCGAAGTTGGCCTCGGTCAGCAGTTGGCGCAGGCTGTTCATCTTGCCGTCGGCGCCGATGCCGATGACGAAGTTGGTCCAACCTTCGGGCTGGCGCGGGTACTCCATCAGCTTGCTGCCATCGGCGGCGATGGTCACTGTGGCGGGCTCGCCGAACTGCCGGCGCACCTCGACCTCGGTGGAGACGCCCTCCTCCAGCTTCTCGATGCGCTGCGGGTCGCAGCCCGACAGCGCTGCAACTGACAACGCTGCGAGCAGCAGCGCACGACCGCCGGACAGACGCAATACCCGCATGGCGACACCCCACCGTTAAGATCGGGCACTGATTCTGCCGTGCCGCCATGCCTTTCTTCCGCAAGCCATACAAGTCCGAGATCACGCACTTCATCGAGACGCTGAAGGCGAACAAGCCGACGCTCGAGGATGAACAGCGTGCCGGCCGCGCGCTGTTGTGGGACCGCGCACTCGACCGCGACGCCCAGGCCGAGTGGACGCAGGCCCGCGTGCGGCAGCAGCCCTACGTCTACCAGACGAAGACCGGCGAGTGACCGGCGAGTGAGCGGCGGGGTGGCGCAGGCCGCCGGGGCGGCGCTGATGCCCGGAGTTCATCCCGAGGTGGTCGATCAGGTGGCCGTCGCGCGGCTGTACGGCGAGCCGCTGTTCACGATGCCGCAAGACCTGTACATCCCGCCGGATGCGCTGGAGGTCTTCCTCGAAGCCTTCGAAGGCCCGCTGGACCTGCTGCTGTACCTGATCCGGCGGCAGAACTTCAACATCCTGGACATCCCGCTGGCCGACGTCACGCGCCAGTACCTCAGCTATGTCGAGCAGATCCGCCGCCACAACCTGGAGTTGGCCAGCGACTACCTGCTGATGGCGGCGATGCTGATCGAGATCAAGAGCCGCATGCTGTTGCCGCCGAAAAAGAGCGCCGACGGCCGCGAGCCCGAAGACCCCCGCGCCGAACTGGTCCGCCGGCTGGTCGAGTACGAGCAGATCAAGCTGGCCGCCGCTCGGCTGGATGCATTGCCTCTGCTCGGCCGCGACTTCCTGCGCGCGCAGGGGGCCATCGAGCAGAGCGGCGCGCCGCGGCTGCCCGAGGTGCACGCCGACGAACTGCGCGCCGCCTGGGTCGACATCCTCGAGCGCGCCACGCTGAACCGGCACCACCACATCAGCCGCGAGCAGCTGTCGGTGCGAGATCACATGAGCCAGGTGCTGCGCCGCCTGCAGGGGCGCCGCTTCCTGGAGTTTCACGAGCTCTTCGACACCACGCGGGGCGTGCCCGTGCTGGTGGTGACCTTCATCGCGCTGCTCGAGCTCTCACGCGAGCAACTGCTGGAGGTGACCCAGGCCGAACCCTTCGCGCCGATCTACGTGCGGCTGGCGTACACGCCAAGCTGAGTCCGGGCTCAGCCCGCACTCACCCCATGTGCAGGCCGCCGTTGCAGCTGAAGTCGGCGCCGGTCGTGAAACCCGAGTCGTCGCCGGCCAGCCAGCCGATGATCGAGCCGATCTCCTGCGGCGTGCCCAGGCGCTTGACCGGGATCGTGGCGACGATCTTCTCCAGCACTTCGGGCTTGATCGAGCGGACCATGTCGGTGCCGATGTAGCCCGGGCTGACCGTGTTCACGGTCACGCCCTTGGCCGCCAGCTCTTGCGCGAGCGCCATCGTGAAGCCGTGCATGCCGGCCTTGGCGGCCGAGTAGTTGGTCTGCCCGGCCTGACCCTTCTCACCGTTGACCGAGCTGATCTGGATGATGCGGCCCCAGCCCTTCTCCACCATGCCCGGCACCACCTGCTTGGTGACGTTGAACATGCTGTTCAGGTTGGTGTCGATTACCGCGTGCCAGTCTTCGGGCGTCATCTTCAGGAACATGCGGTCGCGCGTGATGCCGGCGTTGTTCACCAGCACGTCGATCGCACCATGCTCTTCACGCGCCTTCGTGAAAGCATCGACGGTGGACTGCCAGTCGGCCACATTGCCGACCGACGCAACGAAGCTGTAGCCCAGCGCCTTCTGCTCGGCGAGCCACTTGGTTAAATCGCGGCTGGGGCCGCAACCGGCGATCACCGTGAAATCACGCAGGTGAAGTTGCTGGCAGATCGAGGTGCCGATGCCCCCCATGCCGCCGGTCACGTAAGCCACTTTCTTTGCCATTTGCTCGCTCCTGTCTGTTCTTGCGCGGTGTTGCCGGCTAGCAGCCTCGGGCCGCACGCGCGCGCGGTCAATCGGGTTCGCCCGGTGGGCACACCCCTAGATTCAACGCTCGACCGTCAGCGCTCGACGGTCAGCGCCACGCCCATGCCGCCGCCGATGCACAAGCTGGCGATACCCTTCCTCGCATCACGCCGGATCATCTCGTGCAGCAGCGTCACCAGGATGCGGCAGCCGCTGGCGCCGATCGGGTGGCCGATGGCGATGGCGCCGCCGTTGACGTTGACCTTGGACAGGTCCCAGCCCATCTCCTGGTGCACCGCGCAGGCCTGCGCGGCGAAGGCCTCGTTGATCTCCAGCAGGTCCAGATCGGCCGGCTTCCAGCCCGCGCGCTCGAGCGCCTTGCGCGCGGCCGGCACCGGGCCCATGCCCATGTAGGCGGGGTCCACGCCGGCGCTGGCGTAGCTGGCGATGCGCGCCAGCGGCGTCAGGCCCAGCGCCGCCGCCTTGGCCGCGCTCATCACCACCACGCCGGCTGCGCCGTCGTTCAGGCCCGAGGCGTTGCCCGCCGTCACGCTGCCCGTCTTGTCGAAGGCCGGGCGCAGGCCGGCCAGCGCGTCGGCGCTGGTCTTGCGGTTGATGAACTCGTCGGCGGCAAAGACGACCGGATCGCCCTTTTTCTGCGCGATGGACACCGGCACGATCTCGTCCTTGAAGCGGCCGGCTTCCTGCGCCGCCGCGGCCTTCATCTGGCTGCCCAGCGCCAGCGCGTCCTGCGCCTCGCGCGTGATGCCGTACTTCTTCGCGACGTTCTCGGCCGTGGTGCCCATGTGGTACTGGTTGTACACATCCCACAGGCCCTCGCTGATCATCGAGTCGACCATCTTCCAGTCGCCCATGCGCTGGCCGTCGCGGCTGCCCATCAGCACGTGCGGCGCCAGGCTCATGTTCTCCTGGCCGCCGGCGATGATGATCTCGCTGTCGCCATCGCGGATCGCCTGCGCGGCCAGCATCACGGCCTTCAGTCCGCTGCCGCAGACCTTGTTGATGGTCATCGCCGGCACCGCCTGCGGAAGCCCCGCCTTGATCGACGCCTGTCGCGCCGGGTTCTGCCCGGTGCCCGCCTGCAGCACCTGACCCAGGATCACCTCACCCACCTGGCCGCCTTCGATGCCGGCACGCCCGAGCAGCGCCTTCAGCACGATCGCGCCGAGTTCCGAGGCCGGCGTCTTGGCCAGCGTGCCGCCGAACTTGCCGACGGCGGTGCGGGCGGCGGCGACGATGACGATGTCGGTCATGGGGTTCTCCTTGAGATCGATGGATGGGGGGATGAACAGGCAATCAGTCAGGCCTTGGCCTTGACGTAGCGGCCGGGTGCCGGCTCGATGGGCTTGAAGCTGCCGCGGCCCTGGCTCTTCGGCGCCGGCAGCAGCCGGCCGCCGTGCGGCTTGAGCCAGGCGGCCCAGTCGGGCCACCAACTGCCCGGGTGCTCGGTGGCGGCGTCGAGCCAGGCCTGGGCGTTGGCCGGCAGCTTGTCGCTCGTCCAGTGGCTGCGCTTGCCTTTGGCGGGCGGGTTGATGACACCGGCGATGTGGCCGCTGGCACCCAGCACGAAGCGCCGCGGGCCGGACAGCAGCGCGGTCGAGGCGTAGGCCGCCGTCCACGGCACGATGTGGTCATCGCGCGAGCCGTAGACATAGACCGGCGCCTCGATGCGGCCGAGGTCGATCGCCGCGCCGCAGACGGTCAAACGCCCCGGCAGCTTGAGCTCGTTTTGCAGGTACAGGTGGCGCAGGTACCAGCAGTACATCGGCCCCGGCAGGTTGGTGCTGTCGCCGTTCCAGTACAGCAGGTCGAAGGCCGGCGGCGCTTCACCCTTCAGGTAGTTGCCGACGACGTAGTTCCACACCAGATCGTTCGGGCGCAGGAAGCTGAAGGTGGTGGCGAGCTCCTGCCCCTTGAGCAGGCCGGGGCCGCCGGGCGCCTGCTCGCCGATGCTCATCTCGCGCATCTGCACCGACGCCTCGTCGACAAACAGGTCCAGCACACCGGTGCTCTGGAAGTCCAGCAGCGTGGTCAGCAGCGTGACCGACTTCGCCGGCTGCTCGCCGCGCGCGGCCAGCACCGCCAGCGCGGTGGCCAGCAGCGTGCCGCCGACGCAGAAGCCCAGCGTGTTGATCTGCTCGGCGCCGGTGATGCGGCGCGTCACGTCGATGGCGCGGATCGGTCCCTCGGCGATGTAGTCGTTCCAGGTCTTGCCGGCCAGCGACACATCAGGGTTACGCCAGCTGAGCACGAACAGCCGGTGGCCCTGCTCGACGGTCCAGCGGATGATCGAGTTCTCGGGCTGCAGGTCGAGGATGTAGTACTTGTTGATGCATGGCGGCACGAAGAGCATCGGCCGCTCGTGCACCTTGGCCGTCAGCGGCCGGTACTCGATGAGCTGGAACAGCTCGTTCTCGAACACCACGCTGCCCTCGGTGGTGGCCACGTTGCGCCCGACCTCGAAGACGCTTTCGTCAGTCTGCGAGACGTGGCCCTTCTGCAGATCGCCCATCAGCTGCTGCACGCCGCGCGCAATGCTCTCGCCCTGGCTGTCGAGTGCCTTCTTCTGCGCCTCGGGGTTGAAGGCGAAGAAGTTGGACGGGCTGCTGGCGTCGATCCACTGCTGCACGGCAAAGCGCACCCGCGCGCGCGTCTTCTCGTCGCCCTGAACGGCATCGGCCATCGCCGTCAGCGCGCGCGCGTTCAGCAGATACATCTGCGCAGCATAGGCCGCGGCGGGGTTCTCGCCCCACTCAGGCGCGGCGAAGCGCCGGTCGGCCAGCGTGGGCGTCGCGGCCGAGCTTCGGGACTCTCCTTGCAGCCGCCCCAGTGCGTCGTTCCAGGCCTGTGTGGCGCTCTTCAGGTAGTCGGCCTGCAAGGTGCCCAGCCGGTCCATCGGCAGGCTCAGTCCGGCGATCGACTTCCAGATGTCCCCGACGGCAGCGCCGAATGCAGCCGCCGTGTCGGGCGCGACAACGGGATTGGCCTTAGGCTTGGGCTTCACGATCCTGTCTCCTTGTAGCCTGCCTTGTGAACCCGGCGCGATCCGCCGGCCAGCGCGAGCGCATTGAGCACCGTTGTACGCCAACCGGCCGACCGCGCCATGACCGCGAGCAAGGCAGGGACAACAGTTTACTTTCGGGGCCCCCGTTCACTGCCATGTATCTCGTCGTCATTGCCTGGATCTACGTGGTGCTCATGATGGCCATCGCCGAGGCCGTCTCCACGCAGGGCACGCTGCTGGGCGCGATCGTCACTTTTGTTCTCTATGGCCTGCTGCCGTTGTCGATCGTGGTCTATCTGATGGCCACGCCGGCGCGCAGACGCCGCCGGCAGGCTGCTGAGCAGGCCGCGGAACAGGCTGCGGAACAAACCGACGACGGCTCAGCGGCGCTCGATCCAGATGGCAGCGGCCATCCGTCCGGTGCGGCCGTCGCGGCGGAAAGAAAAGAAGTCTGAGGCGCCTTCGAACGTGCAGCCCCCGTGCGCGCTGATGCGCTGCACGCCGGATTGCTGCAAACGCCGCCGCGCCAGGCCCGCCAGATCGGCGCGCCAGCGCCAGGCGCCGTCGGCCCGCGGCGCGAAGCGCCATAGCGGCTGATCGGCAGCCACCGCCGGCACGCCGAAGGCCTGCAGCACCTCTGCGCCCACCTCGAAGGCCTGCGGCCCGATGCAAGGCCCCAGCCACACCACCACCGCCTCGGGCGGGCATCGCGCGCCTGCGCACAGAGCGCCCAACGCAGCCTCCAGCACCCCGCCGGCCAGACCGCGCCAGCCGGCATGCACGGCCGCCACGGCCGCCGGGGCCGCCATCAGCACTGGCAGGCAATCGGCCACCTGCACGGTGCACGCGATGCCCGGCTCGTCGGTCCATGCCGCGTCGGCCACCGCCGGCTCGCCAGTGAGGTCGGCCGTGCCCACACGCCGCACGCCCGCGCCGTGAACCTGTTGCAGCCAGACCGGCGCGGCGCCCATTGCCTGCGCGAAGCGCTGGCGGTTCGCCGCCACCAGCGACGGCTCGTCGCCGACCGCGATACCCAGGTTCAGGTTGTCGAACGGCGCCGCGCTGAAGCCCCCGGCGCGGGTGCTCATCAAAGCGCCAGTGCCCGAGGGCGCATCCCACAGCGGACGCAGCAGCATCCGATCAGCCCAGGCTCAGACGGCGTCAGGACAGGCTTCGGGCCGTGTGCCCTCGAAGGCGTCCAGCTGCATGCAGGCGTCGAACACCCGCATCACCTGGGGCACATGCTCTAGCCGGCAGTCCAGACGCCGGGCGTTGAAGATCTGCGGCACCAGCACACAGTCGGCCAGCGTCGGCGTGGCGCCGTGGCAAAAGGCCGATGGCGCCGCGGCCAATTGGCGCTCGACCACCTCCAGCCCGGTCTCGACCCAGTGCCGGTACCAGCGGTTCTTGTCGTCCTCCGACAGCTTGAGGTCGTGCACCAGATAGCGCAGCACGCGCAGGTTGTTCAGCGGGTGGATCTCGCACGCGATGTCCATCGCCAGTGCGCGCACGCGCGCACGGCCGCCAGGGTCGGCGGGCAACAGCGGCGGCTCAGGATGGGTCTCGTCCAGGTACTCGATGATGGCCAGCGACTGGGTCACCAGCGTGCCGTCATCGTCTTGCAGCAGCGGCACCAGGCGCGAGGCCGACACTGCGGCGTAGGACTCGCCGCGCTGTTCGTTCTTCGTCAACTGCACCGCGCGGTAGTCGTAGTCCAGGCCCTTGAGGGCCAGCGCGATGCGCACGCGGTACGAGGCCGAAGAACGGAAGTAGTTGTAGAGCTGCATGCTGGGTGGGGCAGGTTCAGCGCACCGCGACGCGCAGCGCGGGCAGACCGTCGATGCGGCCCTCCATCACGTCGCCGCGCTGCACCGCGGCCACGCCGGCCGGCGTGCCGGTGTAGATCAGGTCACCAGGCTGCAGCAGCCAGCCGCGGCTGAGCTGCTCGATGGTCTCGGCGACGTTCCAGATCAGCTCGGCGAGATCGCCCGTTTGCTTTCGCGTGCCGTTGACGTCCAGCGTGATGGCGCCACGCGTCAACTCGCCGGTGCGGGCGATGGGCACGATCGGGCCGATCGGCGCCGACTGCTCGAAGGACTTGCCGATCTCCCACGGACGGCCCTGTTTCTTCATGTCGTTCTGCAGGTCGCGCCGGGTCATGTCCAGACCCACCGCGTAGCCCCAGATGCAGGCCAGAGCGTCGGCCGCGGCGATGTCGCGTCCGCCACGGCCTAGCGCGACCACCAGTTCGATCTCATGGTGCAGGTTGCCAGTGAGCGACGGGTAGTCGATGGCGCCGGTCTCACCGGCGGCCACGGCCACCAGCGCATCGGCGGGCTTCATGAAGAAGAACGGCGGCTCTCGGCCGGAGTGGCCCATCTCCTGCGCATGCTCGGCGTAGTTGCGGCCGACGCAGTAGATGCGGTGCACCGGGAACAGACCGCCGCCTTCCACGGGCGCGGCGACGGGGGCGGGAGCAGGCAGCACAAGGTTCATGATGTGGCGCGCGGGCGCTTTGATCGGCCGCGGTCGAGGATCATGCCACGCAGCATCCACCGGGCCTGCTGGCCGCAGGCCCGCCGCTACACTGACCGCATGCTGGCACTGCACCGAATCAAGTTCTGCCGCGTCTGCGGCTCGGCGGCCGAGTACCGGGTGCCCGCCGAGGACAACCGCGAACGTGCCATCTGCAGCCGGTGCGGCGAGATCCACTACGAGAACCCGATCAACGTCGTCGGCACCGTGCCGGTGTGGGGCGACCGGGTGCTGCTGTGCCGGCGCAACATCGAGCCGCGTTATGGCTTCTGGACCCTGCCGGCGGGATTCCTCGAACTCGGAGAGAGCCTCGAGGGCGGCGCCCTGCGCGAGACCGACGAGGAAGCCGGCGCGCGCATCGAGATGCAGGGCCTGTTCAGCCTGCTCAACGTGGTGCGCGTAGGCCAGGTGCACTTCTTCTACCGCGCAAGGCTGCTCGACATCGATTTCGCGCCGGGCCCCGAGACCATCGAGGCCCGGCTCTTCGCCGAGCACGAGGTGCCCTGGGATCAGATCGCCTTTCGCACCGTGGCCCAGACGCTGCGCCACTGGTTCGAAGACCACCGGCGCGGCAGCTTCGGCCTGCACATCGGCGACATCGGCTGAGCGGCCCGGCGCCGCCGGATCAAGCTACCGCAGGCCCCGTCGCCGCGTCGAAGCCCAGCGGCCACAACGCCTGCAGGTCGGCCGCGTCGTCGATGCCGGCGGCCATCAGGCGCAAGTCCAGCGGCCGCACCAATGTGGCGAGGCTGCGCGCTACGTCGCGCAGGCTTTCGTCGGCATGCAGCCCGCGCAGGTGGCGACCGTCGATGGTGATGAAGTCCAGTCCCAGTTGCGGCAGCATCGGCAGCCGCTGCAGCGCATGCCCGGCGTGACCCAGGCCGACACGCGCACCGGCCCGCCGCCATTGCGTGGCCGCCTCGACCAGCGGTGCGGCATCACCGGCAGCGGCGTCCTCGGGCACCTCGATCCACAACCGTGCGGCCGCCTGCGGTGCGGCCTGCAGCCGACGGCGCACTTCGCCCACGAAGCCGGCGCCGGCCACGCCGGCCAGCGACTCTGACGCCACATGCACACAGCGCGGCGTGTCGTCGGCCGCGTTGGCTGCCAGCGCCAGCTCCAGCGCAGACAGGTCCAGCGCCGCGGTCAGCCGGTGTCGCGCGGCCAGCGGCAGCCAGTGCTGCGCCGGCTCGAAGATGCCGCCTGCACTGAGCTGCACACGCAGCGGGCAGACCTTCATCCACAGCCGGCCGTCCGCGCCGACGACCGGATGCTCGACCAGCCGCACACGGCCGCCCGACAGCGCCGCATGCAGCGCGATGCGCCAGGCGATCTCGCCCGCCGGCAGGCCGTCGGGCTGTGCCTGCAGCGCCTGGACCTGGCAGGCAAAGATCCCTGCGGCCTCGGCCCGCGCCAGCGCCAGATCGGCCTGCGCCAGCCACGCCGCGGCCGCAGTACCGAACGCGCCTTCGACGCCGCCGATGATCAGCCCCGCCGCCGGGTCCAGCCGCTGCAGCGCGGCCTGCAGTGCGGCGAGCAACGACTGCGCTGTCTCTTGCGCCAGCCCGGCGCGCGGCAGATGGAGCAGGAAGTCGCAGCCGTTGAGCCGGCCGGCAAAGGCCCCGGGCGCACGCGCCGGGTAGCTCTGCAGCACCTCGGCCAGCGCGGCCAGCAGGCGGTTGGTGCCGTCATGGCCCAGACGCGCATTCATCGCCCGCACGTCGCGCACGCGCAGCAGCAGCAGGGTGGACCCGGTCGGCGTCGAGAGCGCGGTATCGAGCATCACCAATGTGGGGCGGCGGTGCGGCAGGCCCGTGACGGGGTCGAGCTGCGCCTGGCGCTTGAGCCGCTCGACTTCGTCGGCCTGGCCGATGAACTGCCGCTGCAGCCGCCGGACCAGCGAGTTCATCGCCTGCGACAGCCGGCGCAGTTCGGGCAGCGCAGGCTCGCGGGCGATCACGTAGCGGCCTTCTTCGAGCGAGCGCGCCTGCGCCACCGCGTCGAGCAACGGCCGCTGCCAGGCGCGCAGCGTCGCCGCGGCCAGCAGCGCGGACAGCACGCCCAGCCCGAACAGCCATAGCGCCGATCGTTGCAGCGCCTGCCACAGCGCCGCCTGGGCCCAGCCCGATTGCGCCTGCACCTCGACGCGCCCGAGCACCTGCCAGCCCGTCGCCACCTGCGCCACGCCAGGCGCGGCGTCCATCGGCAGCCAGCGTGCCAGCGCCGCCTGCGCCCAGGCGGGCGCGCCGCCGGGGGCGGCTGTCGCGACCCGGCGCTCGACCAGCGGCGCGCCGGCAGCGTCGCGCAGCACGATCGAGCCGTAGTGGCCGGTGTCGAACTGCGCCGCCACCACCAGCGTCAGCAGCTCACGCTCGCCGCCTTGCTGCGACAGCGCCAGCGCCAGCATCGAGGCGGCGTCCTGGTTGCGCTGACGCTGCTGCTCGCCCAGCGCGTCGCGCAGCGCCAGCGTGTGCAGCAGCGTGCTGCCCAGCAGCGCCGGCAGCAGCACGGCCAGCAGCAGCAGGCCTACACGCAGGGTCATCGACATGCGGGGCTTGGCACGGTGGTCCGATCGATGGGCGTCACAGAAAGCCTTCGGCGCGGGCCTTCGCCAGCACCTCGCGCCAGCGCGACAGGCGCGCCAGCGGGTCGCCGGCGGGCGCCGCGCCTGCACCCATCCACAGCCCGACATGGTTGAAGCTGAACACGGGGGTCAGGTCGGTGCGGCGTGAGGCGGGCAGGATCTCGGGCCGAAGGTTGTCCAGGACCAGCGGATCAGCGCCGGGCTGCGGATAGTAGGCCAGCACCATGTGCGCCTCGCTGACCGTGGCGCCCGCAGGCACACGGCGCAGCGCGCGCACGTAGACCAGGCGCAGGCGGTCGCCGGGTACGCCGGCGGCCAGCAGCGTGAAGAACTTGGCGATGGCGTAGTCCTCGCAATCGCCGGCCGCCTTGTCCAGCGCCTCCAGCGGGCTCGCCCAGTGGTCCTCGACGCCCCAGACCAGGGCGTCGCTTTGGAAGGCCAGACGGCGGTTGAAGAAGCCGTTGACGGCGTCCAGCCAGGCGGCGTCGCCTTGCGGACCGTCGGCCCGCAGCAGCGCCTGCAGCGCAGGCAGGGCAGCCACCGCACCGGGGCCGACGCGCAGCGCAGCGCCGCGCATCAGGTCGGCGTCCCAGGCCGGACCGGGCAGGGCCCAGGCGGCCAGCAGCAAGGCCAGGCCGAGCCCGCGCCGCAGCCGGCCGCTACCGTTGCCGCTGCAGTTGCCGCTGCAGTTGCCGCTGCAGTTGCCAGGTGGGGAGGAGCGCTGTCGCGGCGAAGTCAAGGGGCCGGGGCGCGGCGGACGCGCAGGCGGCCGCTCGCTGCGTTTCAGAGGGTGGCTCTTCTTCGTCAGCAGGGGGCCGCGACTTGAGCCCTTCGCAGCGCACCCCGGCAAATGAGAACGCGTCGCATGCACAACCGTCGACGACCCGATGGCCTGCTGACGGAGTTCCTGGATGTCGGCCAGAATGCTGCTCCGCGCGTTGGAAGAGCCCGGTTCAGCGACCCAGGTCTATGCGCGAACCTTCAACCCGAGCAGGAGAACCCCGCCAATGACATCCCGTCGTCACTTCATCCAGATCATTCCCGTCGCCGGTGCCGCCCTGCTGGCCGGCCGCCAGGCATTCGCCCAGGCCAACCTGCTGAGCGAGAAAGACCCGCAGGCCGTCGCGCTCGGCTACGTGGCCGATGCGTCCAAGGCCGACAAGGCCAAGTTCAAGACCTGGGCCGCGACGCAAAACTGCCACAACTGCGCGCTGTACCTGGGCAAGGCTACCGACGCGGTCGCCGGCTGTCCGCTGTTCGCCGGCAAGGTCGTCGCCGGCAAGGGCTGGTGCAGCGCCTGGGCGAAGAAGGGCTGAGCACCGGGCCGGAGAGTCGGCCCTCAGCAGGCGTCAAGGGCCCCCCGGGGTCCTTGTTCGTTTCCGGGGTCGCAGCAGCATCCGCTGATCAGCGCCGCGGTGGCGGCAGGTCGGTGCAGCTGCCGTGCGCGGCTTCGGCCGCCAGACCGATGGTCTCGCCCAGCGTCGGGTGCGGGTGGATCGTCTTGCCGATGTCCACCTCGTCGGCGCCCATCTCGATGGCGAGAGCCACCTCGCCGATCATGTCGCCGGCATGGGTGCCGACGATGCCACCACCCAGGATGCGCCCGCCGCTTTCGGGCCGGGCGTCGAAGAGCAGCTTGGTGAAGCCCTCGTCGCGGCCGTTGGCGATCGCGCGGCCTGAGGCGGCCCACGGGAACAAGCCCTTCTTCACCGCGATGCCCTGGGCCTTGGCCTCGTCTTCGGTGAGGCCGACCCAGGCGATCTCGGGGTCGGTGTAGGCCACGCTGGGGATGACGCGCGCGTCGAACTGCGCGCGCCGCAGATGATCGTCGGCCAGCAGCTCGCCGGCCGCCACCTCGGCCGCCACATGCCCCTCGTGCACCGCCTTGTGCGCCAGCATCGGCTGGCCGACGATGTCGCCGATGGCGAAGATGTGCGGCACGTTGGTGCGCATCTGCGCATCGACGGCGATGAAGCCGCGCTCGCCCACCGCCACGCCGGCGCGCTCGGCGCCGATGCGGCGGCCGTTCGGGCTGCGGCCCACGGCCTGCAGCACCAGGTCGTAGCGCTGCGGCTCGGCCGGTGCGCCTTCGCCCTCGAAGCGCACCCAGATGCCGTCCTCGCGCGCCTCGGCGCCCACTGTCTTGGTCTTCAGCATCAGGCGGTCGAAGCGGTGCGCGTTCATCTTCTGCCAGACCTTGACGAGGTCGCGGTCGGCGCCCTGCATCAGGCTGTCGAGCATCTCCGCCACGTCCAGCCGCGCGCCCAGCGTGGAGTACACCGTGCCCATCTCCAGGCCGATGATGCCGCCGCCGATGACCAGCATGCGCTCGGGCCGCTGGCGCAGTTCGAGCGCGCCGGTGCTCGTGACGATGCGCGGGTCGGCCGGCAGGAAGGGCAGCTTGACGGCCTCGGAGCCGGCGGCGATCGCTGCGCGCCTGAAGCGGATGGTCTGCGCCTTGCCGTCGGCGCCCAGCACCTCGAGGTGATTCGCGTCGATGAAGTCGCCGGCACCTTGCAGCACGCTCACCTTGCGCATGCGTGCCATCGCGGCCAGGCCGCCGGTGAGCTTGCCGACCACCTTGTTCTTGTGCGCCAGCAGCTTGGCGAGATCGATCTGCGGCGCACCGAAGTTCACGCCCAGTTCGGCGAAGTGCGCGGCCTCGTCCATCACCGCGGCCACATGCAGCAGCGCCTTGCTGGGGATGCAGCCGACGTTCAGGCACACGCCCCCCAGCGTCGGGTAGCGCTCGACCAGCACCACCTTCAGGCCGAGGTCGGCGGCACGGAACGCAGCCGAGTAGCCGCCCGGGCCGGCGCCGAGCACCAGCAGGTCGCAGTCAGCGTCAACGCTGCCGGCAAAAGCCGGCGATGCCGCGGGGGCCACCGGGGCCGTCGGACCCGGCGCAGGGGTTGTGGGTGCAGGTGCAGCCGCTGGTGCAGCCGCGGGTACGGCCAGCGCCTCGGCCGCCTCCAGCAGCAGGATCAGCGAGCCTTGTTTGACCTTGTCGCCAAGCGCCAGTCTCAGCTCTTTGACCACCCCGGCGTGCGAGCAGGGGATCTCCATCGACGCCTTGTCGCTCTCCACCGTGACCAGGCTCTGCTCGGCCCTGACCGTGTCGCCCGGCTTGACCAACAATTCGATCACCGTGACTTCATCGAAGTCGCCGATGTCGGGTACCTTGACTTCAATCGTGGCCATTGCGTGTCCCCGACCTACAACAGCACCCGGCGGAAGTCCGCCAGGATCGCACCCAGATAGGCGTTGAAGCGCGCCGCCGACGCGCCGTCGATGACGCGGTGGTCCCAGCTCAGGCTCAGCGGCAACATCAACCGTGGCTGGAAGGCCTGGCCGTCCCAGCGCGGCTCGATGGCGCTCCTGCACACACCCAGGATGGCCACCTCGGGCGCGTTGATGATCGGCGTGAAGTAGCGCCCGCCGATGCCGCCCAGGCTGCTGATGCTGAAGCAGCCGCCGCTCATCTCGGCCGGCGAGAGCTTGCCCTCGCGCGCCTTGGCGGCCAGCTCGCCCATCTCCTTGCTGATCTGCAGGATGCCTTTCTCATCAACGTCCTTGATCACCGGCACCATCAGCCCGTTGGGCGTGTCGGCGGCAAAGCCGATGTGGAAGTACTGCTTGAGCACCAGCTGCTCGCCGTCCAGGCTGGCGTTGAAGTCGGGGAACTTCTTCAGCGCCGCCACGGCGGCCTTGATCAGGAAAGCCAGCATAGTGACCTTCACGCCCGCTTTCTCGCCCACCTTCTCGCCCGCCTTCTCGTTTTCCTTGTTCAGCTGGACGCGAAAGGCCTCCAGCTCGGTGATGTCGGCATCGTCATGGTTGGTGACGTGCGGGATCAGCACCCAGTTGCGGTGCAGGTTGGCGCCGCTGATCTTCCTGATGCGCGAGAGATCACGCCGCTCGACCGCGCCGAACTTGCTGAAGTCCACCTGCGGCCAGGGCAGCAGGCCGGGGAAGCTGCCGCCAGCGGATGCGGCGACCGGTGCCTTCACCTGCTGCGCCGCGGTCTGCGCCGCCGTCTGCAGACTGCCGGCCATCACGCCTTTGACGAAGCCCTGCACGTCCAGTTGCGTGATGCGGCCCTTGGGACCGCTGCCCGCCACCTCGGCCAGCGGCACACCGAGCTCACGCGCCAGGCGGCGGATCGAGGGCGACGCGTGCGGCAACCTCGCGCCGGCCGCCGGCGGCTCCGCTGCGGCAGCCGCAGGCGCAGGCGCGGGCGTGGGCGCGGCGGCCACGGCGGGTGCTTCAGGTGCAGGGACGTCCGCAGGCGCAGGGGCCGGTGCAGGCGCGGGTGATGGAGCTTGGGCTGGGGCTGGGGCTGTCGAAGGCGCAGGCGCCGCATCGGCGCTGTCCAGCATCAGCAGCAGCGTGCCCTGGTTGACCTTGTCACCGAGCGCCACCTTCATCTCGCGCACCACGCCGGCAAGCGACGACGGGATCTCCATCGACGCCTTGTCCGACTCCACCGTGGCGAGCGACTGCTCGACCTTGATGGTGTCGCCCACCTTCACCAGCAGCTCGATCACCTCGACATCCTTGAAGTCCCCGATGTCGGGCACCCTCAACTCGACCAGCGCCATCGCCTGTCTCCTGCCTTGTCGTTATGCGTACAGCGGATTGATCTTGTCGGCGTCGATGCCGTAGCGCGCGATCGCCTCGGCCACGCGCGACGCCGGCACCGCGCCGTCGTCGGCCAGCGCCTTGAGCGCGGCGACGACGATGTAGTGCCGGTTGATCTCGAAGTGCTGGCGCAGCTTGCTGCGGAAGTCGCTGCGGCCGAAGCCGTCGGTGCCCAGCACGCGGAACTGCCGCCCCGCCGGCAGGTAGGCGCGGATCTGCTCGGCGAAGGCCTTCATGTAGTCGGTGGCGGCCACCACCGGCCCGACATGCGCGCCCAGTTGCTGGGCGACGAAAGACTGGCGCGGCGGCGCCTCGGGGTGCAGCAGGTTCCAGCGCTCGCAATCCTGGCCGTCACGCGCCAGCTCGTTGAAGCTGGGGCAGCTCCAGACGGCGGCCGCGACGCCCCAGTCGGCCTCGAGCAACTTCTTCGCCGCCTGGCTCTCACGCAGGATGGTGCCGCTGCCGAGCAGGTTCACGCGCAGCGGATGCGCTTGCGCGGCCTCTTCCACCAGGTACATGCCCTTGATGATCTGCTCTTCGGTGCCCGCCTTCAGGCCGGGCATCGGGTAGTTCTCGTTGAGCAGCGTCAGGTAGTAGAAGACGTTCTCCTGCCGCTCGACCATGCGCTTCAAGCCATGGTGCAGGATGACGCCCACCTCGTGCGCGAAGCTCGGGTCGTAGCTGACGCAGTTGGGGATGGTGCCGGCCAGGATGTGGCTGTGGCCGTCCTCGTGCTGCAGGCCTTCGCCGTTGAGCGTGGTGCGCCCGCTGGTGCCGCCGAGAAGGAAGCCGCGTGCCTGCATGTCGCCGGCGGCCCAGGCCAGGTCGCCGATGCGCTGGAAGCCGAACATCGAGTAGTAGATGTAGAACGGCACCATGATGCGGTTGTTGGTGCTGTAGCTGGTGGCGGCGGCAATCCAGCTGGCCGTGCCGCCGGCCTCGTTGATGCCTTCCTGCAGGATCTGCCCGTCCTTGGCCTCGCGGTAGTACATGACCTGGTCCTTGTCGACCGGCGTGTATTTCTGGCCCTCGGGGTTGTAGATGCCGATCTGGCGGAACAGCCCCTCCATGCCGAAAGTTCGCGCCTCGTCCACCAGGATCGGCACCACACGCGGGCCCAGCGCCTGGTCACGCAGCAGTTGCGCCAGGAAGCGCACGTAGGCCTGCGTGGTGCTGATCTCGCGGCCCTCGGCGGTGGGCTCGAGCACGGCCTTGAAAGTCTCGATCGCGGGCACCGTGAACTGCTCGTCGGCACGCGCACGGCGCGCCGGCAGATAGCCGCCCAGCGCCTGGCGGCGCTCGTGCAGGTACTTCATCTCCGGCGTGTCGTCGTCCGGCTTGTAGAACGGGATCGCGCCCAGATCGTGGTCGGCGATCGGGATGTTGAAGCGGTCACGGAACAGGCGGATGTCGTCGTCGGTCAGCTTCTTCGCCTGGTGCGCGGTGTTCTTGCCTTCGCCGGCCGCGCCCATGCCCCAGCCCTTGACGGTCTTGATCAGCAGCACCGTCGGCTGGCCCTGGTGCTGGTTGGCCTTGTGGAAGGCGGCGTAGACCTTCTGTGCGTCATGGCCGCCGCGGCGCAGGTTCCAGACATCGTGGTCGCTCATCCTGGCGACCATCTCCAGCGTGCGCGGGTCGCGGCCGAAGAAGTGCTTGCGCACGAAGGCGCCGTCGTTGGCCTTGAAGGCCTGGTAGTCGCCGTCCAGCGTCTCCAGCATGATCTTGCGCAGCGCACCATCCTTGTCGCGCGCCAGCAGCGGATCCCAGTTGCTGCCCCAGATCAGCTTGAGCACATTCCAGCCGGCGCCGCGGAAATCGCCCTCGAGCTCCTGGATGATCTTGCCGTTGCCACGCACCGGGCCGTCCAGGCGCTGCAGGTTGCAGTTGACGACGAAGACCAGGTTGTCGAGTTTCTCGCGCGCCGCCAGACCGATGGCGCCCAGGCTCTCGGGCTCGTCCATCTCGCCGTCGCCGCAGAAGACCCAGACCTTGCGCGCTGCGGTATCGGCAATGCCGCGCGCGTGCAGGTACTTCAGGAAGCGCGCCTGGTAGATCGCCATCAGCGGGCCCAGGCCCATGCTGACGGTGGGAAACTGCCAGAAGCCAGGCATCAGCTTGGGGTGCGGGTAGCTCGACAGGCCCTTGCCGCCGACCTCCTGGCGGAAGTTCAGCAGTTGCTCTTCGCTCAGCCGGCCTTCCATGAAGGCGCGCGCGTAGATGCCCGGTGCGCTGTGACCCTGGATGTAGAGCAGGTCGCCGCCGCGCTCGGCGCTGTCGGCATGCCAGAAGTGGTTGAAGCCGGCGGCAAACATGTGCGCCAGGCTGGCAAAACTGCTGATGTGGCCGCCGAGATCGCCGCCGTCCTCGGGATGCAGCCGGTTGGCCTTGACGACCATTGCCATCGCGTTCCAGCGCATATAGGCGCGCAGGCGGCCTTCGAGTTCGAGATTGCCAGGGCTGCGTTCTTCGTGGTCCGGCTCGATCGTGTTGACGTAGGCCGTGTTGGCGCTGAAAGGTCGGTCGATGCTGTTCTGGCGCGCATGCTCGAGCAACTCTTCGAGAAGAAAGTGCGCACGTTCAGGGCCTTCGTTCTCGATGACCGCCGACAGGGCGTCGAGCCACTCGCGGGTTTCCTGGGCATCGCTGTCGTTGGCCGCGGCGAAGCGGGAGTCGGGCACTGCGGACATGGGCGGTCTCCGTATTCATGGCCCGCCCCGGCTGACCGGCCGGCCGGACGGAGGGGGCGGGTCTCTGCTCACACGCGGCTACTGGCCGCAGTCGCCGGCGAGGCCGGCAAGAGTGTCGCACACCTCCATCCCATTCCGAATAGCGCGGATCGCTTTCACGATATGGATTTTCGCCAGCTCTCGACGCAACCCGCCGAGGGCAGGCTGCCGGGATAATCAGCCGATGCTTCCTTACAGCCGCGCCACCCCGGCCGCCGCGCCCGGCACCTGGCCGCGCGCGCGTCGGCTGCTCGGCCGCTGGTGGCGTCGGCAGTCGCCGGCCCGCCAGGACCGGTTGGTGACGCTGGCGCCGTTGGCTTCGGTGCTGCTGTTCCTGGCGGCCATCATCTCGGCCTTCTGGTACCTGCGCAGTGAAGAGATCGAGCGCGAGACCGATTCCGTGCGGCGCGACGCCGAGATCACGCAGCAGCAGATCGGCCTGCGCCTGACACAGAACCAGGAGCTGCTGTGGCGCATGGCGCGCGAACTGGCCACCCAGCCGGCTGCGACGGCCGTCTTCGCCAGCCAGGCCGTCACGCTGACGCAGGACCGCGCCGAGATCACGCACCTGAGCTGGGTGGATGCCCAGCGGCGCCAGCGCGGCCACCACGGCGCGCAGCAGTACCGCGCCGAGACGCCGGCTGCTGGCGACACGGTAGGCCCTTCGCTGCCCGTCGCCGGCCAGGACACCGAGCCCGAGCGCAGCTTCCGCGCCGCGCGCGACAGCCGTCTGCCGGTGTATTCGCGCGCCTTCGCCGGCGCCGCCGGGGCGCAGGTGTTCCAGCTGGTGGTGCCGCTGATCGAACGCGGCAGCTTCGCCGGTGCGCTGATCGTCGAGTACTCGATCGACGTGCTGTTGCGCTCGCTGGTGCCCGAGGAGGTCTCGCGACGGCACATGATGACCATCGTCGACCAGTCGCAGCGCACGCTGGGCAGTACCGTGATGCGCCAGCCCGGGCAATCGCTGCCGAACGCGCCGATCATGCACGACGTGCCGCTGACCCCGGCCTTCAACGGCCTGCTGCTGCGCGGCCACGGCTGGCGCACCTCGATCGGGCTGATCGGCAATACGCTGTTCTGGATGGTCGTCGCGCTGTCGGTGCTGACGGTCTGGACGCTGCTGGGCAGCTGGCGTCACATGCGCCGGCGCTCGCAGATCCAGGGCACGCTGGTGCAGGAGACCAACTTCCGCCGCGCGATGGAGAACTCGATGCCCACCGGCATGCGGGCGATGGACCTGGAAGGCCGCATCACCTATGTCAACGCAGCCTTCTCGGCGATGACCGGATTCGCCGAGATCGACCTCATCGGCCGCCTGCCGCCCTTCCCCTATTGGCCGCCCGACCGCGTGGAAGAGAACGCGCGGCTGCTGCAGCAAGAGCTGCAGGGCCGCAGCCCGGCCGGCGGCATCGAGGTCCGCGTGATGCGCAAGGACGGCACGTTGTTCGATGCCCGCATGTACATCAGCCCGCTGATCGACCCGCGCGGCCAGCAGACCGGCTGGATGACGAGCATGACCAACATCACCGAGGCGAAGCGCATCCGCGACCAGCTGGCCGCTTCGCACGAGCGCTTCACCACCGTGCTGGAGGGGCTGGAGGCTGCAGTGTCGGTGCTCTCGGTGCAGCAGGGCGAGCTTCTCTTTGCCAACCGCAGCTACCGGCTGTGGTTCGGCGGCGACGCGCGCGGCCACGCGCTGATGGCCGGCGGCGTACCCGGTGCAGCGCTGGCGCCGGACGCCGACGAAGAAGTGGATCACCTGTCGGGGCTGCCGACGCAGGAGCTCACCGAGTCCGGCGCCGACCCGCGCGAGGTCTATATCGAGGCACTGGCCAAGTGGTTCGACGTGCGCGCGCGCTACCTGCAGTGGACCGACGGGCGGCTGGCGCAGATGCTCATCGCGACCGACGTGACGGCGCGCCGCCGCGCGGAAGAGCAGGCGGCGCAGCAGGCCGAGCGCGCGCAGGTAAGCAGCCGGCTGACCACGATGGGCGAGATGGCCTCCTCGGTGGCGCATGAACTGAACCAGCCGCTGACCGCCATCACCAACTACTGCAACGGCATGATGTCGCGCGTGCGCGGCGGCACCATCACCCAGGACGACCTGCTGGCGGCCCTGGGCAAGACCGCACGCCAGGCCGAGCGCGCCGGGCAGATCATCCACCGCATCCGCGCCTTCGTGAAGAAGAGCGAGCCGCAGCGACAGCCCTCTCAGGCCAAGCAGATCGTCGAGGACGCGGTCGATCTGGCCGGCATCGAACTGCGCCGGCGCAACGTGGCCATTCACAGCTACGTCGCTCAGCGCTTGCCAGAACTGCAGGTCGACCCGATCCTCATCGAGCAGGTGCTGCTCAACCTGCTGAAGAACGCCGCCGAAGCCATCGACAGCGCCCAGCTGCCCTCGGCGCGCCGGCACATCGAGCTGCGCGTGGTGCCGCGCCACACGCCCGAAGAAGGCGGCATGATCGAATTCAGCGTCACCGACATGGGCCCGGGCCTGCAGGGCGAGGTCCACGCGCGGCTGTACGAGGCCTTTTTCTCGACCAAGCCCGAAGGCCTGGGCATCGGCCTGAGCCTGTGCCGCTCGATCATCGAGTCGCACAGCGGCCGGCTGCGGGCACAGAACATCTACAATGGGGAAGCCGTCGCAGGCTGCCGGTTCACCTTCACGCTGCCGGTCGAACTGCCGGCCCGCAGCGACGCCCCAGCGGTGATCGCCCCTCCCCCAGGCGAGGCAGACGGCGATCCAGACGCCTCCCGCGCCGCACTCAGCACCGTGACCGCGAAATGAGCCTGATTCCCAAGAAGGGCACCGTCTACGTTGTCGACGACGACGAGGCCGTGCGCGATTCGCTCCAATGGCTGCTTGAAGGCAAGGATTACCGCGTCAAGTGTTTCGACTCGGCCGAATCCTTCCTGGCGCGATTCGATCCGCGAGAGGTGGCCTGCCTGATCGCCGACATCCGCATGGACGGCATGAACGGCCTCGAGCTGCAAGACCGGCTGGTCGAGCGCAAGAGCCCTCTGCCGGTGGTCTTCATCACCGGCCATGGCGACGTGCCGATGGCCGTGACGACGATGAAGAAGGGCGCGATGGACTTCATCGAGAAGCCCTTCAAGGAAGAAGAACTGCTCGGACTGGTCGAGCGCATGCTCGAGCAGGCGCGCGCCGCCTTTAGCCAGCACCAGGAGCAGGCCAGCCGCGACGCGCTGCTGGCGCGCCTGACCACGCGTGAGGCGCAGGTGCTCGAGCGCATCGTCGCTGGCCGGCTGAACAAGCAGATCGCCGACGACCTGGGCATCAGCATCAAGACGGTGGAGGCGCACCGCGCCAACATCATGGAAAAGCTCAACGCCAACACGGTGGCCGATCTGCTGAAGATCGCCCTCGGCGCGCAGAGCAAGAGCTGAGCAGGATCCGGCGGCAGACCGCCCCGCACCCTGCCCCGCACTCCACCTTGCCCCCGGAATGACCGCCCGCCTGATCGACGGCGTCGCGCTTTCGAGCGGACTGCGGCTGCAGACCGGCGAGCGCGCCGCCCGACTCTCCGCGCGCGGCCACCCGCCGGGCCTGGCCGTGCTGCTGGTGGGCGACGACCCGGCCAGCGCGGTCTACGTGCGCAACAAGGTCAAGGCCTGCCAGGACAGCGGCCTGCACTCGGTGTTCGAACGCCATGACGCCACGCTGCCCGAGGCCGCGCTGCTGGATCGCATTGCTGCGCTGAACGCCGACCCTGCCATCCACGGCATCCTGGTGCAGATGCCGCTGCCGCGCCAGATCGACCCCGGCCGCGTGGTGGCGGCGATCGATCCGCGCAAGGACGTCGACGGCTACTCGCTGCTGTCCGGCGGCGAGTTGATGGCCGGCCTGCCGGGGATGCGGCCCTGCACGCCCGCCGGCTGCATGAAGCTCATCGAGTCCACCGGCGTCGGCCTGCGCGGCACGCATGCGGTGGTGATCGGGCGCAGCGCCACCGTGGGCAAGCCGATGGCACTGCTGCTGCTGCAGGCCGACGCCACCGTCACCGTCTGCCACAGCCGCACCACCGATCTGGCGGCGCACACACGCCGGGCCGACGTGGTGGTGGCCGCGGTCGGCCGCCGCGGCACGCTGACGGCCGACATGGTCAAGCCCGGCGCGGTGGTCATCGACGTCGGCATCAACCGCGACGAGCGGGGCAAGCTGTGCGGCGATGTCGACTTCGCCGCGGTGCGCGAGATTGCCGGCTGGATCACGCCGGTGCCCGGCGGCGTCGGCCCGATGACCATCACCATGCTGCTGGCGAACACGGTCGAAGCCGCCGAGGCCGCCGAGGCCGCTGAGCGCAGCGCGAGGGTGCACCAATGAACAATCCGCTGCTGCAGGCCCAAGGGCTGCCCGACTTCAGCGCGCTGCAACCCGCGCACGTGGCGCCCGCGCTGGATGTGTTGCTGGCCGACGCCCACGCCGCGCTGGCCCGCGCCGGCGGCGACGCCGTGGCGGCCGACTACGACACGCTGTCTGCGCTGCTGGAGGTGCCGGTCGAGCGGCTGCGGCGCGCCTGGGGCGCCGTGGCGCACTTGCACGCCGTCGCCGACACGCCGCCCTGGCGCGCTGCCTACGCCGACAACCTGGCGCGTGTCACCGACTTGCTGACCCGGCTGGGCGCCGACGCCGGGCGCCACGCCAAGACGCGGGAGATCGCCGCCTCAGCGCCCGTGATGGCCGCGCTCGGCCCGGTACGGCGCAAGGTGGTGGCCGATGCGCTGCGCGACTTCGTGCTCGAAGGCGCTGAACTTCAAGGCCCCGCGCGAGAGCGCTTTGCGCAGATCCGCGAACGGTCGGCCGAGTTGTGTCAGCAGTTCGGCGAGCGCGTGATGGACGCCACCGATGGCTGGTTCATCGATGTCCAGGAGGCGCAGCTGGACGGCCTGCCGGACGATGTGCGCGAGGCCGCGCGCGAAGCCGCGCGGGCCGCCGGAGTGCCCGGCTTCAGACTCGGGCTGCAAGAGCCGATGCTGTGGCCGGTGCTGCGCCACGCGCATGACCGCGAACTGCGCCGCGCCTTGTTCACCGCGCAGACCACGCTGTGCAGCGAGCTCGGCGACCCGGCGCTGGACAACAGCGCGACCATCGACGAGCTGCTGGCGCTGCGCCGCGAAGAAGCCGCGCTGCTCGGCCAGCCGAGCTACGCCCATCTTTCGCTGGTGCCGAAGATGGCCGAATCGCCGGCGCAGGTGATGAGCTTCCTGCACGACCTGGCGCAGCGCGCGCGGCCGGCCGCCGAGGCGCAGGCGCAGGCCCTGCGTGAGTTCGCCAGCGAAGAACTCGGCCTCGCCGAACTGCAGCCCTGGGATCGCCGTTACGCCGCCGAGCGTCTGCGCGAGCGGCGCTACGAGGTCAGTGAGCAGGCACTGCGCCTGTACTTCCCGCTGCCGCGTGTGCTCGATGGCCTGATGCGGCTGCTCGGCTCGTTGTTCGACGTGACGCTGCGTCCAGCGCCCGCGACACCTTTGTGGCACGCCGACGCCGCAGCCTACGAGGTCGAGCGCGCGGGCCAGCCGATCGGCCTGCTGGCGCTGGACCTGCTGGCGCGCAGCGGCAAGCAGCCCGGCGCCTGGATGGACAACCTCGTCGACCGTTGGCAGCGGCCAGACGACGGCCGGCTGCAGCATCCGGTGGCTGCAGTGGTGTGCAACTTCTCGCCCGCGGTCGGCGCGCGGCCACCGCTGCTGTCGCACGGTGACGTGTTGACGCTGTTCCACGAGTTCGGCCATGCGCTGCATCAGGTGCTGACGCGAGTGGACGAGCTCGCCGTCTCGGGCATCGGCGGCGTCGAGTGGGATGCGGTCGAACTGCCCAGCCAGTTCATGGAGAACTTCGCCTGGCAGTGGCCGGTGCTCGAGGGCCTCAGCGGGCATGTGGACGACGGCACGCCGCTGCCGCGGACGCTTTTCGACCGGCTGCTGTCCACGCGCCGCTTCCAGTCAGGCCTGCGTCTGATGCACAGCGTCGAATACGCGTTGTTCGACCTGCACCTGCACCTGGGCAGCGAGGGCGCGCAGGATGTGCACAGCGCGATGGCGCTGGCGCGGCGCGAGGCTGCCGTGTGGCCGCCCGCAGCCT
>Ga0335394_10001426_pt1 | contig 26952 bp, 19 predicted proteins | sample MAT03_FD_205741 | JGI IMG/M metagenome (GOLD analysis project Ga0335394, IMG submission 205741) | Freshwater microbial communities from Lake Fryxell liftoff mats and glacier meltwater in Antarctica - MAT-03 (spades assembly) (version 2) ...
TTTGGCCACCGCAGCCTGCAATTCCTCCAGGTCAATTGGTTTGAGCAGGTAATCGAGCGAGCTGAACTTGATCGCTTTAATGGCATATTGCTCAAAAGCAGTCGTGAAAACTACTTCAAAATCAAGGCCCTGCAATTGGGCAAGCAGGTCAAATCCCGTTCCTGTCTGCAACTCGATATCGAGGAAAAGCAGGTCAGGGCGTACCGACCGGATCAGCGGCAGGGCTTCATCCACCGACGCGGCCATGCCGGCGACCTCAACTTCCGGGCAAAACTCGATCAGCAGGTTTTTCAGCGTTTCCCGGTTGTGTTTTTCGTCTTCTACAATAATGGCTCGCAGCATAGCGCAATCATTTTAGCGGTTGGAATTTGGATGACCACCTCGGTACCTGCGGCGCTACCGTCAGCGTGGAAGCGGTCATGAAAAGAGACAAGGGTTTGGGCGGCGCTGTTTTTATTCAACGCTTCCAGCCTTTTCCGGGTTACTTCCATGCCTCTGGAAGGCCGGCTTCCGGCTTTTTGGGCTTTTAATTCAGCGGCGGCTTTTCTGCCAAGGCCGTTGTCTGTGATCCGGCAAACGGTGAAGTTGCCTTCCGCCGCGAACGAGATCTGGAGTTGGCGCTCGCCGCTTTTTGGCATCAGCCCGTGGAGGATGGCATTTTCCACAAAAGGCTGGATCAGCAATAAGGGCACTTCCGTCGTGTGCGGGTCGAGGTCGGGGTGTACTTCTATTTGGTAGTTAAAGCCACCGTCGAAGCGCAGGGCTTCCAGTTCTAAGTAAATTTTCAGCAGCTTGATTTCTTCCTCCAGCACAACGATATTGGTGATGGAGTCCTCCAGCACCTGGCGCAGCAGGCTGGAGAATTTGGACAGGTATTTCAGGGCTGATGCCCGGTCATTGGCTGTGATGAAATGCTGAATGGCACCGAGCGCATTAAAAATAAAATGCGGGTTGATCTGAGCGCGCAGCATGCGCCTTTCCAATTCTTTGCTGGTCTCCTCAATTTCTGCTTTTAGGGTCTCAATGAGTTGGTTTTTTTGCAACAACACTTCGTTGGTTTGTTGCCTGATGCGGTATTTTTGGTAAAACAGAAAGGCGCTGAAGATGGACAGCAGGAAGGCAACCACTAAGGCTCACCGAAGCTGGCTCTCTGATCGGGCGCGGGCTTCGAGCAATTGAAGTTCCTGCGTTTGCTGATCGAGTTGCCGGTCTTTTTCATACACCTCCAGACGCGCCTGCCATTGCTGATAGGCTTGTGTTCTTTCTGTATTGAAGAGGCTGTCCTGGTATGCTGCGGCCAATTGGGCCTGCCTTAAGGCGCTTTTAAAGTCGTTGGTTTGCTCATAAGCTGTGGCCATCAAATCGTGCCCTTGTCTTTTCAATAAAAAACTCTTCAACCCATCTGCAAGCCTGATGTGTTCCTCAAGCAAAGGGATGGCCCGGCTCGGCTCGCCTTGCTGGATATGAATTTTCGCCAAGTTGTGAAGGGCGTGGATCAACGGTTCCCCTAATCCCAATTTGGCAGCTTTTTCCCGGCTTTGATTCAGATAAACCGCCGCTTTTGCATAATCACCCATGGAAAGATAGACTTTGCCGACCGAATTCAGGGAATTCGCCAAAGTCATCTGGTTGTTTGTTTTTTCCAATATCTCTAAATGCTCGAACAAATAAGTGAGGGCTTTTTCGTATTGTTTTTGCGTTTCATATATCAATGCCATATTGTGCAATACAAGCGCTTTGCCAGGCTCATCGTTGATTTTCGCTTTGATTTCAAGCGCCTGCTCGAAGTATTCAAGGGCTTTTTGAGGTTCTTTCATCAGGTCGTACGCAACGCCTATGTTCAGCAGAGAGGTCGCCCTGCCAGACTGATCCCCTAAGGCATCGTATATTTCCAGCGCCCTCAGGTGCGCATCGAGGCTTTGGGAATAATCGCCAATGTGTTTATAAACGATGGCAAGGTTGTTGTACCCGTCTGCCACGCCCATCTGGTTTCCCCGTTCAGCATGCAACCGCAGGCTTTGTTTGAATTGTTCCATGGAGTTGGCATAATCTTCTTTCATGCCATAACTGATGCCCATGTCGTTCGACGCTTTGGCCTGCCTGTCCGTATGGCCGGTTGCGGCTGCTGCTTCCTTTGCCCGAACCTGTACCATTAGCGCTTGATCAAGGTCTTTTTTTCGCAGTTCCCGACCTAAGGCGATCAGCGCATCTATGCGGATCGTATCCGTTTTGTGGGTTGTGAGTTGTTTCAGGCTGTCTAAACGGGTAGTTTGAGCACGACCGGCAGTGGGCGCACACCATACTGCGAGTGCAATGGGAAACAGGAGAAACTGTGACCGAAGGTGTGTACTCATTTCAATATGGGTATGTGAAGGTGAATGTAAACCCCGCTTGCGTACTGTCCCGCAGGTTGATCCAGCATAGAAGTCTCTACGGCACTTTCTATGATAAGCGGAAGCACCAAAGCTGGTATTTTTACGGTGCCGGCTGTTTCCAGCCCCGATGTTTCTAAAGCATACGTGAATGTTTCTGAAGCCTTTTCCTGGCTGGTTTTTCGATCATTTTGCAGTAGGTTCATTTTCTCCATGAAGTCGCCCTTTCAACAAATTTAACCAATTCATCCAATTCATCAAATCCCAAAAAGGAGCCGCGGCGCTGCCCAACCGCAGGACTCCCTTGATCACGTCTTCGTCAGACAGGTTAACCTGCCGGGCAGCGAAGACCATTCAACGAGTCCCCCGGGCAACGCCACCAAAGGTTGCACGCCGCCGCTTACACTGACCTCATCGAAAATGGTAGTAACAGGCGTGTTGTTGTTGGTGCTTTCTGTATAAATTCCCATCATCACGCAATTGCCGGTATTGAGTTGTGCGCTGCCCAGAAATTGCCATTGCGAGCCATTTGTGGAAGCATACAAGTTGTAAGTATTCCCCGTTCGGGCGATGCGGAACCACACCGGCCCCGGAATGATCGCCGACTGTTGCATCTGGAAATTCATGTTGGTCGCTGTGCGAATTTCCCGGCGGATGGTATTGTTTAACCCGGTTTTCATAGCGACTTTACGGGCACCAGGTTGCAGGTTTTCCCGAATCATTACGCCGCCCCAACCCGTGTTCGGGTTGACATTGGTTACGCGGGCGATGATTTCCCCGTCGCCACACAGATCCACGCAGACAAAATGCAAAACATCGCTGTTGGGCATGGAAAACCCGCTTGAGGTAACGTTGTAGGTGCCTTCACACGGGGAATGCGTGGCGCTGCCATTGGCCGTATTTCCGATATTATCGTTGTTCCAGGGCGCTTTGATGCTGGTGTCTTCCGTCACTTCAATCATGGCAACCACTTCGGTCGTATTGCCGCATTCATCGGTTAAGGATACGGTTACGGGCACAATTTGGCCCAGCAAGTCGCAGCCCAGCACCTGTGGTTCAATGGAGGAGATTGTAATTTCGCCGCAGGCATCAAAAGTAGCGGCGAGGTTGAGTACATCAGCCGGCGTAAGGGTATAGCCCTCCGGATCGGAGATTGCGATCACGCCGTTTACTGCCACGGCCACCGGAGGCGTATTGTCTACGACCTGTATGGATTGGTGGAACAAAGCTAAACTCTGGTTGCCGCATTCATCCACCAAGCGCCAGGTGCGCACCCGGTTGTAGGCTTTGGAGCAGTCCGGGTCGGGTGTGGTTGTATCTGAAATAAGCATTAAGCTTGCGCTGCCGCAGGCATCGGCACCGGTAGGCGTCATGGCCAATGCATTGGCTAAACCCGCCGCGTCGTCGCATTCCAATACAACGTCTAAAGCGCCTGCTATCATGGTAAACGTGGGCGGGGTATTGTCGTAAACTTCAATGGTTTGGGTGTAGGAGCCTGCGCTGCTGTTGCCGCAGCCGTCTTCCAGCGTCCAGGTACACGGGTGCGGGTGTAAGCATTGGGACAACCGGGGTCTGGCGTGGTTTGGTCGTTCGTCAGGTTTAGTGATACACTTCCGCTGTTGTCGCTTCCGGCCGGCTCCAGGGCTAATGCTGCGGCAATTCCGGCTAAGTTGCTGCAATTCATCGCTGTATCTAATGCGCCGGGAGCAGAGGTGAATGTAGGCGCGGTATTGTCGTCACAACTCAGGGTGAAGAACATTTCATAACGCGTGCCGGTAGGCCACCCATCCGTAGTCATCCGGATGCTGTAATAGCCAGATGGCAATGGGCCTAATGGTGCAATAACATTAACACCCCAGGGGTCTTCCGGCCCGTTTAATGGCAGGTCTTCAACAAGGAGGTTCGGGCTGTCCCAGGGCACGCAATTATCGCTAAGCCACAAAGAAAAATCCAATTCTGTAAGGTTGCCCCTGGTAACGTATCCGAACTGGATAGACTCAAGTACGTACCCTTCCGGGACAAAAAAAGTGAACAGATCGTAGTAATCTACTTCGCCGGGGAACAGGCAGCCTTCCATTTCAAAGACGAGCTCATCGGGTGAAATATCTCCGAAAGCAAGGAGGTCGGGAAAGTCTGCGGTCAGGACACCTCCAAAGTCGCCGTCAAAGCAATCGTCATAGAGCATGACCTGCGCATTCAGTTTTGGGGCAGTACTGCACAACAAAATCAGAAAGTTGAGCAAAAAAGAAAAACGGTTCATCTTTTTTAATTTTGTAATAAGGGTGAATATTTGCTTTTCCGTAGAACACAATCAGTCGGGTGATTCGGCTCGGAAATCGGAAGCAAATTGTGCCCACAGGGAGGGCGATTGCGCGAAGAATTGACGGATGAGGGTTTTGGTTTGACGGTTGAGGGCTGGGGCTTTATGAATTATACGATTGGTATTAGCGCATGAGATTCCATATCTTTGCCACAAAATTCCACCAGAATCACCAGTTCAACATGCGCGAAGAATATTTCCGTTGGCACTCTCCCAACCTGAACATGAACATTGAGATGCTCGTATACGGGCATCAGGGCTATCCTGTTGTCCTCTTTCCCTCTTCGATGGGGCGGTATTTCGAAAGCAAAGATTTTGGGCTGACTGAATCGGCGCGCTGGTTCATCGAGCGGGGATTTATCCAGTTGTATTGTCCCGACAGCATTGACAAGCAAAGTTGGTACAACAAGGAGGTGCATCCGGCAACGCGGGCGCACAACCATGCCTGGTACGACAAAATGGTGTTGGATGAAATTGTACACCGGGTGCGCTGGAATACGCAATCGGGCAAAGTGGCGGTAGCGGGTGCCAGCTTTGGCGGCTACCACGCTGTCAATTTTGCGCTCAAGCACCCGGACGTGGTCAGCCACCTGTTTTCGATGAGCGGCGCGTTCGATATCCGGGCTTTCGTAGGCGATCACTATGACGACAATGTCTATTTCAACAACCCGGTAGATTATATCCACGGCCTCAGCCACCCCGATATCTGGCAGATGAAGATCATCCTTGGCACCTCGGAGTGGGACATTTGTTTAGAGGCCAACCAGCGCTTGTCCGGGCAGTTGCACCAGAAAAACATTCCCCACTGGCTCGACCTGCGCGGCTGGCAGAACCACGACTGGCCACTGTGGCGTGACATGTTTCCGCATTATTTGAGTTTGATCTGATCGTTTTTTGGAAGCACAAGAGCTTGTTCGGGAATTCCGGTTTGCCTGCTTGCCCATTTGCGAGTTTGCCTGCTTGAAAACTTTTACCCCTCTTTCCGGGCATTCGTTTTCTGGCGGGTTTTCACTGCTTTATCTTCTGCTTTTTCCGCTTTGCCTTCTGCTTTGTTGGATTTGCGCTGCGCTTTCAGCACGTTGGCACGGGCGCGGGCGGCGTCTTCTTTCGCTTCGGCAGCTTTCCGTTCTTTTTTATATGCACGCACTTCCGATTTTGCTTCTTTGTGTTCCTTCTTTAAAGTTTTGGCATCCGCTTTCACCGGGTCTTTGCTGCGCTCCGTTTCACTTTCTTTCTTTTTAAAACTGAAGACCTTCTCTTTTTTTTCTGCGGCGGGCTGCTGTTCTTCCTTTTTCTCTTCTTTTTTCTTGAATAACTGGGCTTGCGCCTCACCGGCGAAGCAAAGAACAAGGGCGAATGTCATAAAAAACACCAAACGATTGGAGATGGTCATGTTATGCGTTTATTTTGTGAAGAATTCCAAGTACTAACGCAGCCGGACTGCTTTTGATTATAAAGTCCGGCAATTCACGTTCAACCACATGCCTGTTCCTGATCACAGTACCCATCCGAACGTCAATCCGCATTTGAGCGAACAAATTGCGCAGCGCAAACCGAACGTGCTTTTGCCGGAAGGCTATGTGGCGCGCCTGCTCACGGGCGACCGGGTGGCTTTGGGCAGAGCCATTACGATGGTGGAGAGTTCGAGGGTGGATCATCAGCAATTGGCAGAGCACATTGTGGCTCAATGCCTCCCGCACAGCGGCAAAAGTTTGCGCATTGGCATCACGGGGGCACCCGGAGTCGGCAAAAGCACCTTCATCGAAACCTTCGGGTTGTATTTGTTGTCGCAGGGCCGACGGGTTGCCGTGCTGGCGGTTGACCCGTCAAGCCAGGTCAGCAAAGGCAGCATTCTTGGCGACAAAACGCGGATGTTCGAGCTGGCCTCCCAGACAAACGCTTTCGTCCGGCCATCGCCGGCGGGAGAATCGCTGGGCGGCGTGGCTCGCAAAACCCGCGAAACCATCCTGCTGTGCGAAGCGGCGGGCTACGATGTCATCATCATTGAAACAGTGGGGGTGGGGCAGTCCGAAACCGCCGTCCACTCCATGACCGATTTTTTCCTGCTTTTGCTAATGCCCGGTGCAGGCGACGAACTGCAGGGCATCAAACGCGGGATCGTGGAAATGGCCGACCTGATCGCCATTAATAAGGCAGACGGTGAACGAAAAGGCTTAGCCATGCGCGCAAAACGCGAGTACGCCGGCGCATTGCACCTCTTCCCACCCAAAAGCAGCGGATGGGAACCTCAAACAGTACTTTGCTCTGCCATTGAAAATTTGGGGATTACCGAAATTTGGGAATTATTACTCGCCTACCAAGACCTGACCTCTAAAAACGCCTACTTCCAGCAAAACAGAACCCGACAAGCGACCTTTTGGCTGCATGAAAGTGTCCAGACCCACCTCCACAACCTGTTTTACCGCAATGAACGGGTTCAGGAGCAGCTACAAGCAGTGGAAAAAGCCGTACTCGAAGGCAGCATGACGCCATTTAGAGGTGCAGCTTTGCTGATGGAAAAATTTTTGGCTCCGGATAAAATTGAATGACCCGGATAATCGCTGCAAAGCATTTGTCTGCAATGAAAAACCGCCATATAATAATCTTCTTTCACCCCTTCTTTCAGAATTTTTTATTCTGAAAAATTCGGCACATAATTTGCTTTCCCAAAAAAGTTTTTACCTTAGCCCCGTCGAAGCAAGCTAAAAATCTTCTGATTATGTTAAGCCGACAATGGAAAGCACTAACATTTACACTTTTTATTGGATTTCCCCTCGCTCACTGCGCCACTTTCAACAACGACCGTTCCACTGCTGATACAGTCGTTGTAAACAAAGAAATGGCTTTTGAAGAAAACCTTGTACGTCAACAGGTTACTTCTTATGCAAAGCAATATCTGGGGATTAACTACAAGTATGCCGGACGCAGCCCGAAAGGGTTTGACTGCTCCGGTTTTACGCACTTTGTAATGAACCACTTCAATGTGGCTGTATCGCCCTGTTCCCGCAACCAGGTTGGTCAGGGCAGGAAGATTGAACTTCCAAAAGTTCGTCCCGGCGATCTGATCTTTTTCCGCAGACCGAAATCAAAGTACATTTTCCACGTAGCGATGGTCGTTTCCAACGACAAAAGTGGTGTACACATCATTCACAGTACTTCGCGCGGCGTAGTTATTGACAATTTGAACGAATCGAAATACTGGAAACCTAAAGCTTACGCTGCCAGAGACGTTGTCTCGGGTAGTAGTTTTAAACTTCGGGACATAGATCCGCAATCGGAATTGCCGCTGCAAGGGCACCCGCTGCCGGATTTTCACCTGAACATGCTTGTTTATTTTATTTAAATCCTCCCGCTTCGATCATGCTTAAAAGGTTCTTGTCCGACATGTTACGGACAAGAACTTTTTATTTTTTTGGGATTTTACGATCAAAACCTTATTTTTGAATCGTAAAACTTAAAACCGCCACAATGCCAATGATTAAATTCGAAGACTATCAGTACACCCGTCCTGATATAGCCGTAATGACCGTTCAATTCAACGAACGCCTGATCCTATTTGAAAATGCAACTTCCTTTGAAGCGCAATCCCTTGCCTTCGACCAGCTCAACGAGCTGAAGGAAGATTTTTACTCCATGCGCAATATTTGCCAGATCCGGCACACGGTAGATACCACGGACGTCTTCTACGAAGCAGAAAACAGCTTCTTCGATGAGCAAATTCCCCATGTAGACGCGCTTACGCACCGCCTTTACGAGGCTTTGATTGCGGCGTCTTACCGGGAGGCGCTGGAAGCCAAATGGGGCCGCCAACTTTTCCGGATTGCGGAGTTGAGTTTGAAAACCTTTCTGCCGGAAATCATTGAAGACCTCCAGAAAGAAAATCGGCTGAGCAGCGATTACACTAAATTAAAAGCGGGCGCCGTCATCGAGTTTCGGGGAGAAACCTATAACCTCTCCTCCATGCACGGAATGGAAACTTCATCGGATCGGGAAACCAGGAGCGCGGCTTCCGAAGCCAAATGGGCGTTTTTTGTAAAAAATGCGGATGAATTCGACCGTATTTTTGACCAGTTGGTCAAAACCCGCCACCGCATCGCCCAAAAATTGGGGTATCCCAACTTCGTTCCTTTAGGCTATGCCCGCATGCTGCGCACGGACTACGACGCCGCGATGGTGAAAAATTTCCGAAAACAAATCGAGGAATTTATCGTCCCTTTAGCAACCCAACTCTTTGAAAGACAGCGCATCCGCTTAGGCTTAGATGCCCTGAAATACTACGATGACGATTTTCGGTTTGCCGCCGGAAACCCCAAACCCAAAGGCGATCCGGACTGGATTGTGGAGAACGCTTCTAAGATGTACGCCGAACTTTCGCCCCAAACCGACACTTTTTTCCGCTTCATGCGCGACTGCAACCTGATGGATCTGGAAGCCAAGCCCGGCAAAGCGACGGGCGGGTATTGCACCTATATCAACAAGTACCAGGCACCTTATATTTTTTCCAATTTTAACGGCAGCAGCCAGGACATTTACGTCCTGACCCATGAGGCAGGCCACGCCTTTCAGGTGTACAACAGCCGGAACATGGGCCTTGGAGAATACCATTGGCCGACCTACGAAGCCTGCGAAATCCACTCCATGAGTATGGAATATTTCACCTGGCCCTGGATGAACCTGTTTTTTTTAGAGGATGCAGATAAATATCGTTTTGCGCACGTCAATGATTCTGTCTGTTTTTTGCCCTACGGCGTGGCAGTGGATGAATTTCAGCACGTTGTGTACGAAAATCCGGATTTTACCCCGCAGCAACGCCACCAGGCCTGGCGCGAAATCGAACGCCGGTACCTCCCGCACCGCAATTACGAAGATAATCCCCATTTGGAAGCGGGTGCCTTTTGGCAAAAACAAACGCATATCTACGCTTATCCATTTTATTATATAGACTATACGCTGGCGCAAATCTGCGCTTTCCAGTTCTGGAAACGGAATAACGAAAACCACGAAAGCGCCTGGGCGGATTACGTAAGCCTTTGTAAGGCCGGTGGCAGCAAATCCTTTTTGGATCTCGTCGCACTGGCAGGGTTGCGCTCTCCGTTCGAAGACGGCTGCTTAGCTTCGGTGATTGACAATATTGAAGGCTGGCTGGATTCGGTGGATGATACAGCGTTTTAAGACCTCCTGTAGTTTGGGTGGGGTAGTAAAGAGGCAAAATGCAAGAGGCAAAATGTAAAACGCAAATTTATGACATTAAAATTATTGCGTCTTGCACTTTGCCTCTTGCACTTTCTTCCACAACTCCTTATCGCATCAGCACAACATCTCCTTTAAACAGGCGCACTTCGCCGTCAATGAATTCTACTTCTGCAAAATAAACAAACACCGCAGCATTCATTATTTGGCCGCGATGGGTGCCATTCCAACCGTAGGCCGGATCATTGGGTTGGAAATTGTCCAACTCGATGATTGCTTCGCCCCAGCGGTTGAAAACTTTAAACGCCTTGATGCGCGCCACTTCTGGCCCCGCGTGGATGTACAACACATCGTTGAAGCCGTCGTCGTTGGGTGAAAACACGTTCGGAATGAATACATTGCGATTTTTAGCCACAAAAATGGTAATCGCATCCGTATCCGTACAACCGTTCTCGTCCGTCACCGCCACTGAAAATGCTGCCGTTTCAAATGGCCGAACCAAGGGGTCATAACAATTGGTGCAAGACAGGGCAGAGTCAATTTTCCAGGCATACGAAGCTACGGGATACGATGTCTGAGCCGGAAGCCTGATGCTGTCGCCCAGGCTGATTTGAACATCCGGCCCCAAGTCAACGATGAGTTCCTGCGGCTGGTTCACGGTCTCAATGATTGAGGTTTCGCAACCATTGGCGTCCTGCGCCTGAATAGTGTAAGTTCCAATACCTAAGTTGCCAAATACCGGACTCACCGTAAATGGCGCATTATCTAACGCATAAACAAAGGGCCCGACGCCACCCGTAACCGTAGAGACGTTGATGAACCCTTCGCGGTCGCCAAAACAAAGCGGGTCGGTAACTTCCGCGTCTATATCCAGCGGTTGAGGCGCGTTCAGGGTGGCCTGTGTCGTGGTGGTACAACCATTTTGGTCGGTCACCGTAACGGTGTAGGTATTGACAATCAGGTCTTCGATCGTTGAAGTGTTCAGGCCGGTATTCCACGCATAGCTATAAGGCACCGTGCCACCGACAGCCGAAGCCGTTGCCGTCCCGTCATTGCCGCCTGCACAACTGATGTTGAAGCCTTCGTTATCGGAAAGGGCAATGGAAGCATTCAACGCCGGCGGTTGTCCGATCGCAAAGTCAATGGTTCCTATAATTCCGTAACTGTCTGTCACGGCGATGCGGTAGTTGCCCGCCTGCAAGTTATTGATGAAGGCATTGGTATTGTTGGTTGCAATATTACCCGAACCGTTGAGCGGGTTCCCGCCAAGTCCCTGCCAGGTGTAAGAATAAGGCGCTGTTCCCACAGTCACCGAAAAACGGTATGTGCCGGTGGCATTGCCATTGCAAAGCGCCGCTGTTCCCTGGGTGTTGAACGACAACTGGCACGGGTGCGTGGTCAGGTTCAGGGTCACAATGCTGTCGCAACCAGATACGGACTGAAGCGGCACTATAAAAGTGCCCGTGCTGTTGAAGTTAGTCGTGCCCACCGTGAAGGTTTCGTCGTCGCAGATCAGCTCCGTCAGGGAAACCGCATAGACCGGGTTCACCGTCAGGTTCAGGTTGACGATGCTGTCGCAACCCGAAGCCGCCACGAGGATGTCCTGATACTGCCCGCTGTCGTCGTAAGAGGAAGCTCCAACCGTGAAGTTGTCGCCATCGCAGATTTCCTCCGTGAGGGTGGTCACCGGAATTGGAATGACGGTCAGGTTCAGGCGCACAATACTGTCGCAACCGGTGATCACGGAAGTGAGTACATCCTGGTAGTTGCCGCTCACCGCATAATCAGAGGTTCCCACCGTATACATTTCGCCGTCACAGATGGATTCCACTAAGTTGGTTAGAGGAATCGGATGCACGGTCAGGTTCAGGGTTACCATGCTGTCGCAACCCGACACTGCGGCTAAGGTATTCTGATAAGTACCGCTTGTTGTGTAGTTGGAGGTCCCAACCGTGAAGGTTTCCCCATTACAAATGGCTTCTGTCAACGTAATATTCTGCGTTGGCACCACGGTCAGATTCAGGTTCACCGTACTGTCACACCCCGTTAGCACCGAGGTCAGCACGTTTTGGTAGATGCCGGTCGTGGTGTAGATCGAAGCGCCCACCGGCCAGGATTGCCCTTCGCAGATGGTTTGTACCAAGTTGGTTTGAATCAGGTTGCGCACCGTCAGGTTCAGGTTCACGATGCTGTCGCAACCATTCGCGGCGACGAGCACATCCTGGTAAGTTCCGCTGGCAGAGTAGGTGGAGTTGCCAACGGTGTAGGAATCGCCGAAGCAAACGGTTTGCGTAAGGTTGGTTTGAATCAGGTTGCGCACCGTCAGGTTCAGGTTGACAATACTGTCGCAACCGGTAAAGGCAGTCAGGATGTCCTGATAGGTGCCGCTGGCGGTGTAGGTAGAGTTTCCGACCGAAGAACTGTCGCCAAAGCAGATAACTTCTGTTAGATTTGTTACAGGGATCGGGTACACCGTCAGGTTCAGGTTGACCGTGCTGTCACAACCGTTTGAGGCCGTCAGAATATCCTGATAAACCCCGCTCATCGTATAATTAGAGCTGCCCACCGGATAAGTTTCGCCATCGCAAATGAATTCGGTGAGGTTGGTTACGAAAACCGGATTGACGGTCAGGTTCAGGTTGACGATGCTGTCGCAGCCATTGGCCGCCACCAGGATGTCCTGATAAGTACCGGAAACGGTGTAATTGGAAACGCCGACCGTATAAGTCTCTCCGTCGCAAATGGTTTCCACCAGATCGGTAACCGGCACAGGCAAGACGGTCAGGTTCAGGTTCACAAAACTATCGCAACCGTCCTGCGCCAGGAACAGGTTCGAATACATCCCCGTCTCGTCGTATACCGTCGTACCAACCGTGAAGGTTTCCCCTTCGCAAATGCTTTCCACTAAGTTAATCAGGTAAAAAGAAGTAATGGTCAGGTTCAGGTTAACGATACTGTCGCAACCGACGGCAGAAGTAAGCGTATCGCTGTACATGCCCGTAGCATTGTAGGAAGAGTTTCCAACCTGATAAGTCGCCCCGTTGCAGATGCTCGTTGTGATATTGGTTACCGGATTCGGAGCGACGGTCAGGTTCAGCGTTACGATGCTGTCGCAGCCATTAGCTGCCACCAGAATATCCTGATAAACCCCGCTCACCGTATAACTGGAGGTGCCAACAGAATAGATTTCTCCGTCGCAAATTAGTTCTGTAAGGCTGGTTTCCGGAACATCCAGTACCGTGAGATCCAGGTTTACAATGCTGTCGCAACCATTGGCTGCTACCAAAACATCCTGATAAGCGCCGGTTGTGGTGTAATTGGAGGTTCCTACCGTATAGGTTTCCCCGTCGCAAATGTTTTCCACCAGATCCGTTACCGGTACGTTCAGAATAACCAGATTCAGGGTAACCGTACTGTCACAACCATTCGCTGCCGTAAAGGTCTGCTGGTAGTTACCGGCCATCGTGTAGGCTGTACTGCCAACCGTATAACTTTCTCCGTTGCAGATGGAGATATTCAGCGTGACATCCGGGGTGTTCAACACCGTCAGATTCAGGTTGACAATGCTGTCGCAGCCGGTGACCAAAGAAGTCAGCGTATTTTGATAAATGCCGGTCGCCGTATAGGTGGAGTTGCCAACCGTGAAGCTTTCATCGTCGCAGATGCTTTCCACCAAGTTGGTCACCGGAATGGGGTATACCGTCAGGTTGAGGTGGAACACACTGTCGCAGCCCGAAGGCGTAATGGAAGGGAGGTCATACAAACCGGTTGTGGTGAAATTCATCCCGCCGACGCTGTACACGTCCCCGTCGCAGATTTCCACTGCGCCAAAACCTTCCAGAATATCATTCACGGTCAGGTTTAGCGTCACAATACTGTCGCAACCCGAAGCAGCTACCAGCGTATTCATATAGGTACCCGGTGTATCGTAGGTATTGGTGCCTACGGAATAAGTTTGCCCGGTACAAATGCCAATGTTAAGCAGGGTCGTCAGCGGCTGAATCACGTTCAGGTTCAGGGTGACGATGCTGTCGCAGCCGGTTACCGAGGAGACAAAGGTTTCAACGTAGGTGCCGCTTACCGAATAAGGGTTGCCATTAAAAGTTAAAATTTGCCCCTGGCAAATGTCCTCGTCAAAGGTTGTGGCCGGAATTTCCAGCACCTCCAGATTGAGGGTGACCAAGCTGTCGCAACCGTTTACAGAATTCAGCGTCACCATATACACGCCGTCCGTATCGAACGTACTTCCGCCAAGCGTATAGGTATCTCCGTCACAAATGGTCGCGTTTGCCGTGCCGGTGATGGCACCGAGAACCGTCAGGTTCAGCGTAATAATGCTATCGCAGTTGTTGGCTGCCACCAGGGTATCGCGGTAGGTACCGGTTGCGTCATAAGTAGAATTGCCCACCGAAAAGCTTTCGTCATTGCAAATCGTTTCCGTCAGCGTTGTGAAACGGTGCGGACGTACGGTTAGGTTTAGCGTGATTGTACTATCGCACATCTGTGGGCGCAATGAGGGCACTACCCGGACATGCGTTCCCTGAGTCGTGAATTGTTGGCCACCAATGGTATAACTCTCTCCCTGACAAATAGATGCATTGATCGTGGTCGTTATTGGTGGCAATACCGTCAGGTTCAGGTTCACCGTACTGTCACAACCGGTGCTTGGAGAAATCAATACCTGGGTATACATGCCGGTGGTTGTTCTGGGAGGCCCGGCACCAATGGTTACGCTTTGCCCGGCGCAGATGGTTTGTGTGAGATTTCTGACAATGAGCGCCCGCTCAAAGAGGTTGATGTTGACAACACTGTCACACCCGCCCACGCTTGGCAGGACAAAATTGAAAAAGCCCGATTGGTTAAGATAAATATTGCCACCCACCACGTATTCGTCGCCATTACAAATAGTAGCGGAGATGTTAACGGGTGCCGGAACCGGATAGACCGTCAGGTTGAGTACGGTCTGGTTGTTGCAGCCAAACGGGGTCAATTGGTTGATGGTGTAAACCCCGGTTGCACCATAATTTACACCCGCTATGGTCACAAATTCCCCCTGACATATACTCTCGTTTCGGAGCGTGAATAAATTGGGATTTACCGTCAGGTTCACTGTAACGGTGCTGTCGCACCCGCCATTCACCGTGGGAAGGGTGACACTGTAAACCCCTCCGGAAGAAAGCGCCTGGCTGCCGGGGCCGCCGGGCGTACCCACCCAGTATATCTGGCCTGCGCAAATGGATGCGTTCACGTTGGTAAACTGCGGAGGCCGAACCGCCAGTGTCAGGGTATAGATGTCTAAGCAGCCATCGGGGCCGGTTGAGTTAACTGTGTAGACGCCGGAGTTGAAAAAGGTCTGCCCCTGGAAATTGTAGCTTTGCCCCTGACAAATTGTTGCGGATGCGGGGATCATATCCGGTGGTATAATGATGATGTTCCGGCAAAATGGAACGCCCTGGCTACAGGGGTTGGAGGGTGTCACGCACAACTGCGCAATACCTGACGGCGTTCCCGGGGGGATCGTAATGGCAGCATTCTGCGTATAAGCCACCTCTACGCCATTGAGGGTCCAGGTATAAATACTGGCAAACGGTACCGCAGTTGCATTAGCGATCAGGATTTCGCCCACACAAAAAGGGGAGTTGATCGGCGGCGGAAACGTTGACGCCTGGGATACTGTCGGCGCTACGGTTGAGCCCTGGGTCACATCTACGCTAAAATCACAAATGTCGGCATTGCTCCCATCTATGACGATAAAATAAATACCGCCCACCTGGAGGCCGGCCATGTTAAACGTTGCAGGAGTATTGGGGTTGATATCTGGGTAGCACTCCGACACCAGCTGGAAATCCTGGCAAGTCAGTGTGTTATAAATTCCGATTTGCAATCCATTGGCAGTCTGACAGTTAAAAGGCGTTATCACAATCTGAATATCTGATGTTCCGGCCACAAACCCCACCCATTGGGTATTGTGCAACTGAGGCGCACAGAAACCCGGAGGCGCCATGCCCAGATCAGTAATGCCATTATTGCCAACTAACCCGTCAATGTCACAAAGAACGCAGGCATCCTGGCAGGTACTGGCTAACACAAGGAGTCCACCCGGACATTCATCTGGTGGCTCTTGTGCAAACGCCGTATTTACTAACAAAAAAACAAGGGTGATTGAAAGTAGCAATTGCTTCATGAGCAAACAAAATTACATGGGTTAAAAAAATATAGTTCTCTCTGTCAACTTATGCAGATAAAAAATACAGTGCCTACACTTCAGGCGATGAAGTGCCGCATAAAGCAAGGTCTTGGTATTGAACGGTTATAGGGGTATACAACGCAGGCCACTTCGCAGTTGGAAGCGCTGCGCAATAGGGATGAATTGTAAGTTTGGGCTATGTGCCGCTTTGCTTCAAATTAGGGAAATCCTTCATTTTTAGAATACATTTCCCCGGAGGAATAGATGTTTATTGTGTTTTTTGGGGTACTAATTAAAGCGAAGATACAAATATATGTTCCATCGCTGCTTTTGCAAAAAATATTTTCTGTGTCGGGATTATTGCACAATTTTTAATTTGGATAGAAGCTGAAGGGGCGTTGTTGCAAAAACGACAAAAAAAATGCCAGGTTCCGCCTGAAAAAAATCATCTGCGGCCTGGCAATCTTTACCTGAAATTTTTAACGGAAAAGCGCGGATTAATGCAACCGAAAGCGATCCACCTCTTCTAAGGTATCCGGATTGACGACTTCCACCTCGATCTTCTTTTTATGCACATGAAAAAAGACCAGGGCATGCTGGGTCGTAAACCCGCTCACATAAGGCGTCCAGGGCGTTTGTTCCTGCGCGTAGTAGGGAGCGCCGGCCGCACCGTTATTGATTTGGTAGATGGTTCGGGACAACCTGATTTTGGGCTTATCGTAGTTTTCCGGATAAATGACCGTTTCAGGGGTTAGCCGAAGGCGGTTGTAATTGTGTTCGTCGCCGGTGAGGATGGCTCGCACTTTGGTACTTTTGTTTACAATAATATCAAGGATTTGGTCGCGGCGCTCAATGATGCCTTTGTCCAATGCCTTGCCGGCAATGTAAGGCCGGGGGGTGTTGTCGCCGCCATACCACATGTCGTCGCGCACGTGGCCCCCGTTGGGGAAACACGGCGTGTGCTGCGTAGTGAAAATATGGTCAATGGTTTTGTCTTTTTCCAGCATGGCGATGGTGTTCTCCAGCCACTTCAACTGCTGATCCATGATGTATCCGTGCAGCCCGCCGCCAGTGTGTGGAATGCGTGTTGTGGTTGGTGCATAGAGGTAGTTCGAATTCATGACGATCACCGCCACATTGTCGTAGGTGTAGTAAAAAACATTTTCTTTATAGGAAGGGAAGTCCGTCTGGCTTGGATCCGGATCGTAAGAAGCGCCGTCTTCGCTGTCGGGCCCATTGTTCGGATTCACAAAGTTTTCATTAAAAATAGCTTCCGCAGATTCCGTTTCAAAAGGGAAACGATTGACCTGAAAAGAAACGGAATCCTTGCCATCCGGCGATTTATACATAAATTTCCGCATAAGTGCCTCGTGGTTGCCCATCCCTGCAATCAAAGGCGTATAGTGGGTAAACGGCTGCACCCCGCGTTTCCAGTTGGCGTATTGCAGGCGCATATTGTCGGGATTGACTAAGTAGCCGTTGATGAGGTCGCCGGTAAACTGCATGAAAGCCGATTTTTTAAATCGCCCTAAGGCCATAATCTTCTTCATGATGTAGTTATTCGATCCCCATACATTGCGCTCGCCGCCGCCTTGCCCGGCGCGGGAATCGCTGGCATACGTAAACGAAAAAGGCTTGCGCGAACCCGGGCGGGGCGCGGTGCGGAAAGAAAAACTTAGTTCCATGTCTCCGTAGCGCACGGTATAAGGATATTCCGTTGCTGCCGACAGCCCGGTAATGGCGATTTCGTGATATGTGGTTGCCTCGCGATCCGGGAAGGTTTTTCCGCCAACGGCAATTGACGCCAGCACCGGTCGGTTGGTGGTGAAAGATATCGTAGCGCCTTCCGGGGAAAGCAGGTTGATGAACGGCCCTTCAATGATGGTGGGGATAACCTCGAAAGGCCCCTTTCCTTTGAAACTGACGATGCCGTCGTAGAGCATTTGCCCCGTGTGGTCGGTCACGCGGTAGCCCAAAGTGCCTTTTTGTTGGCGCTCCCAGCCGACCATATCATAAGTTCCGGACATGGATTTGATCGGAACGGTGGCTTTCCCTTCTTTGATGTTCACCGGGGCGCGAAAATAGACCGGGTGCGGATAGTCTGTGTCGCCGTAAGGAATGAACCCATAGTACAACTTGCCGTTCAACCCGAGGTCGAAACTGAATTCAAGGCCATTGTCTGTGCCCACCGGGCTGCCAATCAGCAACTCCAGGGTATATTTTGGCGCCTGTTCTTGTGCGAATACCTTTTGACCCTGATATTCCAAATATACCTGCCCGTTCTCTATTTTGATGTTGGAATAGACTTTCGGAACGGTTCGGGCTGGTTGGGCAAGGCCGCAAAAAAGGGTTGTCAAAGCAAAAAATAGGCTGAAAATGAGTCTGGTAAGCATGGTGTAGTTTTTATAAAATGTTTAATTCCAAACAAATCGGCGACATTTATTCGTTCAGAGACCCTAAAGATAAAAGGCATTTCCATTTGAATGCCTTTGGACAATATGAATTGTAGTTTAAGTATTCCTGAATTTTGCAAAATCCCCCGTTCTGGCTACGTTATCCTTTCGTTAAAGCGCCGGAAGAACTGTTCAATTGCCCTACTTTTACCGTTTGTTTTTCACTACAGTGAAGCCGCCGGCCCAGTCGCCGGAAAGCGAGGAACTGTAGACGCTAAGTTATGCAGCTGCACAAAAAAATCGGATGGGGAAGCGCTGCCGCTATTGTAGTGGCCAATATGGTGGGGACGGGCGTCTTCACCACGTTGGGCTTGCAATTGAAGTACCTCCAGAATACCTGGACCATCCTTTCCGTTTGGGTCATCGGGGGTGCGATTGCACTTTTTGGCGCGTTTAGCTACGCCGAACTCGGTGCGCGCCTTCCGCGTTCAGGGGGCGAATACCATTTTTTGTCCAGAATTTACCATCCTTTTGTTGGCTACCTTTCCGGCTGGATTTCGCTCACGGTGGGGTTTTCAGCCTCCATTGCATTAGCGGCAATGGCCATGGCTTTATACCTTGAACCGCTGAGCAATATTCCCAAACAGTGGATTGCATTGTTCACGATTTGTGGCGTTGCCCTGGCGCATTCTTTCAGCATTCGACAGAGCAGCGTTTTTCAGAACAGTTTTACGATTCTAAAACTATTGTTGCTGATTTTCCTGATCTGGATGGGATTAGAGCGGGCGCCCCATGCGCACGCGCTCGACTGGAGCAATACCTGGAAATCGGAAATTGTACAACCGTCTTATGCCATCCTGCTGGTGTATGTCATGTATGCTTTTTCGGGCTGGAATGCGGCAGCTTACATCGTGGAGGAGATCAAATCGCCGGCACGCAACCTGCCCCGCGCACTGATCGGCGGCACAATATTGGTGAGCGTGTTGTTCATTGCCCTGCAGGTATCTTTTTTGATGCAGGCACCCACCGCAGCGCTGCAAGGCAAACTTGATATTGCCCTGGTGGTCACGGAGCGCATGTTTGGCGAGCAAGCTGGCCGCATCGTCAGCCTGCTCATTGCCCTGCTGCTCATTGCCAGCATCAGCGCCATGACCTGGGTGGGGCCGCGGGTGGTACGGGCAATGGCCAATGATTTTCAACTTTGGCGGTTTTTTGGAAAAGACAACCAACGGGGCATTCCCGTGCGCGCGATCTGGTTGCAAACTGCCATCAGCGGCTTCATGGTGCTGACCAGCTCTTTTGAAAAAATATTGCTGTACAGCGGTTTTGTGCTGCAATTTTTTACAACTTTAACGGTGGTAGGCGTCATTGTTCTGCGCTTTCGCGAAGGGCCGCCTCAAGGTTATCGCAGCCCGGCTTACCCGCTTTTTCAGGTGCTTTTTCTGGTTTTCAGCATTGGTATGCTCGTTGTGCTGGTGCAAGAGGAACCCCAAAACAGCCTTTGGGGCTTTGTGAACGTAGCGCTGGGAGCCGGATCTTATTGGTGGAACCGCCGACACGAGCGAAACTCTGGTATCATAGAGAAAAATCTATCGTAGAGTCCTATCTTCGCCGCAAAAGAAGAAACGTCTTATGGCTACTTCAGGAAAATCTGCTGCCCGGCGCCCCGCGCCTCCCAAAACCAGCCCCAAACGCCGCCGCATGGGGCTACTGATGCTGTTGTTGTTGATCCCGATTCTTATCGGCCTCGTATACATGGCTTTGCCATCCAAACCAAAAACCATGGGCCCGAAATTTCAAAAAGAAGGTGCGCTCCAGTTCACGGATGAATTGCAAACCAAAGTGCTGGCCAGCATTGACATCGAACTTGCCGAAACGGATGACGACCGGACACGCGGACTAATGTGGCGCCGCTCCATGGAAGAAGAACAAGGCATGTTATTTATTATGGATCGGCAGGAAATGCAATCCTTCTGGATGCTCAACACCTATATTTCGCTCGACATCCTTTATATAGACGAAGCGTATCGGATTGTCACCATCCGGAAAAATACCAAACCACAAACCCTCGATCCGATTCCTTCATCGCAATCGGCGCGCTATGTGCTGGAAGTGGTAGGGGGGTATTGCGACCGGCACGGCATCAAAGAAGGCCATTTTATTAAATACCAACGCACACCCGCAGGATAAGATGGCAAGCGAGGTCAAAATAGAATGCCCGAAATGCAGTTGGCAACCCGATGGCGGGTCACACTGGCAGTGTACCTGCGGAACGCTTTGGAATACCTTTGATACCGCTGGTCGTTGCCCGTCCTGCAACAAGCAATGGAAGCATACCTGCTGCCCGACCGATCCCGGGGGCTGCGGGCAGTGGTCCCTGCATTTGGATTGGTACAAAAATTTAGACAAATGGCTGGAGGAGGAAATTGAAGCGGTGAAAGAGGAAGTATTTATTTAGTTGGAGAGCGCTGTTAGCTTTTTGAAAGCTAACAGCGCTGCAAACCACTTTCATTTCGCCAACACCACCCGTTCTGTCACCTCATTGGCGCGCAACAAATAAACCCCGTTTTGCAAATGCGACAAATCCAGCGTCAGGCGGCCATCCAACCCCGTGTTTTTGGAGAGCAATAGCCTGCCCGTTATGTCATTTAACACCACCGTAACCGGTTCATTTGGTTGATCAATAACAATTTCCAGGCTGCCGCGACTGGGATTTGGAAATACACGCATCGTACCCGGCTGATCGAAACGCACACAAGCCACATTGGAATATTCAAAACTTCCGTCTAAATCTAAGCTGCGCAGGCGGTAACAGTTTGTACCATCTGCCGGCTCGTGGTCGGTAAAGTGGTACCGGTTTAGTGCTGATGAATTTCCGTGGCTGGGTACGGTGCCAATTGGTTCAAAATTGCCGACTAATCGGTTCGCTGCCATTATGACCCGCTCCACCTCAAACCGGTCATGGTTGATTTCAGACGCTGTGGCCCAGGTGAGCCGCGCTGTTTTATCTACGCCCACGGCCCTGAGCGGTTCAGAAAATTCTACCCGCAGCGGTTCAAATTGCACATCGCCATAAAAAACACCCCGCCCCCAGGTGGACATATAAACGCGGCCTTCCATCTGTAAATCGCCCTCAAGGTTGGTAATCAGGCCAAGCGGATAATTGATGAAGCCTGTGATATCGGTAAACGTGATCCCATTATCCCCGCTGTAATAAATCCCTTCTGTCTGGTTGAGTACCCCGTGTACGAATAAGGTGGCATTTCCCGAAGCCTCAACAGGCATGCCCAACCCGAAATGATAGACCGTGTCAATGCCGGGAATGGTATCCCAACTGACGCCGCCATCCGTGCTGTGCCAGAGTTTGCGCTCGGAACCGGAAGTATCGCTTTCCAATGGATTTTCACTGTAAGGCGCAAACCAAAGGTTGCCCTCGCGGTAAGGATTGGCCTTCAATTGCCCGAAATTGGTAGCAGGCAGGCAACCCTGGCACATTTTCGACCAGGAGGCACCGCCATTGTTGCTCGCCCAGATTTGGGCACTGAAAGCCGTATCTACCGGAACGGCGTAGTAATAAAAGCGGCTGCCATTCACTTTGTCGCTTTCCAGAAACTTACCGATTCTGGATGTACTGTTGAGCGTGAAAGGAAAACTGCCGCCCGGAAATCTAAGGCTGTCGCACAAGATCCAGGTCAGTCCGCCGTCCGTAGTATACCGGGGATGGTTGATGACCGGGCCATCTGGGCAACCGCCAAGGAACGTGCGAAATTCAGGTACCCAGACCATATTAAGCGAGTCGGTTCCGGAAAGGGCAATGTTTCCGCCCCAGGGTGCAGCTTCGCAACCCGCAGGCCTGCTCCAGAAATCGCTCCAGTTAAGACCCGCATCGTGAGAAATTAAGCACTGCCGGTTGGTGGCCGGACTCCCGGGGTCGCTGCCCACGATAGCAACCGTGGTCGGCTTTTTATTGCAATAAGTAAGGCTGAGTCCATTGCCCTCCCAGCCCCGGATAATTTTTTCTTCTGGAACGTTGTCCGTATTGGCATACCCAAATCCCAGCACATCAGCAACGGCTGTAAAAAAATGGTTCCCGTCCGGATTGGGCGGTGCGATCATCTGATTGACGCGTAGTTCTTCCAACCCCTGCATATAACCCGCTGCAACTACACTCACTGAATCGGAAGTGTAATCGGCCACCCGGTACATCCCATGCCCTGTAGCCAGCAATAGGTTGTTGGAATCCAATGGATTAAAAGCAATTCCGCCTACTTCTTCGTAAGGATGACTTTGGCCGTAGCCCCAGGCGGGCACCACGATAGAACTGGCGCGATAATCGGATAAACAGGTTTGAAAAACGTCCGACGGTTCATCGGAAATCAATTTCCAGTCCGGGGTTAAAGCGGTGAAATTTTCTGTGTAAAAAATCTTGCGGGGGGTGAAGCCTTTCGCAACCGCCGCCACCACATCCGGGTTAGAAGGTTGTACAGCTACTGCATTATAAGGAAAAGTTGTATAGATGGGGCAACCCCCAATATTGGGAAGGCCGGGTGTTTTATCGGTCCAGGCACCGATGGAACAACTGCCTCCCGGCTCGTACTGCCAGATGGCGCCGTCTGGGATACCCCCGGCTGCCTCGTAGGCCACAATAAGTTTTCCCGCACTGAAGACGGCGCGGACGGGCATGTAATAGGAGGTGTCCGCCCCCCCTGAAAGGTGGCAAAACGACTGGCCGCCGTCGCTGCTGCGCCAGATGCCGCCGCCAATGACCCCTACGTAAATATTTTTGGAAACCAATTGCTCCTTGATTTCCTCCAGCTCCGTTGGATCAAAAACGACGAAGCTCAGCCCGCCCGGTACCAACAGCCCTCCAGCGCTGCCAATGACCGGGAACGTATCCACCCGGGCCCAGGCAAGTCCTTCGTCGTTGCTGCGCCAAAGTCCATTTTTGCGCGAGCCGTAATACATCAAATCAGCGTCGTTTGGGTCTATTGCAAGGCGTTCACCAACGTGCTTCCACTGGGAATTGCCGCGCACTTCCACCGTGCCGCCGGGCCAGCCCCCCATATTCGCCCAACTCACCCCGTTGTTTTCACTCTTACTCAGGTAGGAAGGCAGCCCATTGCCGGAAACGGCGTAAATAACCTGCGTGTCCTGCGAGGTGTTGTAGTTGAGCGCAAAACTCTCCACATTCGCTATTGCCTTATTTCTGGTCAGGGTTATGCCGTCGGTGAGGTTGCCCCAAAAAGCGCCGTACCATTTAAAAACCCCTCCAACGTCTGTTCGTATATAGGTTTCTCCATTAAAAGGATGAACCAGCAGGCCATCCACAAAGCCCATTCCCTGGGTATTGAAAGGCCGCCATACGGCAGTTGGTTGTGCAGACAGCGCTTGCCAAAATAGGGCAACGCCTGCAGCAGTGAGCAGCAGCGCTCTTTTCATAAGCCGATTGTTTGTAATTAAGAAGCGTGTAGAACCCCGGACATTAGACGTCAGACGAGCCCGGTGTTCTTATAAAATATCTTTCTTAACGAATTGTGAAGAGATTCTCTTTTGTCGCAGACAAGAAAATTTTCGGCTTATTTTTGCAGACCGAATTTACTTTGCGCTGCCGACAGGTTGTATTGAACCGCCCGGCAGTGCCCGGTATGACAAAAACGGCTTCGTACCGCTGTTGGTGCGGGGCATAAAAAGAAGGACTATGCGTCAACATTTCATTGCCCCATCCTTGCTCGCAGCCGATTTTACAAAGCTCCGGGCGGAAATTGACCTCGTCAACGAGAGCGACGCCGATTGGCTCCATTTGGACGTCATGGATGGGCGTTTTGTGCCCAACATCACTTTTGGCATGTTCATCGTGGAGGCCATCCGGAAATTGTGTAAAAAACCGCTCGACGTACACCTGATGATCGTGGAGCCGGAAAAATACGTGGAGCGCTTCCGCGATGCCGGTGCTGATGTCATTTCTGTACACTACGAAGCCTGCGACCACCTGCATCGGGTGGTTCACCAGATCAAAGCGACCGGTGCCAAGGCAGGTGTGGCGCTCAACCCGCATACGCCCGTTCACTTGCTGGAAGACCTGATTGAGGATATTGATCTGGTTTGCCTCATGTCGGTCAACCCCGGCTTTGGCGGACAAAAGTTTATTTACCAAACGATCCCCAAAATCCGGAAGCTCAAAGAGTTGATTACGACTCGCAATACCCGAACTTTGATTGAAATTGACGGCGGCGTGGGTCTCCAGAATGCAGAAAGCCTGCTCCAGGCCGGCGCCGATGTGTTGGTGGCCGGCAACAGCATTTTTGGCGCAAGCGACCCTAAAGCAGCCATTCGACAAATGAAAGAAATCGGAAAATTGGAAATTTTAGTTTAAAATGCACCTGCATGGCATCTGTACTTGATTTTGTAGGCAATACGCCCTTAGTGGAAATTCGCCATGTCATTCAAAAGCCGGGCGTCACCGTGTATGCCAAACTGGAAGGACACAACCCCGGCGGCAGCGTCAAAGACCGGGCGGCGCTGGGCATGATCCAAGGCGCATTGGAACGTGGCGACATTAAGGCGGGCACACGGCTGGTGGAAGCCACCAGTGGAAATACCGGCATTGCTTTAGCCATGATCGCCCGGCTCTATGGCTTGGACATCACGCTGATTATGCCCGATAATTCCACGCTGGAACGGGTACAAACCATGCGTGCGTTCGGCGCGGAGGTCATCCTGACGCCTGCCGAAGCCGGGGGCATTGAACACTCCCGGGAATTTGCGGAAGATCTGGTAGCGAAAGGCGGCTACTACATGCTCAACCAGTTTGCCAACGACGACAACTGGGGGATGCACTACCGCACCACCGGCCCCGAAATCTGGCGCGATACCGACGGCAAAATCACCCATTTTGTCTCCTCGATGGGCACCACCGGTACCATTATGGGCGTTTCGCGCTACCTGAAGGAGCAAAACCCAAAGGTTGAAATCGTAGGCGTACAGCCGGTAGAAGGCGACAATATCCCGGGCATCCGCCGTTGGTCGCCGGAATACCTGCCCAAAATTTTCGACCCGCTCCGGGTAGATCGCACCATTGAAGTTTCCAGCGATGAAGCCACCCAAATGATGTTGCGGTTAGCGAAAGAAGACGCGATTTTTGGGGGCATCAGCAGTGGCGGCTCCATTGCGGCTGCTGCCAAATTATTGAAAACGCTCGATTCCGGCGTCATCGTTTGCATCATCTGTGACCGGGGCGACCGCTATTTGTCGTCGGGGGTTTTTGGATAGGGGAGTTGGCCAACATCATACGTCCGCCTCCCATGTCGCACTAAAAATTCGCCCACTTTCTGGTAATCTACCCCCGGTGTTTCGCCCGGATTGATAATATATAAGGCCGTGCTATCTGCCATTTCCTGAACAATCGGAATGATTTTTCTGCGCGCATTCGTCAGGTAAAAAGAGGTTGTCGGTTGCATGTCAATGTCTTTGTACACGTACATGGGTCGGTCGGGCAAAAGTTTCCCGGCTTCGATGGTGGTGGTGCGGCAGCGGGTGCCAAAATCTTCGGCGTGTCGGTCGGGCAATACAAACCAGTTGAACCCGATTCTGAATACCAACAAGACTAAGATGGACAGCAACAACCGACGGGCAGGCTGCCGGAACATCCAGTACGTCAGCAACCCCAGAGCCAGCACGAGCGGCAGGGCTTTGAGCGCTGAGTCAGGAATGCCCTGCGTGCGCTCTAAAAACAGGGGAAGGAAGCTCAGGCCTGTAATGCCAATACAAAAGCCCACCAAAAAGACCTGTATGGTTTTGTATTGCCACGTACGTGCTGCTTCGTGCAGCGGGTGGAGGTACAAAAATATCGAAAACAGCAACGGATTTAGCATCAGCAGGTAGCGCGGATATACCTCCGGGGAAGTCCAATAAATCAGAATATTTGCCAAAAAAGCCACCGCATTGAACGCCATCAACGGATGTTCGCGCAGCCGTTGCAGGAGGTCTTTGCGCAGGCAATACAGAATCATTAGCGACCACGGCAGGAAGTGGTACACCATTTCAAAAGGAAAGGTAAAAAAGTGCAGCACCGTTTTCCACCAGCCGAATTGCACCACGGTGCGTTTGGAGGATTCTGAAAACAGGGTGGTGAACACGTTTTCCAAAGAATTGTATTGGTGGTAAGCCAAATAATAAGCGCCCACAACCGCAAGAAATAAGGTGCCCCCCACAAAGTGCCAAACCGAAAACAGGCGCCGGAATTGGCCTTTGAGCACAAACCAGACCAGCAGGGTTGTCCCCTGAAACACCACTGCAGGCAGGCCCTTCATCATAAAGCCGGCAGCTGTGAGCAGGTAGGACAGCAAAAACAGTTTGCGCCAGTTGCCGCGCTCAAATTCGTGGAAAATAACCATAAATAAAGTGAACGTAATCCACGAAAACCCGATGTCAATGAGGCCGAGCAGGGAGTCCCAAAACAAAATTCTGCCGCAGGTAATCAGGAAAAATGCA
>Ga0335394_10001428_pt1 | contig 26942 bp, 24 predicted proteins | sample MAT03_FD_205741 | JGI IMG/M metagenome (GOLD analysis project Ga0335394, IMG submission 205741) | Freshwater microbial communities from Lake Fryxell liftoff mats and glacier meltwater in Antarctica - MAT-03 (spades assembly) (version 2) ...
TGTGGGATTTTGGGGCATCGGGTGCAGTACGACATGCGGAAGCAAATGTTTAATCACTTGCAAACGCTTTCTTTCTCGTATTTTGACCGCACACCGATTGGCTGGATTATGTCGCGGCTGACCTCTGATGCCAGCCGTATCGCCGAACTCGTGACATGGGGGATGCTCGACAGCGCTTGGGCGCTGGTCAACATCATCACAGCGGTAGTCTTCATGGCGACGATTAGCTGGCAGTTGACTCTGATCGTGGTCGCTATGCTGCCAGTGCTATTTTATGTCGCGATTCGCTTTAAGCAGTTCATCTTGGTCGAATATCGCGAGACGCGCAAATTGAACTCGAAGATCACCGGGATGATGAACGAAAATATCACTGGTGTGCGTGTCGTTAAAGCGCTCAGCCGGGAGGAAGCCAATCTCGCTGAATTTGGTGGGATGACCGATCAGATGTATCGTCATTCGTTTCGGGCAGCGTGGCTCTCAGCCTTATTCCTGCCCGTCGTGCAGATCATCAGTGCGCTGGCTGTGGGCGCGATTGTCTGGTATGGCGGCGTGAACATCACCAATGGCGCGGTTATCGGTGGGTTAACTATCGGCGGGATGCAGGCGTTTATCTCTTACGTCACCTTCATGATGTGGCCTATTCAGGATATGGCGCGGGTCTATTCCGAGATGCAGCGCTCGATTGCTTCCGCTGAGCGTGTCTTCTCGTTGATGGACGCGAAGGCCGATTTGGTAGATCGCCCTGGCGCGACGGATCCCGGCACGATTCGCGGCGACATCGTGTTTGAAAATGTCGATTTCTACTATGACGAAAACAAACCCGTCCTCAAAAACTTCAATCTGACGATTAAACAAGGCGAAACAATCGCGCTCGTCGGCCCAACCGGACACGGCAAAAGTACGCTGGTCAATCTGGTCTGCCGTTTTTATGAGCCGAAAAGCGGTGTCATCAAAATTGGTGGGCAGGATTACACAACCATGCCGATGCACGCCATTCACTCCCGCATTGGGATGGTGCTGCAAACACCGCATTTGTTCTCCGGGACGATCAACGAAAACATTCGCTATGGGCGGCTGGACGCAACTGACGAAGAAATTATCGCGGCCTCTAAGCTGGCTGGCGCGGATGAATTCATCACGACACTGGAAAAAGGCTACACGGAGCAAGTCGGTGAAGGTGGGGTACTGCTTTCTACCGGACAAAAGCAGCTTATCAGTTTAGCGCGGGCGGTGCTGGCGAATCCTGAAATTTTCATCATGGATGAGGCCACCAGTTCGGTAGACACCCTAACTGAGGCTCTTATCCAACAAGGGATGGAAGAATTGATGAAAGATCGCACCAGTTTTGTGATCGCGCATCGTCTTTCCACCATTCGTCGGGCAGATCGCATTATCGTGATCGAAAATGGCAAAATCGCGGAAATGGGCAACCATGCCGAACTCATCCGTGCGAAAGGCCATTACTACCAGCTTTATACCCAGCAGTTCCGGCAGGAACTTGAGGAAAAATATACGGCGGTGGAACCGCTCGAAATGGAAAGCATACCCGCGTAAGCCCCAAAGTGCCACGCGCAAGACTCAAGACACCCCTTTTATAAGGGGTGTTTTGTTTAGGCCTATTGAAACATCTATGAATTTATTGCGAAACTTTACAATTTCTTAAGCAAAGTGCATTAAACTATATTACGTTACAATTTTTGCTTGTCTGGAAAAGCAATCGCGTTCATAATAGCTATGCCTATGACTTATGGTAAGTCCTTATTTGTTTATATTGAGGAGTACGTCTGATGCCGAAAACATCTCGTTTATTGTCCGGTAAACTCTTCATCATGGTCGCCATTCTATTTATGGCTGTCTTTTTAGTCGGGCGCGCGCAGCCCGTCGCGGGACAAGAAGAAACCCCAACACCTGAAGCCCCTCTAATTTCGTGTGAAATGGTTGATCAAATTCCTTTATCAGAATGCAACGCCCTCTTCACCTTTTATGACAGTACAAGCGGCGCTGTATGGCGCAACAATACCAATTGGCTTACGACTGATGCCCCCTGCACCGATTGGTTTGGCGTTTCCTGCGGTGGTGGCAGCGTCATCCGACTGAACCTCAATAACAATGATCTGAGTGGCACCATTCCTGTTGATGTAGCGGATTTCACCAATTTGGTGACACTCAGTCTAGGCACAAACGATTTACAAGGCCAAATCCCTCCCGAATTAGGCACGTTAGCCTCTTTACAAGAAATACGTTTGGATAGCAATTCTTTATCAGGGCCTATCCCTGCTGAATTAGGCAGCCTCACAAATCTCACAACCCTGAGTCTCTCGAACAATACATTCACTGGCGATCTTCCGCTAGAACTTGGCAATTTAATCAATTTGACGACGTTGGTCTTAAACAGCAATGTCTTTACAGGCTCGCTTCCCACTGAATTAAGCAATTTAACCGATCTCCGTGATCTGCGCCTGAACGATAATGCGCTGTCAGGCACAATCCCAACCGAAATCGGCGAGATGATTTCGCTCACCAACATCGACCTTTCCGGCAACGATTTCAATGGCGGCATTCCGGTTGAGCTAGGTCAGCTTATCAACCTCGGCGGTCTGAATCTTTCCGACAACGATTTAACTGGAGAGCTTCCCGGTGAATTGAGCAATCTGGAAGCGCTGACCTTGCTCGATTTGAGTAACAATCAGCTTGTGGGTCAAATCCCGGCATCCTTAAGCGCGTTGACAAACTTAACAAGCATTGACTTGACGAACAACCGCTTTGTGGATGAAATTCCGGCTGCGCTTGGCGATCTGATCAACCTCAGCACCCTGAATTTTTCATTCAATGGATTAACAGGCACAATTCCGGTTGAATTCGGGAATCTCACCAATTTGACCACATTGAACTTATCCTACAATCAGTTTGAAGAGATCATCCCAACACAGCTTGGCAACCTCACTTCACTAACGAGCCTGAACCTTTCCAACAATCAGTTGACCGGCTTTATCCCTGTCGAGTTTGGGAATCTGAGGAATCTGCGCGATTTACGCCTGAACAACAATGATCTCTCAGCCGATATACCGGTTGAATTTGGCAACTTGACCAATCTTACGCGTCTCGATTTGGGATCAAATCAACTTGGTGGACAAATTCCAGTTGAATTAGGGAATCTTACCAATCTGCGCGATCTACTTCTCAGCAATAACACGCTTGTGGGTTTCGTCCCAGCGGAATTCAGCACATTAACCAATCTCCGCACACTTGATTTAAGCAACAATCGCCTTGCAGGTGAAGTCCCCTTAGAACTCAGCACGCTAACCCTGCTGCGCGAACTCCGCTTAAACAACAATCGCCTCGCGGGTGAAGTTCCAGCCGAATTAGGCGGATTTACCAACCTGACCACACTGGATTTGAGTAACAACACATTCTTCGGGGAAATTCCAGCGGATTTCGGCAACCTGACGAACTTACGTGATCTACGCCTGAGCAATAACACCTTGTTCGGTGAAATCCCTGCTTCCATCGGACAGCTTACCCGCCTCACACGGCTTGACCTGAATGAAAATACTTTCTTCGGTGAACTGCCCCCCGAGATTGGTAATCTGACCAATTTGCGTGAACTGCGCTTAAGCGCCAATACCTTGGAAGGGCAGCTTCCGGCGGAACTCGGCAATCTCGTCAGCCTCACTCGCCTCGAATTGCAGGACAATTTGCTGTCTGGAACAATCCCGCCAGAACTCGGCAACCTCACGAACCTGCGCGAACTGCGGCTTGGCTCTAACCGCATCACTGGCGAAATTCCGACGGAACTCGGCAACCTCACCCGCCTAGCTGGATTAGATTTGTTTTCAAATCAATTGACTGGGGAAATTCCGGCAGTACTCGTCAACCTCATACGGCTGCGTGGGAATGGGCTTGACGTTGGTTCCAACTGCTTGACGGCAACCGATGGAGCGCTCTTGGCTTTCTTAGAAGCAAAGAACGAAGATTGGGCGCAAAATCAAGAAAATTGCCCGGTGCAAGAAGAAGCCACCCCAGAGGCCACACCCGGCGGCTGATGACTGCTCCCTATTAGGTTTAGTTTAATAGGGGCGAGGCGCACCTTGCCCCTACCGCAATACTCGTTTTAGAATCCCATCGCCCGACCAATGATCTCTTTCATGATCTCCGTTGTGCCGCCATAAATGGTCTGCACACGAGTATCCAAATAAGCCTTCGCAATCGGATATTCCAGCATATAACCATAGCCACCATGCAGTTGCAGACATTGATCGACCACGCGCTTTTGTAACTCCGTTGTCCACCATTTTGCCATCGCCGCTTCCTCCGCCGATAGATTGCCAGCATTCAGTTCGGTAATGCAGCGATCCACAAAGACGCGCCCGATCTCGATTTCGGTCTTCATCTCTGCCAGCTTAAAGCGCGAATTCTGGAACGTGCCGATAGGCCGACCAAAGGCCTGACGTTCCTTACAATATTGAATCGTCCACTCCAGCGCTGCTTCACACGCCGCTAATGCGCCGACGGCAATGCTTAGGCGTTCCTGCGGAAGTTCAGTCATCAAATAATAGAAACCCTGACCTTCCTCACCCAATAAATTTTCCGCCGGGACTTCGACATTATTAAAATAGAGTTCGGCGGTATCCTGGGCTTTTAGCCCGATTTTTTCCAGATTGCGCCCCCGCTCAAACCCTGCCATCCCGCGCTCAATCAGAATCAGGCTGATTCCACTGTGACTTTGCTCAGGGTTAGTTTTGGCAACGGTAATCACCACATCGCTTAAGATACCGTTAGTGATAAAGGTCTTTTGCCCATTAACGACATAATGCCCATTCTGGCGGATCGCTGTCGTGCGAACTCCGGCAAGATCGCTGCCCGTATTCGGTTCAGTCATGGCGATGGCGGTGATGATCTCACCCATGACCATTTTGGGCAGAAAACGGGCTTTTTGTTCGGCGCTGCCGTAATGCAGGATATAAGGAATGGTGATGTCATTATGCAGACCAAAACCGATGCCAGACGCACCAACTTTAATCAGTTCTTCCGTCACGATGGCGTTATAACGAAAATCGACGACACCGCCGCCGCCATATTCTTCTGGCACGTTCATCCCTAAAAATCCATTTTGTCCGGCCTTGAGCCACACTTCACGGGAAACTACCCCATCTTTTTCCCATTGGTCGTGGCACGGCACAATTTCTTTTTCTACGAACCGCCGAAAAGCATCGCGGAACATGTGATGTTCGTCTTCAAAAATGTTGCGCTTCATAACTCATTTATCCTTAAAAAATGTAATCTAATCGTCGTTAGATTGATTGTATCAGATTTTGTAGATACCCCCACATTAAGCAGCGATGAAACCTGCACAAAAAATTACCCGAAAGAACCTGCGATAGATTACAATCTGATCGAAGTCGAACAAAAGAAACTTGCTGACTGCTGCAAGCTATGAGCTAAAGAGGAGGACGTATGCAAGATACACCTATTTATGGCCTGTCATCGAATGTCGCGCCCATCGAAAGCCGCGATTTAGACGCTATTCTCGCTCCCAATAATATCGCTGTGATCGGCGCGACGGAAAAAGAAGGCAGCGTAGGCCGCACCATCATGAAAAATTTGATGACCAACACCTTTGGCGGGACGATATTTCCGGTCAACCCAAAACGCCCGAATGTGCTTGGCATCAAATCTTATCCGACGATCAGCGCTGTTCCAGAAAAAGTCGATTTAGCAATCATCGTTACGCCCGCGCCAAGTGTCCCGGCACTCGTCAAAGAATGTGTTGATCTGGGGATTCCCGGCGCAATCATTATCTCCGCAGGATTTAAAGAAGTTGGCGAAAGTGGCGCGGCACTGGAACACGAGATTTTGGCGACAGCACGCGGCAAAATGCGGATTATCGGCCCCAACTGCCTCGGCGTGATGATGCCACATCGCAATCTGAACGCGACCTTCGCTGGATCAATGGCGCGTCCCGGCAATGTGGCCTTCATCAGCCAAAGTGGTGCGATCTGTACGGCGGTGCTGGATTGGAGTTTTAACGAAAACGTCGGCTTTAGCGCCTTTATCTCGATTGGCTCAATGCTGGATGTCGGCTGGGGCGATTTAATTTCTTACCTAGGTGACGATCCAAATACCAAAAGCATCGTGATTTATATGGAATCCATCGGGGATGCCCGCGCATTCCTTTCCGCCGCTAAAGAAGTCGCCCGCGATAAGCCGATCATCGTCATCAAAGCGGGGCGCACAGAACAGGCCGCCCATGCCGCCGCTTCCCATACCGGTTCGTTGACAGGCAGCGATGAAGTCTTGGATGTGGCATTCCGGCGGGCGGGTGTTTTGCGGGTTGACCGCATCGCAGATATTTTCTATACGGCGGAAGTCTTCGCCAAACAGCCGCGCCCTAAAGGTCGGCGCATGACGATTGTGACCAATGCAGGCGGTCCCGGTGTGCTGGCGACGGATGCGCTCATTACGGGCGAAGGGGAGATGTCAGAAATTTCACCTGAGATTATGGCGGAATTGAATGCCTTCCTACCCTCGGCTTGGAGCCACAATAACCCGATTGATATTCTGGGCGATGCCGATCCGCAGCGTTATGCAAAAGCGCTTGAAATCGCCGCCAAAGACCCGAATACCGATGGCTTACTCGTCATCCTCACGCCGCAAGATATGACGGATCCCACGCGTACAGCGGAAGAACTCAAACAGTATGCCGATCTCGGCGGAAAACCTGTTTTGGCAAGCTGGATGGGCGGTGCCAGCGTCCGTGCTGGAGTTGAAATCCTCAACCGCGCCAATATCCCCACATTTGAGTATCCCGATACTGCCATGCGGATGTTCAATTATATGTGGCGCTATAACTACAATCTCGCCTCGATCTATGAGACACCCGCCCTCCCCAGCGACTCTGAAGATGATACGCCGAACCGTGCTTTAGTCGATCAGATTATCCAGAAGGCACGGCAAACCGGACGCACAATCCTTACGGAAGATGAATCCAAGCAAGTCTTAGCCGCCTATGGCATTCCCGTCGTCCCGCAAGACATCGCCACAACCGAAGAGGATGCCGCGAAATCCGCTGATAAATTCGGCTATCCCGTCGTCGTTAAAATCCATTCGGAGACGATCACCCATAAAACTGACGTAGGCGGTGTGATCTTAAATCTGCAAAATGCCGATGAAGTCAAGGATGCCTTCCGCCGCATTCAAGCCGCCGTCGCGGAAAAAGCCGAGCCATCGGATTTTCTGGGTGTCTCGGTGCAGCCGATGGTCAAAATGGAGGGCTATGAATTGATCGTCGGCAGCAGCATTGACCCGCAGTTTGGGCCAGTCCTGTTATTCGGTTCCGGCGGCACATTAGTCGAAGTATTTAAGGATCGTGCGCTCGGCCTGCCCCCGCTGACGACCACCCTCGCGCGTCGTATGATGGAACAAACGAAAATTTATGAGGCGCTCAAAGGTATTCGGGGTCGTCCACCTGTTGACCAAGCCGCGCTGGAAAAAATCATGGTGCGCTTCAGCCAAATCGTAACCGAACAGCCTTGGATTAAAGAGATGGACATCAATCCGCTGCTGGCCTCACATGAACGACTTTTGGCGTTGGATGCGCGAGTTGTGCTGCACGATGCAAGCATCACGGAAGATCAACTGCCGCGCACAGCCATTCGGCCTTACCCGACACAATACATCACACCTTGGGAATCCGACGACCAAACAGCCTTTAGTATTCGTCCCATCCGTCCCGAAGACGAGCCGCTGATGGTGAAATTCCACGAGACGCTTTCGGAAAATACGGTTTACATGCGTTACTTCTCGCAGATGCAGCTTCAGCAGCGTATTTCGCACGAGCGCCTGTCGCGGGTATGTTTTATTGATTATGACCGCGAGATGATTCTGGTAGGCACACGTAAAAGCCCCCAAAATGGCGAAAGTGAAATCTTAGGGACAATGCGAATTTCCCGCTTACCAGGGCGCAATGATGCCGAATTTGGAATGCTGATAAGTGACAGCTATCAAGGACACGGACTCGGCAAAGAACTGCTGCTGCGCTCCCTAGATTATGCCCGTGCGGAAAAACTCGCCCATATCGTCGGTTATATCCTGCCAGAAAACGAGCGGATGCTGGCGCTGTGTAAGGAACAAGGCTTCACTTTTGAGAAGATGGACAGTGGTTATATCCGTGCCAGTTTAGCGCTTTAATCAACGTTGGTCGTAGGGAATCCCACTGCGAATTATCCTGCGGCTTGTTCCCGCGTGACCAACAGCGGTTGATGCCTTAATTTTATTCGTAGGGGCGACTCGGCGAGTCGCCCCTATATGATTCTTTACTTGCCGAGGCGTTTCTTCAATTCCGCCGTCAGCGCGGGGATGATTTTATAAATATCCCCCACCAGGCCATAACGGGCTAATTTAAAGATCGGCGCTTCACCATCTTTATTGATCGCTACGATGATTTTACTAGTACGCATCCCAGCTTGATGTTGAATCGCGCCGGAAATCGCACAGGCGATGTAAAGATCAGGCGCGACATTCTTACCCGTCTGTCCCACTTGATGCGCGTAAGGGATGTATCCCGCATCCACCGCCGCACGACTCGCGCCTACAGCCGCGCCAAGCACGTCTGCCAATGGCTTAAGCGTATGCTCAAAGCCGTCCTGTGCCTTCCAGACCGCCGCATCCGCTGTACCCGCCGGAGCATCTTTGGGATTATTCGCCATGCCGCGTCCGCCAGAGACAATAATCGCCGCGTCCGTCAAATTCACTGTGCCGACTTCGGCCTCAAATCGCTCGACTTTAGACGCGATTTGATCTTCACTCAACGCGGGGGCAGCCGTCGTCACCGCCGCCGATGCGCTTTCATTCACCGGATTCGCTTGAAATGCCCGTCCGCGAATCGTCATAAACAGCGTGCCTTCGCCGGTACTGGCGGCATCGCTCAACAGCTTACCCGCATATACCGGACGCACGACTTTGACAATCGCACCGTCCAAGCTCATTTCAATCGCATCCGTAATCATGCCGGAGTCGGTATCCGCCGCCGAAGCCGCGAGTAACTCACGGGCGCGGCTCGTACCGACGGCGACGACGGATTTAGGCTGATTTTCTTGTACGAGTTTGGTCAGCAGCGCGGCATACGACTCTAAACGGAAATCCTTGAGCGTTGCATCCTCACACACAATCGCGTTATCCGCGCCATATTTGCCTGCCTCCGCGCCAATCGCCGCCGCATTTTCCCCGAACACCAACGCAGTTAAGGGAATACCCAGCCCAGAAGCCAGCAGTTTGCCTGCGCCGAGCGCTTCCCAACTGGTATTTTTTGCATGACCTTCAAATGTCTCGATAAAAACAAATACGGCACTCACAGCACTTTCTCCTCTAACAAGCGCTCCACCAGAATCTTGGCCTGCTGTTCTGGATCCCCTTCAATAAGTTCAACTTTGACATCACGCACAGGCATTGATTTAAAAGTTGCCGATTGTGTCCGCTTTGCAGGAAGTTGTGCGCCCAAATCCGCCAGTGACCATACCGGAATCACTGCCTTAGAAGCCTTGCGAATACCGATAAATGAGGGGTAGCGCGGCTCATTGATGTCTTTCATCACACTGATAACGGCAGGCAGCTTGCTTGTGACGATCTGTTTGCCCTCTTCGAGCATCTTTTCAACTTTAATTGTTTTGGCAGCAGGGTCAATTTCGAGGATTTTAGAAACGTAGCTCAACATCGTCCAACCCAGCTTACGAGCGGTCATGTAGGTGTGTTGATCCGTGCCGACATCGACGCTTTCCTTACCGAAAATGACCAAATCGACATCACCTAATTTTTTAATGGCGGCAGCGGCGGCAGTCGCGTACGCCAGCCCATCTGTCGATTCTAAAGCCGGGTCTTCGATGCGAATGGCTTCATCCAGCCCCATCGCCAAACTGTGCTTGAGTGCTTCATTGTGCATATCTGAACCAATGGCAATCACAGTCGCTTTTCCGCTGCTGCTTTTTGCTTGCAAAATGGCTTCTTCTAACGCATATTCATCCCAGGGATTGACGACAGTTGCCGCATCTCCCCAAGTCACATTCCCATTCCCGCCCACATCAACTTTCGCGGCGGTATCCGGCGTACTCCGTGTAAATACAACGACGTGCAAGGTTAAAACCTCCTAAAAATAGCTGTCAGCGATAGGCTTTCAGCAATCAAAAAAACTATTTTCTGTGTTATTTTACCGCTTTCCATTAGAAAACCGAATGGGCATTTAATTATTCTGGACGGGTATAAATCATCACCTGCCAGAAAAGCCCTTTTTTGTGCAAATGCGGCTGCAATCCATTTTGCCGGATAACCGCATCGACTTTCTCGGTAGGATGGACGAAAAAGCGGAAGTTATCGCGGCGGATGATCTGAAAGAGATTGATGATTTGTCCGCCGATTCGGGCATACCAACGATCAACCGGAAACACCAATCCATAAAAACGCTGAGCATGTGCGGAAGATAAGCCCACTAAAGCAGGCATATCCGGGTAGCAGCACACCACGCGATCCAACGTCACAATATCCGCCGGAGCAATGTCCGCCGCCATCGCCACGAAATCACCTTTGTGATACGTGATGCGCTCGGCATGTCCCTGCCGCGCCGCTTCCCGTCGTGAAGCCTCAATATAGGCAGCGGACGCATCCACATCGGTAGCGGCGCTTACCCCTGCTTTGATGAGTTCATGTTGAATCGCGCCAACACCGCCGCCGATATCGAGCAGGCTTAACCCCGATACCCCCAACTTTTTGAGCGTATCGATCATTAATTGTGTTTGTTTTGCAGGGCCGTTTTTTTGATAGTCCTTGAGGTCGCCAGCGGCAAGCGACTCGTTGAACAGGTTATCTGCCGCTTCGCAATGTGGACAACAATTCATCAGTTTGGCCTTTGTAATTTAAGGGATAAGGCTGCTTGCGGGAGAATTTCCGGCTGCCAAAAATCAGGATGCTGAGGATTGGTGAATCGGGTTAAATCCGTTGTGGGTGTCCAATGCTGCCCGTCCGGCAAAATGGTCGTCGTGTCGAATTGGGCTTTATCCAGCTTCGCGTCCTGCAAAAGCGCCCCTTCGAAATTCGCACCGCGCAAATTCGCCTCCTGCAAACGAGTTTCGTTCATGACGGCTTCGCGCAAATTCGCTTCGCGCAAATCCGCTTTATGCAATCGTGCCTGCCATAAATTCGCTTCCATCATTTGCGCCTGCCACAACCGCGCATTCGTCAGCCACGCGCCGGAAAGATCAGCGCCATGCAAGTTCGCCGCCCATAAATCGGCATTTTGCAGCGAAACGCGGTGCAAATTGGCATCAGCCAGATCGGATTTTGAAAGGTCGGCGCTTTGTAAATCCGCCCGACGCAAACATGCCCCCCGGAGCGTGCCGTCCATCATCCAGCCATTGTGCCGCAGTTCGTCCGCCGCTGCCAGCGCGACCTCGCGCACACTGCTGCTCATCCGCGCCGTCAAATCCGACTTTTGGAATTCTGTTTCCTGATGATGTTCTTCGCGCCGTTCTCGCCCGCCGATAATCCAATCCAGCAGAATAAACGTAATCGCCGCACCTGCCATTTCGGTGCTGAAGTTCGCCGCCAGCCCTTCCCAATCGCCCGTGCGCGAGACTGACCAAGCCGCCGGAATCAACGCCCCAATGAGGAGCGCGGTTAAAATCAGCAGGCGCAAGCGTATCGTCGTTGGAAGATTTTTCCAGCGTTTACTCATGAGCAACGCCGTTATGTGTAAAATACATAATATCGGCCTCTGGTGTCCAGGATGTGCCATCGGGGAGAATCGTCGCAGCATCAAATTCGGCATTATCGAAATTCGCGCCATGCAGCTTTGCACCCATCAGGTTCGTCCCGTGCAGCTTCGCGCCCCAAAAATTAGCATTTTGCAAAATCGCGCCGCTGAACAGGGTTCGATGCAGCCGCGCCGAAGCCAAGTGTGCGCCCGTTAAATCCGCACCGGATAAATCGGCATCGGTCAAGTTGACCTCGCGCAAATTCGCGTCGCGCAAGTTTGCCCCACCCAGACGCGCCGCCAATAACTCTGCCGCGCCGAAGTAGCATCCTGCAAGATTGGCATTTTCCAGCACGATTTCATGGAGCTTAGCTTTTGCCAGCCGCGCATTTTGTAAATTAGCTCGCTGCAAATTGAGGCCGCACAACGTCCCGTCATGAAAACACGCCTGCTCACGCAAATGCTCAACAGCCTGTAACACAACTTTGTTATCACTGCTGCCGAGGTTCTTAATAAGTTGCTCTTTGGAGGGGCGAAAAAAAGATTTGAACATCCCGCATTTCCTGAATCACTTACTTGATGTTACGATGCTGTAAGTGTACCAAATCTTGCGGGAAATTCATCATGAGCAGACGTTACTTGTTTTGCGCCATGAAGTTAATCACTAAAGCGGCGATTGCGCCCGGCACCCAACCCGCCAACGTCAATGCGAACACGATCAGAATCGTCCCACAGCCGCGATCAATCACTGCCAGCGGCGGAAAAAGAACACATAAAATTGCACGTCCACAGCCCATAATGCTTTATCCTTTAATTGTTTCGATCATGACTCTAATACGTATTTTGATGAGGCGGGTTGCTGTTGGGCGTTTAAAGTGCTAGGAATTTTACAATTGCTTCCGCCACACGCTGCGCGGTTTCGGGCGTGAAGTGAATGCCATCAAACGAATAAGTAAAGCCGCCGCGTTGTCTTTCACCTTCATAATCATTCCATTTCTCGCTTAAACGCCGCCCAATGAGGTTAATCATTTTGAGCGAAAGCGGCGGATGGTCAGGCACATTAGTGGGTAAAAGCTCAGTAAAAAGATCAAGGACGGGGATATTCAGAGAACGGGCAATATCGCTGGCAAGGGCATTAAATTCGCGCATAGCCTCGACTGTCGCCGGGTTATATTCCTTCGGTTGCAGCGCCACCCACACCTGAATATGCGCCAGCAGCAGACGATTGAGGATGTCCCGGTAATGCTGCGCGAACTGCGTGGGACTGACAAAACCGTTCTCCAATTTTTGTACTTGTTCGTAATAAATTCTTGTATCTGGTTGGCTGTAAGAGGTCGTATCATTGCCACCGACCATCAGAAACACGCCGTCGGGATGATGTGCCAACACATCGCGTTCTAAGCGGCGTGAAAGATTAATTACCGTATTGCCGCCCTGCCCTGCATTGATGATTTCGTGATCGGGCAGCAGACGCGCCACCTCACTGACAAAATCCCCGCCGTATCCGCCCCACGTCAGGCTATCGCCAAAAAAGACAATTTTCATTCCGCCGCCTTAAGCATGGCTTCGACCATTGCCAGCGTTTCCCGTATACCAGGCAGATCATCTTGCCAAAGGAGCGCTACCGGAAGCACCAATGGGTTGAGAACTTTACTATGATATTTCCCCTCCTGATCAAGTTCCATACGCTCGTATATCCCCTCGTCATTCAACTGATAAAAAAGTGTTTCGCTGTAGAGGGGGTCGATAATCCAATATTCCTTCACGCCGCCTTTTTCGTATTCGCGGAATTTCGTCACACGATCAGTCCGTTGGCTGCCCTTGGAGACAATCTCAACCACAAGATCAGCGGGGCCGACGGTTTCAACACCTTGGAAACGGTCTCTATTTTCAGGCAGCAGCACTTGAAGATCAGGCGCACGACGCGGCAGTTTATCCAATGAACGCATCAGCGCGGGGTCATGCAAAATAAGCCCGTCAGTCTGAGCGAGTTCGAAGTAAATAACAAAAAAACGTTCAAGAAAAGCGGTTAACAAATTATGTGCAAGCTGAATCCCCGGCATTTTAATCACCATCCCGTAAGCCCACTCGACATGAAAATAGCCGTATTCAGTTTTAAGAAAATCCTCATAGCTGATGTCGGTGGCGATGATTTCGCTTTCCGCTAAGATCATTTCTTTCAAATCGGCGTATTCGTCAACTTCATTAATTTGCTCAGCAATTGAGTCGCTCATCACATCATCCTCACACTCAACAAAAAGCAGGAGAGCATGATGCTGTCCTGCTTTAATTATACGTAGAAGTTACGCAGTTGACAGTGATTAGTCATTAGTTCTTGCTTAGGTAAGCCGAGGTTTTAGCCTTTTGCCAGAAACTAATCACTAAAAACTTTTGTAGAGTTGTGAAAGAAATTGAAAATGAACTAGTCGAAGGTTTTAGTCGAAATACTTTTATTGCGATGGTAGAAGGGGTACGCCAACAAGCGTTGGGTTGGAAATTGATGGATGAAGATCAATGGGATAGAGGGATTGCGGAATTATATGATTCTATGGGCGATGATGGTGTATTCTGTTACACCTTTTGCAAAGGCCGAGCGGGTTCGTGAGTGAGTGCCGGAATGTGCGGCACCGCCGACTTAGCCGTTTTAATTGGATGTATTAACCCCGCGGCGCGAAATGGTCAACTGGAAGCGCCCCATATTACCTAAAAAATCATGCACAGTTATTCTATAAATGCCATTTGCTGGAACAACAAACTCTGCGATTCGGGAATCGAACACATCGAGCGTTAGATCATTATCCGCATGATCGTCGTTAGAGGCGATGATTTGGCCTGATGAGGCGGTTAATTGCAGAAATGGGTCAAGCGTGTTGGAAAGATCACGCGCTGTAATCGTCAAGATTTCGCCGACTTGTGCCGTTAGGGAATATTCATAGCGCTGCAAAGGCGGTAGAAATACATTGAGTGTTAGGCCATCATCGCTCTCTTGGGTTTCAACTTTAAATGGATCAGCCAATTCCAATAAAACTTCAACTTGCCCGATGCCGATACTGCCATAACTATCTAGCCGAATGATGTATTCACCACTTTCGGAAAGCCTCAAATCGACAATTGCCGAATCAGAATCTGCTAGATCAATAAGCCCTGTCTGCTGATTATCATTATAGGCCAGCCGATTATTCCCGAATCGAACCTCAAGCACGGTGTCGATGATACCAACGGTTTCTAAGCTGTGGGCGGTGACGGTAATCGTTTCGCCTGATTCCCCCGCATAAGTCAATAAAATCGGCTTATTGGCCTGCATGTCGATGAGGCGCACTTCCCCCGCCATCAAGGTTTCTTGAGCATGAACACTGCCGAAACTCAACACCAAGGCAACCAGACATGACGTGAGTCCGGTGGTCAAAAGTGATGGGATGTGTACAATACGGTGTAAGATGGCGTTTTGTCCTTGCTGCCGCATGATCTACAATAAACGCTCGATATTGTAACTGACGTTTGAAGCGAAAACGAAGGCCATGTTAAAAGTGAAAAAACTCTGGTCATTATTAGGCATCATGCCTTTAATGGGGATTCTGCTAATTTCTGCTTGCTCTTTTGGTGGTGGAAGCGCTGAGGAAGCCGTTATCCCAACTAATACCCTTGCCTCTATCCTGAGCCGAACACCACGCTTTACCGCGACCCCCGTGATCTCACGGACGCCGCTGCCGACCTTTACGCCGATCCCTTCCGAGACACCGATTCCGCCGACTCCCTCCAACACCTTAGAGCCAACCGCCACGCCGCCCATTATCGGTATCATCAATTCGTTGCAATCGGTTAATGTCCGGGCGGGTCCCTCGACGGCGGATGATGCGATTTTGGCGCTGAATCCCGGTACGGGTGTGGAAGTGCTTGGCACAAACATCGAAGGCAATTGGTACAACATCCGCACTGAAGAAGGTGATGAGGGGTGGGTTTCATCGGGATTAGTCCGTTTACAGCCCACGCCTACCGCGATTCCGACTTTCACGACCACGCCAGATTTAACGGCACTGTTTTTAGGTACGCCTCTGCCAACTGCTTTGCTTGGGGGCGGGACAGTTACGCCCACACCGCCGCGTTCCGCCGTTACTGCTACATCACCTGGCGCGAGTGGGGCAGGGACAACCGCCGCCGTTGTAACGACAGAAACCTCTATTGCGACACAGCCATTTTTGCCGATTCGGGATTTAACCGCCGTTTATCAAACCGCGACAGCACTCGCCAGCGGTAACGCCTTTATTACACCGAGACCGGGAGATGCCAACAGCCCTACTCCCCCCTCGCTTTCGCTTCCGTTAACGCCGGGGACGATTACCGTGCCTACCGCTGCCATTTTATCGACCCCTGCGCCCTCGACTCCGGGGGCATCCGCGCCGACAACATCTGGTTCAGCCGTTGTCCAGCAAGGCGTGGATGTATTCGCGCTGTGTGATAATCCGTCATTGGGGGCAGCCGCGCCGAATAATATCGCGGCGGGTTCAACAGTCGAAGTCTACTGGGCGTGGTTCGCCAGCACACAACAGCAGATTCAAGATCATGAGTCGGCTGTTACCTATGAAGTCCGCTTGAATGATACGCTGCTGACCAATTGGCGGCAGTATGGCACGACGATTCGCCCACAGGGGAATCAGGTTGTGAAGTATTGGTATGTGCCGGTTGGGGCATTAAGCGCGGGACAATATCGTATTAGCTATCGCGCAACATGGAGCCGGCAAATTTTCGACGGTAGTACGAATTATGGGCCGGGGACAAATAATCTGGTGGAAGAAGGAAGCTGCTCGTTCACCGTGCGTTAGTGGACATCGAAATTGATTGTGTGCGTCTGACGGGAGTGACCTGCGTGTCACTCCTATAGCGACAAAAACTTTGAATTGGCAGACTTTAGAGGTAGTGTTCCGGCATCGGTTCTTCTTCGACCTTAACCACACGGAAGCCCCGTTTCATATAATTTTCGAGTGCATGAGGGCCATCCAAATTACAGGTATGCACCCACACCCGTTTTGCGCCGCCTTGCCACGCACGAGCAATGCCATGACTCAATAGATGCTTGCCAAAGCCCATCCCGATATAACCGGGACGTAAGCCAAAATAGGCAATTTCGGTATCGGAGCCTTCACGCTTCAGTTCCACATAGCCTGCTGGCCCCCCACCCACATAAAGCACATCAATGCTGACGCATGGATCGGCGATAATAGCTTCTAATTCACTCGCTGTCATGAGCAGCCGATCCCGCCAACTCCACTGCTCCCCCACCGCCGCATACAAAAAGCGGTAGAAATCCACATCCGGCTTTTTCATCAATTCCACACTGAAATGTGCGCCTTTGAGGTAACTGGGGCGGAAGGCCGAGCGACTCGTCATCTCAAGGTAGGTAGTGACTAATATTTTTGGGGCGGAGGTGGATGTCTGCGTAACCATAGATCACACGATCCTAACAAAAATGGATTCAATATGGTTAAAGGATAAGGGATGACAGGGCAATATTTCTACAGCAATTCCTCATAATAGGTTAAGGGTGTTATCGTGCAAAAGTAACAAACGAATTGGCCTTAGCTCCCTTCGATGCAAGGGCATGACATGTTATAATAATGCAAACGTGTCACGAATTTATTTATTCGAAAGTGTTAACGCAATGGATTTTTCACTGAACCAAGAGCAGTTGCAAGCGCAGAAGATGGTGCGGGATTTTGTCGCTAAAGAGGTTATCCCCGTCATTGGCGAGTGGGATCGCAAACAGCAGATGAACCCGGCATTTTTGCCGCGTATGGGCGAACTCGGCATCCTCGGCATCAGTATTCCCGTCCGTTATGGTGGGCAGGGCTTTGATTATGTCACGCTGGGGCTTGTTTGCGAAGAATTGGAACGCGGCGATACGACTTTGCGCGTGGTGATGTCCGTCCATCATGGGCTGAACAGCATGGCGATTTTGCAATGGGGGACGGAAGAACAAAAACAAAAATTCCTTACGCCACAAGCACGCGGCGAAAAATATGCGGCCTTCTGTTTAACAGAACCCGGCGCAGGGAGCGATGTGGCGAATATGACTTCCACCGCCCGCCGCACTGGTGATAAATATATCTTGAATGGCGAAAAGATGTGGATTAGCTTGGCAAGCAAGGCGCATCATTTTTTGGTCGTCGCCAAGACGGACCCTGAAAAAAGCCATAACGGCATGAGCGCCTTTGTCGTCACCAGCGATATGCCAGGTGTGACGACGGGCGATATTCACGGCAAATTAGGTGTTCGTGCTGGCTCAACCGGATGGGTCAATTTTGAAAATGTCGAAGTTCCCGTCGCTAATCGCTTAGGCGAGGAGGGCGAAGGATTTAAGATCGCCATGTCTTGCCTCGATAATGGGCGTTTTACCGTTGCGGCAGGCGCAACCGGACTTATCCGCGCTTGTCTTGAAGACAGCCTTCAATATGCCCAGGATCGGGAAACCTTCGGTAAGCCGATTGGTCATCATCAGTTGATTAAGCAAAAACTGGCCTACATGCAGCAGTGGTATGACAATGCCTCGCTCTTGTGCTTGCGAGTTGGCTGGATGAAAAATGAAGGTCTCCGTAACACTCGTGAAACCAGCATGGCGAAATGGTACGCTACCGATCACAGCGTTCAGGCAGCTTTGGAGGCGATACAGATTCACGGCGCGTATGGCTTCAGTGATGAATATCCCGTTGAGCGCTACCTACGCAACAGCAAAGGTGGGGTTATTTATGAAGGCACCAGCGAAATTCACCAGTTGATGCAGGCCGATTACGCGCTGGGCTTGCGTGAAGATCGCCCTGTACGCTGCGAAATGCCGGCTTATGATGCTGAATTTTGGCAGGCCGAGCCGGCGATGGCTGTTGGGGACTAATCGCGCTCTTTTAGCGTGTTAGGATTTATGAGATTGAAGGATTTCAAGGGAAACTTCAAACAAATGTAAACACTCGAAAGTAATTTGAAATTTTTTAGGCACCAACAACACCAAGATTTTGAACTTAAGTCTCGGTGATCTGTGTGTCCTCTGTGATTCAATGATTGAGACTTTTCTCAGCCAGTAGGTGACGGAGATTAATGAGGGCATTAAAGATGAAATGAGCCGCTTTGCGGTCAAAGCGCACCAGCAAGGCGCGAAATTTGTCGATCCAGAAACGTACGTTCACAGCTAAAGCGCAGCTTGCAGACTTCAGGGCTAAACAGGCGTTTAAGTCCGCGTTTGGTCTTCTTGCGGGAACGCTTGTTTTCCGCGATGTTGGGAATGACTTTGCGATTGAAGCAAACTTTGCGGGCAGCTTTGGTGTCAAAAGCCGAATCTGCATTGAAGTAGCTCCCGACAATGGCAATACCGAGCCGCTTGATGAACTTGAAGGCAGTGCGTAAATGATCCTTAAGTTCAAAGGCATCGTTGTGGTTGCCTGCAACAATATGGGTGGTTGCGAGGATGAACCCATTGGCAACGCTGATGGGTAGAACATTGGCGGTTTTGTCTTTCTTGCGGCCTTGATAAGCGACCGCTTCGCCGCCTTTCTTGGCGGGTGAATGGCTGCCGTTAAGGTTCAGATGATGGGTATCGATCTGCTCACGGATCATCAGGATGCTATGCGCTGCGCCCTTGTGGATAATCTCGCTGTTTCGCGCCGTCTTGACTCTTGACCAATGCCGTCAGCTTGTGATACACTTTATTTATAGTGAGCCTGTAGCTCAGCGGATAGAGCGCTTCGCTACGGACGAAGAGGCCGGGAGTTCGAATCTCTCCAGGCTCGCAAAAATAATACAAAAACTGGTAGAGATAACCCCTCTACCAGTTTTTGTTTTCGGTTGGGGCATTATCAGTTATGCCTACAAGACCCGTTTACTTCCCGTGCCACTTTAGCCGAAATTAACTTTGAAGAGACACCCCGTGAGGCCGTATTACAGCGTTTAGCCAATCTGGGTAATACCTTGCGCGGTTATGGCAGCGGCTTAATCCGCAATAAGGCGGGTTTTATCGGATTTTGCGGCCTCTTATTTTTTGTGTTGGTGACGGTTTTTGGGCCGATGTTTATCGAATACGATGACAATGCCCACATGGAACGCCGAACCGCCGGAGCGCGATCCTTATTAGCGCCTCCCAGCCAAGAATTCCCGTTGGGTTTAGATTGGCAAGGACGCGACGTGCTTTCCCACATGGTACACGGCGGATAAAAATTAATTGTGACTTCGCTCATCGTGGGGTTATTCGCCACTGTGTTAGCGGTTATTTTGGGCAGTGTAGCGGCGTTGTTGGGCGGAATCTCGGATCAAATCATTACTGCGTTTGCCAATTTTATTTTGACGATCCCCTCTTTTCCGCTGCTGTTGGTGAGCGCCAGTATCATTAGTTTTAAATAACAACCTTGCGCTAGCAGTCTTATTCGCTTTTCTGAATTAGCCTGTCCTGATGCGGGCTGTCCGCGCCCAGGTCTTGAGTTTGCATAAGCGCGATTATGTCGAAGCGGCGATTGCGCTGGATTTGGGCATGTGGCACATCATCAGCCGCAAAGTGTATCCCAATATGATTAGCTACATCGCTATCAACTATATTTTTACCGTCCGCGTGGCGATGTATTCCATAGTTGGGCTGGTCTTCTTGGGGTTAGTGCCGTTGATAGAACCTGATTGGGGCGTGATGATTTTCATGGGACGACTGCGCCGGATTATTTACTGGACTGGCTGCGTGAGGGCAAAGTCGGCGGGGTGATTTTGTTTGCGCGGAATGTAGAGAATCCCAAACAGCTTGCCCAATTGACCGCCCAACTCCATAACGCTGCACCGGAGCCTATTTTGATCGCTATAGATCAGGAGGGCGGCACGGTTGCGCGGGGAATTCTTAGAATCGCCAAGTGCGATGGCGCTCTCGAATAGCGATTCTGCCGAAAATACGGAAACTGCTTATGGGCTGTTAGCGGCGGAAATGCGACACTTGGGCATCAATTGGGATTATGCATCCGTCGTGGATATTACCTAACCTCAGTTTTGGATAGCGTACTTTGATTAACTTTTATGATGTCCTCATCCCCCAACCCCTTCTCCATTGCATGGCGAAGGGGAGAAAAACGGTTCACAACGGTTCTTTAAGTCCCCTCTCTACGAAGTGGGGAGGGGATTTAGGGGTGGGGATAGAATGAAAACGCTATCCGAAACTCAGATTACGTACAACCGCGATAATCCTACAGTCGGGACGCGCAGCTTTGGCACAAATCCTGATCATGTGGCGTTCTATGAAAAAGTCGTGGGTGCAACTGTTATTCCTGACTCCACACCGGGTATTTATGCCGGGCTTTTACGGAAAAATGATTAATATGGAGATGTTTTGTCGGGACACGAACTATCATCTTCGACTAATTTTTCGTCGGGCATCATATATGGTATCCCTATTAAAACCGCTTTACTGACTTAATTGTTTCCGCAGACTGGCGACGATAGCCGTCACTTCCGCACGGGCTTTGGTGTTTTGCATCACGCCCATTTCCAAATACATCCCGTAATCACGCAGCGCTTCACGTAGATTCCCCAGTTTCAGGCGGGCATCTGCACGCTGGCGATACGCAACCACATTAGCCGGATTGTGCGAAATGGCAGTGTTGTAATCGCTAATTGCGCCCAATAAGTTATCTTGCTCCACTTCCGCCATCCCACGATACACGTAAGTGACTGACGGTTCTGGGTCAAGATAAATGGCAAAGTTAAAATCCGAAATCGCTTGTTGAAAGTCGCCACTATAATAGCAAGCTAACCCGTGATGTGCATGAATGACCGCTTGACGTGGGCTTAATAAGAGCGCCGCGTCAAAATCAGCAATCGCACCACCATAATCGCTTTTTGCGACTTTTGCCAATCCGCGATTGACATAAGCCTCGATCATCTGCGGGTTGAGTTTAATCGCCTTGCTGCAAACGCTGATGGCTTTATCAAGCTGACCTCGTGTGACGAAAGTCGCGCCCCAATCCCGATAAACCCCCGCCAGCATCTGTGACTTCATTGTTTGGAACCAGACGGGCATTTGCATAAGAACCTCACATTATTTTGGCTATTTTAAACAAAAAATATTGCTATTTATTATGCACTTTTATAAAACGTAAAGTCAATTAAGAATTCCTCTTGAGTAAAGAGGTCTTTCTTCAAAGCATCACAACTCATCTAAAAAAAGCCGTAACAACACATTTAAAGGAAAAAAGTCCTCTATTGAAGGAAAAAATTTTATCACTTTTTGCTTTACAAAATAGGAATTATACAGTTGACTGGTTTTGTAGGAGCGACTCGCGAGTCGCCCCTACGGAAAATACCGCTGAACTGTGTATCTTCTACAAAAAAAGCGCCTCAATAAAGAAGCGCCTCATCTAACTCTCGGTTGTAATCGAATAACAGTTGACTGCTTTTAACTCAGCCCTCGTTACACATCGCTCATTACTTCTTGTCTAAATCGGGCTGGTAGGCAAAGTGAATATGGCTTAACTCCGACGGCACTTTCGCCATGGGTTCTTTCCACCATACGGGACGAATGAAGTTCGGACGATCTTTCTCAAATTTCAGCGCATGGGCGTATTCTTGCTTCACATACGGCGATTCGGCGGCTGAATCTGACCAGAACAGTTGGAAAATATCGGCTTTGTCGATCAAATCCAGAATTTCCGCGCTCCAGTGTTCGCCGCTTTTGAGCGTGGTCACGTCGCGCAGATAATCCAGCCCTAGTGCCTTGTATGCACGTTCCACCCGCTCAACAATCTGCATATCTTTATGGCTATAGCTACAAAAGATGGCTTGATAGATGCGCGAGATGGCGCTGTTAATCTCGATATCGCCGCCTGCTTCGCCCACGTAAACCGAAAGCGGCACATCTGCGATGATGATTCCTTCAATGGTGAAGGTGATCGCGCCCGTCGCAAATTGATTCGCAGGAGTATCTTTCGCCCGTAATTTAAAGTCAAAACGCGCCCAGTCGTCATAAAAGCCTATCGTTACATTGACCGGATTAAATTGAAATCCAGCGATATGTGGGGTAGCGGTAATTTGTGCGCCTTCCGCGACGGCTGTCCGCGCTGGCTGGGTGACGGCACTGTAACCGGCCTGTTTTTTGCCAAGCTGCTCAAACGCATCCGCGACAACCGTGCTGGCGACCTGCTCCCGGAAAACATACGCATAAAGCGACTGCCAATCATCCGGCTTGAGTATTTTGGGTGTGTACGCCGAAAATTGGACAGACGAAGCGCTGGCGGGCGGTTTTGCGGGTTCGACACCGCCTCTAGGTGCTTCTGGCGTTTCACGGCTGCGAGGCGGAATCACCGTTTGCTCGGCAGGCGGCTGAATGCGCGGCGGTTGAATCGGTACTGATGCAGGGGATGGTGGCGGCGCAGGCGGTGGAACGGGTAACGCTGCCGGTGGCGCTTGTGGCGCAGACGGTGGAACAGGCAAACCTGCGGGGATCGGTTGTGGCGCAGGCGGTTCAGTCAACCCAAAATGATCGCTTGGCGCAGGCGCTTGGGCTTCCTCTTTGTCCGATTTATCCGGCGAGGAAATGACGATATTACGTGTCGCTTGAATAGCTGCCGCCGCTTGATGGGCAAATTCGGTGACGATTTCAAGATCATCCTGTTTAAACACGCCAGACATCAAGCGATTATCGCCGTAAAAAACGCCAACCATGTTCTCGCCCACTTTAAGCGGCACCGCCATAATGCTCCGCAACGAAAATGTGGCGATGCTTTCTACATCGGTATAACGCGCATCTTGGGTGGCGTTATCGGTTAACACAGGTTGTTGCGTACTGGCGACTTCATTAACGATTGTGCGGCTGATCTGGAATTCTTGCGCCGTTTTTACTTCAACTGCGTCTAACCCGTGAAAAGCATGAAAATCGTCATAAACGCCGGTTGTGGCATTTTTAAGCACGATAAAACCGCGTTCTGCCTTTGTTAATTTAACAATCGTATCCATAGTCTCAGCGAGAATGACATCAGGATCGCTGGCGGTTTTGAGACGTTCAATAAAAGCGTGTAAAGCTGTGTTTACGACGGGGACATCCGCCGCATCGGTCTTTTCTTGTTGATCGTAACCGTTCTTTTCAATGTAATCTGCTAGGGTTTCGGTAAAATCCGCTTCTTTTTTCTCGGCAGCAGTTTCTTCGGCACTTGGCGTTTCGGATGCTGCCACATCTGATGTTTTTTCAGCGGCAGGTTCAACTTCAGCAGAGGCTTCTACTAGAATGTCTGTGATGTCTTGCCCACGCTGCCACTGCTCTAATGCTTTTAAGGCTTCTGACGTGCCAATAGCGCGTAAAGCAAGCGGCACGGCTGCACTCAACAAGACACCGGTTAGGCTGACGGTTTCGGGTGTACCTTCGGGGGGCGGCTCTTCGATAGCAGCGGGTTTGACCTCGCGCAGCACATCCACCAAAGCCGGTAAGGCGCTGGCATGACCCCATTTGCCCAAACCACGCACAGCAGCAGCACGGGTTTTCTCGTCTCGACTTTGGTCACGAACCATTGCAATTAAGCGAACTAGGGCGGGAGGATGCTTAGCGTCCGCAAGAACCTGAATGGCTGCTAGTCGGGTCGCAAGATACGCGCTATCTAAATCAATGAGCGCTTTTGCCAAACGTTCAGAGTCGATCATCAAGGACTCCCGTATGGGTTATCAGAACAAAAAGGGTGAGTCATCATGTCGTATTTATAATCTTCACCCTCTATTATAATCGAAATGTAACTACTTTCTAACCCTGTTCTTGAGGCAATCCGGCTTTTTGCCAAGCCTCCATGCCACCTTCGAGGTTTAAGACATGATAACCGCGTCCTTCTAAAAGGCTAGCGATGATTTGTGATCTTATACCGCTGCCACATTGTGTGATGATGGTTCTCTCATGTGGGAGTTCGTTCATCTTTTCCGTCACTCGACCTAACGGGATAAAGATGGAACCTGGGATATGTATTTCTTCTCGTTCACTCGCGCCACGTACATCGAGAATCATCGCACCCTCTTGCTGCTGCTGATAAGCGGTTTCCGGCGCGATTTGCTCAATCTGCCACTGATATTTTTCCACAATATCCAGCGTAAAATAGCCCAGAATCTCGTCTACACCGATGCCGCGCAGCACTTTAAGCAAATGGGTTATTTCTGATTGTGATGCCACCAAATACGTTGGGCGTTCATAATCTACAAACCAGCCCACCCAAGTGCTGAACTGCTGATTCGCAGCGGGGATATTCAGGGTACCGCGTACATGCCCCGCCGCGAATTTATCCGCAGGCCGGGTATCAATTACCAGCGCATCCATTTCTTTGACGGCAGCAAGTAGGGTTTCTTCCCCAAGTCGCGCCGGATCATGCAGGGTATGAAGCAAATCCGCCCCCACACGATTCACCCGTTTCATTTGCGCGAAGTAACGGGGCGGTTCGGGCTGCCCATCGAGCAGCCATGTGACGAAAGCCTCTGGATTAGGCTGTTGAAAGGCAGGATTAAAGCGCTTTTCATAACCAATCGTAGTTGAGGGAACTGCGCCGAGTGCCTTACCACAAGCGCTCCCCGCGCCATGACCAGGCCATACTTGTAAATAATCTGGCATCGCTTTGAGGCGCTGCACATTTTCGTATTGTTGACGTGCGCCCCCTTCCGATGTGCCGACGGCGTTTCCAGTTGCATCCAGTAAATCAGGCCGCCCAACATCCCCGACGAAAAGACAGTCGCCCGTAAAAAGCCCAATGGGACTGTCCGCGCCGGTATCCGTGACCTGAAAGCTGATGTGTTCTGGCGTATGACCCGGCGTATACAGCACATCAAGCCGCACATCCCCAATATGGAGCGTATCCCCTTCCCGTACATAAACGACAGACACGCCCGTCTCCGCAACTTGAGCAAAATCATAAGCGAGCGCGCCCTCGCCCATTGCGCTCAGATAGAGGGTCGCACCTGTCGCCGCCGCCAGTTCGCGCCCGCCACTGACGAAATCGGCATGGATATGGGTTTCGGCTGCGCCGATAATTTTTAATCCGGTTTCCTTCTCAAGCTGCAAGTATGGCGTAATATCACGGGCGGGATCAATGACCATCGCCACGCCGCCGCCGGGACAGCCAATAAAATACGAGGCTTGCGCCAATCGATCATCATAGACATATTTCAACAGCATCGAAAATTCTCCGCTTTTAGCATTTCATAACTTTCATAACCCCTAATAAAGATCATAGCGCCAGAATCGATTGCTGAGAATAAGTCTTTGGGATGACTTTTGGTCTGCTTAAGCGCACAGCACTAATCGTGCTAAAATGCAGAGTAGGACAGATTTTCGTAGGATGTTGAGAATCATGATTAGTCAAGAAACCATCGTCGAGTTTTTACAGGTTGGCGGACAATATTTCCTTCCGGCGGCGGCCTTGTTACGAGCGATTTATGCTGGATTACGAGGGCGCTTCCCCGAAGGGTTTTCGCAAATTGCGGTTGCCAGCCTGTTTGCTGGCTTAATCGCCGTTGTTGATGGCGAAGCGGTAGATATTCGCACCATCGGGCTGGAAATTTTGGGCAACACAGCGTTTATGGCAGGGCTGCTCAGTTTTATCTTCCTCTATCTGCTGCGCCAGCCGAATCGCGGTCAAGTCGTGGACGGCATCGTCGGCGGGGTGATTGGCTTGATCGCGTGGGCGATTTGGGTCTATCTCCTGAATAATAACTGGCCTTGGTGGACTGCGCCGTTTGTCATCGCGGGTGGAGCGGCAGTTTTTATCGCGCTGCGTTTTTCACTGCGGCAGATTGCGCGACTCGTTCAGATTGCAACCTATTTGATTGTGATCGGGCTAGTGCTGGTCGTGGCGGCAGGTGGCGTACTTTTGTTCCAAGCCGTTACGTGAGCGCTGTGTTATAATTCCATCATGACGATTGAACTAGAAACACATCATACATGGCCTATTTATGGGCATGATTGGGCGGTGCAGCATCTCCGGCGGGGACTAGCGAATCACCGGATTCGCCACGCCTATTTGATTGCCGGAACGCAATCCATCGGCAAAAACACGCTGGCGCATGTTTTTGCGATGGCGCTCAACTGCCTAAGTGAGGATGTAAATCTGCGTCCTTGCGGCGTATGCCGTTCTTGTAAGCTCATCCAAAGCGGCAATCATCCCGATATGTTGTACTCCGAACTTGACCCGACGACGGGCGCACTGAAAATTGATTCTGTCCGGGCGGTGATGAG
>Ga0335394_10001430_pt1 | contig 26927 bp, 34 predicted proteins | sample MAT03_FD_205741 | JGI IMG/M metagenome (GOLD analysis project Ga0335394, IMG submission 205741) | Freshwater microbial communities from Lake Fryxell liftoff mats and glacier meltwater in Antarctica - MAT-03 (spades assembly) (version 2) ...
ATTGCGTAACGCGGCTTGCTGTTGGTCCTTTGTACCGGTCCGAATAAAGGCGGCCACCGAAGCACATGACCACCACCATTACCCGCGACCCGCAAGAACTGAAAGCGCGCTGGGAAACCCTGCGAACTGAACAACCGAACCTGTACCTGCGCAATGCCGCCGCAGAGCTTGGGGTAAGCGAGGCCGAGTTGCTGGCGACCCGTGTCGGCGAGGGTGTTGTCTTCTTGAACACCGACTTCAAGGCGATCCTGTTGGACGTGTGTACGCTGGGATACGTAATGGCATTGACACGCAACAACGATGTGGTACACGAACGCAAAGGGCCGTACATCAACCCACAGCTCGATGGGCACGTGGGCCTCTTCTTGGGTGCGGATATCGATCTGCGGATCTTCTGGGGTTCTTGGGCATATGCCTTCGCGGTGGAAGAAACCGGCAAGGACATGTTGCGCAAGAGCATCCAATTCTTCGGCAAGGACGGCAACGCGATCCATAAGATCTACCTCACCGAGCAGAGCAATACCGAAGCCTACAACGACCTAGTGGCGAAACACTGTGCCTCCGATCAAGCCCAAGTGGTCACCGTGCAACCGGCCCGTGCAGCGCGCCCGGAGCAACCCGATAGCGCGATCGATGTGGCTGCCTTCCAAGCAGGTTGGCTGGCACTGAAGGACACGCACGATTTCCACATGTTGGTACATGGCATGGGTCTTACCCGCACCCAGGCCTTGCGTTCGGCACCGTTGGGTAACTGGTCCGTTCCGGTATCCCCGTCAGCCCTGCGTGCCACGCTTACCAAAGCGGCTGCCGACAAGGTGCCGATCATGATCTTCGTGGGCAACCCCGGCATGATCCAGATCCACAGCGGCGAAGTGGTGAACGTGGTGGATGCACGCGGCTGGCTCAACGTGTTGGACCCGGAGCTCAACGTACACATCCGCGAAGAGGCGATCACCCAGGCATGGATCGTGCGTAAACCCACCACCGATGGCGTGGTCACTGCGTTGGAGTGTTATGATGCGAAAGGGGAGCAGTTGATCCAACTCTTCGGAAAGCGCAAGCCGGGCATCCCCGAACTGGAGAGCTGGCGCGAATTGGTTCAAAATGTGGAGGAAGGATGCAAAGTCTGAGCACCGTGAACGGACCAACGCGAATGCAAAGTGCCGTTGAGGAGCGGAAGGAAGCGCCGGTTCAACGGACCAGTTGGTTGAAACGGATCGGCTGGGTCGGCTTCTTCTTCTTCCTGATCAAGGGGCTGATCTGGCTGGCGGTTTTCTTCGGCTTGGGCAAGATGGTGAGCGGATAGGATCGAAGGCCGATCCGCAACCTGGAACTGGTCACCCGCGTTCCGCGCTTGAACACGCAGCAGCCTTTCGCTGATCAATGCCGCTACGGACAAGGCGGCGAAAGCTGGTTGATCCACTCTTGGATCAATGCCACACCTTCTTGGTGTACCAAAGTGCGGCCCAAGAGGGGCATCCGTTCGGCCTCATTGGTGGAGTTGATGCGGTAGTAGAGCATGGACCGTGCGGCATTTCCCCGAGCCACGATGTGCGTCTGCCCTTGGGCGATGGGATCATCGGGTGGTACGCACTCACCCAAGTTCTCAGGATGGATCGTTTCGGAAAAGGCCAAGCGCATCGGCCGGTAATCGCAATGGGTGTTATCGCTGTGGCAGTGAGCGCAGTTGATGTCCAAATACGAGCGGACACGGGTCTCCAGGTCCTGCGTTTCGTCGTTCCAGCGAACAGTGGTATTTATCCGTTTGGGAAAGTTGTTCGACAAGTAACCATTGCGAACCCATTCCATCAATTGGTTGCGGTCGCCGCTCGCGTAGGGGTAAGTGCTGTTCAGGTTCTGGGGCTTGGGGCCAATGGGTGTATTCAAGCCTGAATACTTGTGGCAGGTACGGCACTCGGCCTCGGCGGGGATCCGGTAATTGACGGTGCGGGACATATTGGCTTCATCGGTCCAGGTAATGGGGGTGTTGGATCCGGTCAGGTCGAAGGTGGCTTCGGTCTGTTCATCATTCCAAACATACTCGGCAAACTCCCAGAGTCCGTTACGCTTATATAGAATGCGGGTCTCAATGATCCGCCTCACATTGTTAGGAGCCACGTTGTCGTAATAGAAATTCTTGATCAGCACCGTGCCATCGGGCATGTCCAACACCACATGGTCACCAGCGTATTGTGCCGTGCTTCCCTCGGGCATCCAAACGAAGCGCTTCTTGTGGGCATAGTCGGTGAACAGCGCGGAGATCGGTTCGTAGGGTATAACACCGGTGCGTGGGCGTTGGTCGGCCATAGGTCCTTTGAAGAAGCGGTATTCCGAGAGGTTCGTGTACGGGAATTCGTTCACGTCCAATACCAATCTGTCCGCATCAGGAACGGTTCCGGGTAGCACCTCCAACGGTTCTTCCTTGGAACAAGAGACGAACACAATGACGAGAAGCGAAAGGAAAAGGAGTACTTTTTTCATGACGATCGGTCTGCAAATATCGTGAAGACGAACGTCGGAATGAAATCGTGGCCTCGCAAAGAAGGGTTAGTATTGGAAACACTACTACCGAGCCGTAGGGCAAGGAGGTACCCTTTTCCCCAAGCACCAAGTCTTTCCGGGTCCCGACCCGGAACATCCCCATACCTTTGTACAATGATCGACCAAGCACAGGTCACCTTGCATCCAAGGCCGTTCGCCACCTGGGGCTTGGGCATGGCGCATCCGTTGTTGATCGCAGGGCCCTGCAGCGCAGAGAGCGAAGAACAACTTGTTGCCACAGCGCGGGGCATAGCCGCCACCGGTAAGGCCCAAGTGCTGCGTGCCGGTCTGTGGAAACCGCGCACTCGTCCGGGTAATTTCGAAGGTGCAGGGACTGCTGGTCTGGCATGGTTGCAACGTGCGAAGGCGGAGACCGGGCTGCTTACCATGACGGAGGTGGCTACCACCGAACACGTGGAGGCTTGCTTGGAGGCGGGTGTGGACATGTTGTGGATCGGGGCGCGCACCACGCCGAATCCTTTCAGTGTGCAAGCCTTGGCCGATGCATTGCGGGGAGTGGACATCCCGGTATTCGTGAAGAATCCGATCAACCCCGACCTGCAGTTGTGGGTGGGTGCATTGGAGCGGCTGGCAAGGGCTGGGGTCACGCGGTTGGCGGCCATCCACAGGGGTTTCAGTTGGTTCGAGCGCACGCCATACCGGAACAGTCCCATGTGGGAGTTCCCGATCCGGTTGAAGGCAGCATTCCCAGAATTGGAGATCTTGTGCGACCCGAGCCATATTGCCGGTAGTCGCGAAAAGTTGGGGACCATAGCCCAACAGGCACTGGATCTGGGCCTTAGTGGCTTGATGTTGGAAGTGCATCTGGACCCTGAGAATGCCTACAGCGACGCGGAACAACAGGTTACGCCTGAAGCTTATAATGCGCTGTTGGACAGCCTGATCTTCCGGCAGGCCAGACCCCCTGAACGCATGCAGGACCGGTTGGACGAACTCCGGGATCTGATCGATCAATTGGATGATGAGATCGCCCAAAAGCTGGGTACACGCATGGATATCGCTGAACGGATCGGCGACCATAAACGGGAGCATATGGTGGCCATCCTTCAACCGGAAAGATGGGAACGCATCATGCAGAAGCAGTTCCGATTGGCTGACCACCTAGGGCTCAGTCCATCTTTTGTTCGTGAGTTCATGGATGCCGTCCATCGCGAGAGTATCCGGCGCCAAAGTGTCGAAGTACCGGGACCCGGATCGCTTGCCGAAACTTCAGGAACCCCAGCTTACCCGATCGATTGGTTGGACAAGTAACCAACGTCCCACTACCTTGTGCAACTATTCAGAGTTCCTTCGTCACCGATCAAGTCACAAAACACCTACATGATCAAACACCTTACTCTCGGTCTCTCCTTGGTTTGCATTGCAACAACGGCCAGTGCCCAATTGAGTTTCACGGATGCTTCACCGCTCATGACACCCTCATCAAGCGGGGGTTGTATGGGGGTTGTGGATATGAACGGGGATGGCTTGGACGACATAGCCAAGTTGAACAACGCGAAAATATGCCAAGTGGATTACCAGAACGCTGACGGCAGCTTCACATTCGTTGACTATGGATCGGTCAGTAACGCAGGCCAATGGGGATGGGCGATCGCCGACATTGACAACAATGGCCATAAGGACGTATTGAGCGGGGGCAACTCCGATGGAACGCATTATGTGCGGATCACTTCCCCCGGAGTGAGTACAACGTCCAACTTGAACGGACCGAACATCTTCACTCAGGGGATGAGTATCGCGGATGTCGATAATGATGGGCGATTGGATGTCTTCGCTTGCGGTGACACGGGACCATCCAACCTGTGGTTCTCCAACGCCAGCGGAGTGCCCATGATCAACAACAGCTACATCAACTGGGCCACCAACCCGACCAGTGACATGAGTGGCAACTACGGCTCCTGTTTCACCGATTTTGATGGCGATGGAGATATCGACCTGTACATCGCGAAGTGCCGCCAAGGGGTGAACAACCCGGATGACCCCCGCCGCTGGGACCGTTTATTCGTGAATGACGGCAACAACAATTACACGGACGAGGCAGCGGAGCGCGGGGTACAGATCCGGAACCAGACCTGGACCACTGATTTCGGGGATTACGATAACGATGGTGACTTGGATATGGTAGCAACGAACCACGATGCCACGATCCAATTGTTCGAGAACGATGGCACCGGTCATTTTACGGAAGTAACGGCGGGTTGCGGAATGGAATTCAACAGCAATTACCTGCAGAGCAAGTTCGTGGACTTTGATAACGACGGTTATTTGGACGTGATGGTGGCCGGTGGGGATAATTTCCTCTTTATGGGATATGGCGATGGAACTTTCCTGAAGGTGGATGGCAAGTTCCCATCAACTCGCGAAATGCACAGTTTCGCCACGGGTGATCTGAACAACGATGGTTTCCAGGACGTGTTCGCCAACTATGGCACTGGATACATTACTCCTTCCTCGAGCTTCCCGGATCGCCTTTGGATGAACAACGGCAATGACAACCATTGGTTCAGCGTGCGGTTGACCGGTACGGTAAGCAACCGCGATGCGGTGGGCGCAAGGGTCACCATCACCGGTCCGTGGGGCACACAAGTGCGCGAAGTGAAAGCCGGTGAGAGCTATGGAATGGTGACCACGTTCGCTTGTAGCTTCGGATTGGGTGCGGCAACTACGGTTCCCACTGTTACCATCACATGGCCCAGCGGATTGGTGGAAACCTTCAACGATTTGGATGCGGATGCCACGATCACGGTGATCGAGGGTGAATGCATTAGCCCAGTTGCTGTGATCACCCCTGCCGCAGAGCCCCTGCTCTGCGGAAATGGAGATGCGTTGGAACTTTCTGCGAATGAAGGGTTCAACTACCTCTGGAGCAACGGTGCCACAACACGGACCATTTCCATTGATGGTCCAGGCAACTACAGTGTCACCATTGATGATGGAAGCGATTGTGCAGGCAACACAAGCCTCTTCGTTGAACTTCGTCCGGATGAAACACCCATAGTGACCGCTTTGGGCGCTACCAATATCTGTGAAGGAGTGCCGGTGGTCCTTACCACCGAGGTATCCGCCTCTGGCTATTCTTGGAGCACAGGAGAGACAACACAAAGCATCACGGTGGGTACTGCGGGTTCCTTCAGCGTTACCACGGAAAGTACATTCTGTGGTGCGCTCAGCAGTGCGGTAACCGAAGTGGTGGTATTCGCCACGCCTGATGCACCCGTTGCGGACGATGTTACGATCGCGTTGAACAGCAGTGCCACTTTGGAAGCCACAGGGACCAACAATGAATGGTTCGATCAGGCTGTTGGGGGCGCAATGGTCGGAACGGGCAGCACCTTCATTACACCTGTCCTTTTTGCCAACACCACCTACTGGGTCTCATCAACGAACGATTACGCCGGTGAGATTGAATTCGGCGCACGCACGAGCCGGAGCACCAATGGTCAGTTCCATACCAACACCGACAACTACCAGATCTTCATGGCCAATGAGGATCTCGTGATCCGTAGTACCAAGGTCTACGCGAACGGTGCTGGCGACCGCACTTTTGCAGTGGTCGATCAGGGCAACGGCAGCACCATTGCCACGGGTACGTTCACCGTGCCGAATGGTGAAAGTCGGGTCGATCTCAATTTCTTCGTCCCCGCAGGTGGTCCGTACGCTCTCCGTGCCGTGGGCGGAAACCCGCAGCTGTGGCGCGATGGTACGGGTAGTGGAACGTCTTACCCTTACCCTTTGGGCACCCTGGGCAGCATGACCAGCAGCAGCGCCACGGGTACCAATGCACTGGTGTACTACTACTTCTTCTATGACCTTGAAGTACAGACACCGGGTATCGCTTGTGCCGGTCCACGTGAACAAGTGGAAGTTTTGGTCGGTCCTTCTGCTGTTCAAGAAGTTTCGAACGGGACTGCGATCACTGTATTCCCGAATCCGACCACCGGCCTTATCTCCGTTGGTTTGGGGGAAGTGACAGGACGTGTTTCGATGGATGTGCTCGATGTCACCGGTCGCGTGGTGTTGGCCATGAACGCCGACAATGCGGCCCGCAACAACGGCCTTGTTACCATGGACCTGAGCACGCTCGCTTCCGGCGATTACACCCTGAACGTTCGTCACCAGAATGGTTCCAGCGTGCATCGTGTAGTGGTCCAATAAGGAGAACATGAAATATGGAAAGCCTCTGTTCCACATCGGAACGGAGGCTTTTCTTTTTACGATGGTCCAGGCCGCACTACAACGAAAGGCCATCACCTTTACCTTGGTCACGTGGAAAAAGAAGAAGGGACCGTAGATCGCAGGCATGGCTTAAGCATTGCGGTCATAGGCGTTGGAGCCACCGGCTGCGCGCTCTTACCGCTGCTCGTTGCACTACCCTTGAAGGCCATTACGTTGATCGATGGCGACACCGTGGAACGGAGCAACCTTGCACGCCAACCCTTGTATGGTCAGCGCGATGTGGGCAAGCCGAAAGTGCTCTGTGCGCGATATCGCATGGGTGCTGTTTCTCCATTGGAATTGCATTGGGAAGCCATTCCACAATTCATCGATGCGAACAACTGCCCGGACCTGTTGAAGCACCACACGCTCGTGGCCGATTGCACCGACGATCTCGATGCCCGCAAGTTGATAGCGAGCACCTGTGCCGATCTCGGGATCCCTTTGGTAAGCGGTGCGGTCCACGGCATGCAAGTGCAGGTTACTACGCACGATGCAAGAGCGCAGGGAAGTGGGTCGAACTCCGCATTTTTCCAAGGTTACCCGGCCGAAGAACAGACCGGTTGCGACATGCGCATCGTGCCCGCTGCGGTCACCACCATCACCGCCTCGCTCATGGCGTTGCGCATTGAAGACTTATTGCGGGGTGGCCACGGGCACGCGGGAATGATGGATCTTTTGGACATTGCTACCGGCCGTTGGATGCGGATCATGGGTCCTACCGGTGGCGAGATCATGGACACGCCGATCCAACCCAAGCATCACGCTTAATGGAGCACTGGTTGCCGTTGCTATTATTGGTGGTCGCATTCCTTTATGCCAGCGTGGGACATGGCGGTGCCAGCGGTTACCTCGCGCTCATGGCGGTGCTCGGCTTCTCCAGTATCGTAATGCGGCCCACGGCATTGGTATTGAACCTGGTGGTGAGCGCCATGGCCTTTGCACAGTTCGCACGGGCAGGGCATTTCAGTTGGCGGTTGTTCTGGCCCTTCGCATTGGCTTCCGTGCCGTTCGCTTGGTTGGGTGCGCATGTGCAATTGGACCCGATGGCATACAAACGTGTGTTGGCTGTATGCCTGTTGATCGCGGTTGCGCGGTTGTTCGGCATCTTTGGGAACAGGAATGCCGGAACGCGCTTGCCCCCACTGCCGTTGGCCTTGGTCATTGGTGCGTTGCTCGGCTTGATCAGTGGTATGATAGGCATTGGAGGCGGCATCCTGTTGAGTCCGCTGCTCTTGGTGTTCGCTTGGTCCACGGCGAAGGAAAGTGCGGCGGTCAGCGCAGCGTTCATCTTCGTGAACAGTGTGGCAGGTCTATTCGGGTTGGAGGAAGTACGATCCGTGATCACAGCGCAACACGTGTTGTGGATCGGTGCGGTATTGATCGGTGGTGCATTAGGTGCGTATGTCGGTGCTCACCGGTACAGTGAAACGCGATTACGTCAAGTGCTCGGGGGTGTCTTATTGTTGGCTTCGTTCAAATTGTTCTTCGCATGATCACGGTGGAACAAGCGATCCAGCAATTGCAGCAAGCCTTGGTCCGTTTACCGGTTGAACGAATTCTGGTTGCTGAAGCGGTTGGTCGTTGTACTTCAAGTGAAGTGAACGCACCGCATGATCATCCGTTGTACGATATGAGCGCAGTGGATGGATATGCCTTGGCGTCGACAGCGCAGAACGAGTGGTCGGTGGTCGGTGAAGTGGCTGCGGGATCCGTGTTCGATCGTGCGTTGAAAGAAGGCGAAGCGGTTCGCATCTTCACAGGGGCTGCCGTTCCAGATGGTGCAGATACCGTGGTGATGCAGGAGTTCGTTGAACGGAACGGTGATCGCATTTCACACCGCGATGATCGGTTGCGCAAGGGTTCCAATATCCGCTACCAAGCGGAACAAGTGCGCAAAGGGGATGTGCTCTTGCAACCGGGCATCGCGTTGAACGCAGCAGCGATCGGGTTGTTGGCTTCCGTTGGTGTGGACCGCGTCGAAGTGGCAAAGCGCCCTTCCATTCTCGTGATCGTTACCGGAGATGAATTCACCGATATCGATCGGCCTGCGCCGGGTAAGATCTTCAGCAGCAACGATGTGCTTTTGGTCTCAATACTTTCAGCCCATGCAAAGGTTGAAGTGGTGCATGCCAAGGACACCTTGGCCTCGCTCTCGGAACAATTGAAGAGCGCTTCTGGGAAGTACGATCTGGTCTTGACCACCGGTGGTGTTTCGGTGGGCGATCACGATCTGGTGGCGCGTGTGTTGAATGATCTCCATGCCGAAATACGATTCCACGGTGTGCAGCAGAAACCCGGCAAGCCCATGCTCTTCGCGCAACTCGGCGCCACGCCGATCATCGGCCTACCGGGAAATCCGCGTGCGGTGTTCGTGTTGTGCTACGTGTATGTGTTACCATTTCTCCGGGCCATGTCGGGGATCCCTTGGTCCGACAGCGAACGATCCCCACTTACCGAAGCTGTAGAGAAGAAAGGGGATCGTGCGGAATTTCGTGCAGCACGCGTTGCGAATGGAGAGGTCGAATTGCTGCGCGATGAAGGCTCGCATATGCTTCGGTCACTTGTCGAGGCCAATGCACTGGTGTACCTTCCGGCGGATCGGGAGCAATGGTTGCAGCTTGATCCCGTTCAATATTATCTGTTGTCATGATCGATCCCTTCACGCAACCAAACAACCCATGGCAGACCGGCAATGGCTGGACGGGTGTGGTCCTTGCCGGTGGAAGAAGCTCACGCATGGGCCGCGACAAGGCCATGATGGAGTTGGATGGCCGCACGTTATTGGACCGCGCATTGGACATTTTGCAACCCCATGTGAACGACCTGCTCGTGGTGGGTGATCCGGAAAAGTATGGTCATGTGGGACCGTTCGTATTCCCGGATGATGTGCCGGGCATTGGTCCACTGGGCGGTATCTCCACAGCATTGCATTATGCGTTGCATGATCGTGTGATCGTGTTGGCCGTGGATATGCCGCATGTGAACGGGACCTTGTTCGAACGTATCAAACTTGGCCTCACCACGGAACGGGATGCCTTTGTTCCCGTGTGCGATGGTAAAATGGAACCGCTTGTCGCGGGGTATCATCGGCGTTGCAGGGCAACATTCGAAGCATGCATTGCGCAAGGCAAATGGAAAGTGACCGATGCGTTGGAGAAGGTGAACGCGACCTACGCGCAGATCTGTCCGGGCGAGGAAGGTTGGCCAGCGGAACTTTTCCGGAACATCAACACCCCTAGTGATATTTGAACAATGGAAGTACTGCTCTTCGGAATGATCGCCGAGAAGGCCGATGCGGATCGTATCCAGATACACGCATCATCACTTTCGGAATTGCGCACGGCGTTGGTGGCGCGCATACCGGAGCTCGATCGCATGAGCTATGCCATTGCCGTGGATCGTGCAGTGGTACATACTGATCGTGCGTTGAGCGGGACGGAAGAGATAGCTGTACTACCCCCATTCGCCGGCGGATGAGTGAAGTGAAGCAACATAAAGTAAAGGACATCTTTGTTCAAGGGCCGATCGATCCATCGTTCGTTGGCACCAGCATCGCGAAACACGCCACGCGCCACGACATCGGTGCGCACGAGATCTTCCTTGGGCAAATTCGCGCGGACACTATGGAACGTGCGGGCGGGAAATTTCCCGCCCCCTCGATCTCAGCGATCGAATACACCGCCTATCGCGAAATGGCATTGGAAGCAATGACTGCGATCCGTGAAGAGACATTCGTGCGCTGGCCGGAAATGACCTGCCTGCATGTACATCACAGTCTGGGCATCATACCCGTCGGTCAATTGTGCTTCATGGTTTTTGCCAGTTCCAAACATCGTCAACAGGCGCGTGAAGCAGTGGCTTATGTTGTTGATCGGATCAAATCGGAATTGCCCATCTTCGGAAAAGAGATCTTCGCGGACAACACGCATCAATGGAAACGCAACCCGTAACGTCGATGAATGCATCGACGTTACGGGTTGGGTAACAAGACCCTCGACAATGATCGACATCACACATAAACCGACAACGCTACGAGAGGCCACGGCCGTGGCTTTGGTGAGCGTTTCCAATTATGCGACGATCGTCGCAGTTTTGGAAGATCGTGTCCCCAAAGGGAATGTCCTCGAAAGTGCGCGCGTCGCTGCGTTGTTCGGGGTTAAGAAGACGCACGAGCTGATCCCCGACTGTCATCCATTGCCGATAGAACATGCGGAGTGTACGTTCGAGGTGCGCGACATGGAGATCGAGGTGCGGATGCGCGTGCGTACGATCTATCGAACAGGTGTAGAAGTGGAAGCGATGCATGGTGCAAGTGTGGCCGCGCTCACGATCTACGACATGCTCAAACCTATCGATAAGGGGATCACCATCGGAAGCATTCGGTTGGTGGAGAAGAAGGGCGGCAAAAGCGACTGGAAGGACCGTTTCGGAACACCCGTGCAGGCCGCCGTTCTGGTGATCAGTGATGGGGTGGCTGAGGGGAAGAAGGAAGATATGGGAGGGGTTGAAGTGGTTGAGAGGTTGCTGCAGTTGGGGGTTGAATGCTCTGGTACCACGGTCGTTCCAGATGAACCCGAGAAGATCGCAGCACAAGTGAAGGCATGGGCGGAAAAGGGCTTCGATCTCATCCTCACCACGGGTGGTACCGGACTATCACTGCGAGATCGTACGCCGGAAGCCATTGCTCCGCTACTGGATCGCGAAGTGCCCGGGATCATGGAAGCCGCTCGTGCGTATGGACAAGCGCGCATGCCCCTGGCCATGATGAGCCGAGGGATCGCAGGCATGATCGGCCGAACGTTGGTCATCACCCTGCCGGGATCCACACGTGGGGCGCAAGAGACAATGGATGCACTCTTTCCGTTCGTACTGCATGTGGTGAAAGTGCAGGAAATGGCGTTCCGGCATGGGCAGTGATCATTGGCAATGGAAGTATTGATCCATTTCGTCTTCACTTTGGTGAAGATCGCGATTCAAGCTAGTGCCTACTCGTTCCTGCTCTTGATTGGATTTCGACTGATCGCTAAGAAGTTTCCTGGTGGTTGGTTTGATCAGGTTTCCCTTCAGGCCGGGAGGTTCATGCTCGGATGCGGTTTAGTTACCTCTGTATCATTGCTAGTGTTCTTGTTCTCGTATTGGGGATTCCATGGATTCGGTGATGGACCAAGGGTGCCGGTCGGTTATGGACTGTTCGTGGATAACACAAATTGGACAGAGTACGGATACATTAATGAGATCAAGACGAGTGATGGACACGAACTTGAAATGACCAAGTTTGTCGTGTACGATGGACGGCTTATTGGAAACTTGGATAGCTGGTTCGACACGTATGCCAATAAGTTCTTCGTTTACGATATGCGAAATCAGTCGCTGGACGAATTCCCAACGGAGAATGACTACAATTCCTTTTCGATATCCCAGAACCTTCCGCCATCGACAGATCTAAAGTCCTTCTCAGAAAATTATCATGAGCGTTGGGGAGGTTGGTGGTTTTGGTTGCTGCCTTAGCTACGGGTTCCCTCATTAGATTGCCTATTCGTTGTGCCTCCCTTCTTCCAATCTTTGCACTTATGATAGACGGAAAAGAATCGATGGTGGATGAATTCGTGCTCCACCGCATTGGTGCGAGCAGCGCGGAAAGTGTGTACAGTGATCACAGTGCCGTGCTGCAAGGCCCAGAGGAGCAGGATTTCCTGCGGAAGCTGTTCCTGCGGCCTTTCGCCTCCATGGCGCAAACCTTGGAATTCGCACCGGAGACCGACGGGAAGGAGAATGTGCTCCAGAGCGTGTGCAAGAGGATCGAAACAGGAGATGACCTTGTCGAAGCATCAACGGCCATTGCGAAACATTTGATCAACGCATCAGAGAACCACGCTATAAAAGGCGGCGATCTGTTCGTGGTTAAATTCAGTCATGTGGTGCTGGGTACTGCGATGTACGAAGCGGTCGGGATCTACAAGTTCGACGAGAAGGAAGTCTTCATCGAGAGCAAGGTGAAAGGCAAGGAGCTGGGCATGCAGCTGAAACGCGGGTTGGGCACTACCAAGCCGAACATGGCGTGCCTGGTGGTTTTCACGAAGAAGGGGTACACGCTGTTCATGATCGACGATCGAGCGCATAACCCGTCATGGCAACAGGATTTCATCGGTCACCGGCTGAAGCGTGACCATGTGAACAGCACGAGCAATGTGCTGGAGATGACCAAGTCGTTCATCACCGAAAAGCTGCCACAGGACTTCGAGATCCCCAAGGCGGACCAGATCGATCTGCTTAACCGTTCAGTGCAATATTTCAAGGATAATTCCGAGTTCGACAAGGGCGCCTTTGCTCAAGAGATCTTCCGCGAAGAGAGCGTAATGGGTTCGTTCCAGAAGTTCGGAGAACAATTCCAAGAAAGCCGAGGCATGGAACTCGACGATAATTTCGAGATCTCCTCCCACGCGGTGAAACGTCAAGCGCGCATCTTCAAGAGCGTGCTGAAGCTGGACAAGAACTTCCACATCTACATCCACGGCGATCGCAACAAGATCGAGCATGGCGTGGATGATAGCGGCCGAAAATTCTACAAGATCTACTACGAGTTGGAGAGCTGAACGGGCTTAGCCACAGATGCACACCATAGGGCGCATTTCACAATCCAAGTGGCCCGAACACGATAGATCGACTTTCAACGGTATAAGCGAAGTCCAACCAAGTGCTCCAATGGTTGTCCTGTACAATAGTTCCGAAACCCAGGTGCAAGAACAGCGAAAATGCCGCGATCATCCATGCCAGTGCCGTTGACCAAGGTCTTGTTGGAAGAGGCTTGATGAGGTGCTGAAGCAGTGCAATGGTGCCAAACACGGCGAGGATGTGTATCGTAAGGTCGATCAGCATTGGAGCCGTGGCGATGTCGTTGCAAAACGAACAGGCATAAGCGCTGGTTACATAAGGTAATGGGAAGCCATAAAGGCGATCAGGGCCACCATCGGTATTGGTCACATGCCAAACAACGTTCACACAAGCGAATATGATGATCGTGATCGGAAGGACATATTGAAGGATGACTTTGCGGTTCATGCTCGGTCGGTCGTTCACGCGATCATCCCCCAATGCTCACCATGGGCCGAGAGCTCAGGTCGTGCAATACCTCCTCTTGAGCTTCCGGCTTGAACTGAGGTAGCCCACCCAGCATCGCGTGCTTCGCCAATACATTGGCTTCGATCAGCGGAGCGATATCCTCACCACGGCGTAACGCGGAAAGCAGGTCCGTCTCTTCCCGCGAGAACAGGCAGTTGCGCATTTTCCCTTCCGCAGTGAGCCGCAACCGATCGCAGCTTCCGCAGAACGGCTCGGTCACCGTGCTGATCACCGCGAAGGTGCCTGGCCAGTCTGCTACGCGATAGGCTTTCGCAGTGCTGTGCGGGTCATCGTTCAGCTTCTCGATCGAATGCACGCTACCTATGCGACCGAGCATTTCGCCGTAGGTGTACACCTTTTCGCGCCCCCACTTGTTGCCCGCAAAGGGCATGAACTCGATGAAGCGCACGTGGATCGGATGGTCGCGCGTGAGCTCCACGAAGCGAAGGATCTCGTCGTCGTTCACACCGCGCATCACCACCATGTTCACCTTCACATGCAAGCCGCGGACCACCGCGCGTTGGATGTTGTTCCACACGGTGGCGAAGCCATCGCGCCGCGCGATCCGACTGAAGCGCTCGGCATCGAAAGTGTCCAGGCTGATGTTCAGGTTCGTGAGCCCCGCATCGATCAAGCCATCAATGTGCTTGTGCAAGGTGAGCGCGTTGGTAGTGAGCCCCAGCTTCACGCCGAGCCCGACCATATCACGCGTGATCTCCACGATGTCCGGTCGGATCAGTGGCTCCCCGCCGGTCAAGCGGATCTTGGTGATACCGTAACGCTCCACGAAGAGGCGAGCGATGGTGCCGATCTCGGCACGCGTCATCAGTTCCTCCTTGCGCAGGAACACCTGATCCTCCGGCATGCAGTAAGTACAGCGCAGGTCGCACTTGTCCACCACGCTTACGCGCAAGCTTTTGTGGACGCGGGAAAAGCGATCGGTGAGCAGTTTCTGGGCCATGACGACCACAAAGGAACGACAGTCCGGTATTGGAACGTTGTAAGGCGCGGCTATTGTGGTTTCGTCGAACGAAACTTTGCTTTCGGCGATCCGTACAATGGGTATAACGCAAAGTCAAAGCGTTACGCCCAAACCCTCCCAACTCGCTAATTGACCAACTTCAAATGCACATGGTAACCATGCACCGCTCTTTGATCACCAAATTGAACACAAGGATCGTCAGGAAGCTTGTGTGCTTGTCCTCGTTCTCACTGTTCGCCGTGGCCGGTTCTTCTGGTCAATCCGGTAGTTCAGATCCTTCCTTCACAGTAGGGACCGGCGCCAACAACCGCGTCTTCGCCATGGCCATGCAGCCGGACGGCAAGCAGGTATTGGTCGGTGCCTTCACGACCTACAACAATATTGCACGGAATCGAGTGGTACGCATCCAGCGGGATGGCACGTTGGATCCCACCTTCTCTATCGGGACCGGTGCCAATGCCCAGGCGAGTTGTATTGCGGTCGATGCCGTTGGAAAGGTCCTCGTGGGTGGCTCGTTCAGCTCATTCAATGGTGTATTCCGGAACAAGATGATCCGGCTCACCAACACCGGCGCAATGGATCCAACGTTCGTTATGGGTACCGGCTTCACAGGTGGCAATGTGAATTCGATCCTGGTCCAGGCCAATGGGCAGGTCATTGTTGTGGGCACGTTCACCCAATACAATGGGAACGGCGTGGGGCGCCTTGTGCGACTGAACAACGATGGTTCGTTGGACGCGAGCTACATGATCGGTACGGGAGCCAATGGTGACATCTATTCAGCCTCGCTTGATGATCGGGGACGGTTGATGGTGGTAGGTGCCTTCACCTTGGTGAATGGAACAGCGCGCGCCGGCATAGCCCGATTGAATGCCGACGGCACCGTCGACACCGGTTTCGTTCCGGGTACAGGGCTTAACAGTTCACCCTTCGTTGTCGCACATCAACGCGATGGCAAGATCCTGATCGGGGGTTTGTTCACGACCTACAACGGAACCACAGCCAACAGGATCGCTCGGATAATGCCGAACGGAGCTATTGATGCATCGTTCAATACGGGAACCGGCTTCAACAGCTGGGTTTACACCTTCGCGATACAAGGCGATGGGAAGATCCTCGCAGGTGGCGACTTTACCACGTACAATGGCGCGACCCGTGGTCGCTTGGTCCGGCTGAACGCGAATGGAACTTTGGATGCTTCATTTGTTACCGGCAGCACGTTCAACAATTGGGTGTATGCGGTCACTTGGCAGCCTGAAGGAAAGGTTACCGTAGCAGGTGGTTTCACCTTGTTCAATGGCGGCGCAAAGAACCGCATCATACGATTGCAAACCAGTTGCGATGACACGATCGCACTAACACTTACGACCGACGGGTCCGGAGCACAAACGAGTTGGGAACTGGTTGGCGAAGGGGTCACTTATCCCTTGTGTTCCGGTTCTGGATACGGGAACAATAGCACAGTTACCGCAAGTTGCTGTGTGCCCAACAGCTGCATACGATTGCGCGTACTGGACAGTGCTGGCGATGGCATGTCGACCGGTGGTTATGTTTTGCGTGACCAAGCGGGCAACAGGATCATCGATGACAGTAATGATGGTGTGTTCGCAAGTGAAAGCAGCTTGGCGAATGCCGAACGTTTCTGTTTGCCGCTGGGCCCGGACCGCGTGATCGTGTCCAATTGCGACAAGATGAACTTCGTTCCGAATGATTTCATGATCGCCTCTCCGGTCGCTGCGGTGAGTGCGCAATGGGGCATCGGCGACCAAACGGACGATGGATATGAGTTCTGGTTCTTCGATCCTGATGGTTCGTATTCACAGCGGAAATTCCGGAGTCATGCCACCACCGGAGGCTATGGCGGCGGTGCGTTGCGCGCCTGTTACCAGCGGCTTAGTTGGTTCCCCTTTGTGGACCAGATCCCTACGAACAAAGTACTTAATGTTCGTATCCGTGGCCGTGTGAACGGGGTCAACAATGCCTGGGGCCCTGCCTGCCGATTCAAGGTATTGCCTGCACCGGAGACCTGTCCCGCCACCAAACTGTTGGACATTCCCGGCCATCAATTCTTCTCTTGTGGTGTAACACGGGCACATACCGGTTTCGTGGTAGCGCAACCGGTATCGGGTGCAACCAATTATCAGTTCGAGTTCCGGAATCTTGCGGGTTCATATTACTATATCATCCAAGGCACCACCTACGTGCGAACGTTGTACTGGTCCACTCCGGCACTCGTACCGGGGGAAACATATCGTGTAAGGGTGCGTGCCAGTCGCAACAACGGCAGCACGTGGTGTCCTTGGGGTGCTGAATGTTTGGTCACGATCGCGCCCAACGTTGCCCCTGAAGGAGGCACTTCGAACCTCGATGCACCTGTTGCCGAACAAAGCCTCTTGATCTGGCCGAACCCGAACAATGGAACGAACCTGGAAGTGAACCTTCAAGGTCTGGATCGCAATGCGGAAGATGCGCAGGTCGTCGTTTACGATGCTACCGGAAAGCTGGTGTATCAGGACCAATTCGCTGTGGAGCCTCCGATCTGGCGGAACACGATCTCATTCGAAGGAACACTGCCGCAAGGCACTTACATGTTGCGTGTCGTCTCCGGTGAGAAGTATTGGAACGAACGATTCGTTGTGGCGCAGTAACGCACCGACTTGCAAACTTGGTCACGGACCACGAGATTCGTTCCACGGAACGGACTTGTGGTCCGTTCCATTTTACATGAAGGAACTTGCGCGCTGCCCGTGGTGTTTGAAAGACGACACCTACAAGAACTACCACGATACGTTGTGGGGCTTTCCCGAACACGACGATCAGAAGCTCTTGGCGAAGTTGATCTTGGATGGTGCGCAGGCCGGGCTCAGTTGGTACACCATCTTGATCCGAACAGAGAGCTACGCGAAAGCCTTCGACAATTGGGATGCGAAGAAGATCGCGGCATACGGACCAAAGGATGTGGATCGCTTGCTGAACGATCCACCCTCTCCGGGAGGCAGGCCCGGCATCATTCGCAACAAGGCGAAAGTGGCTTCAGCGATCCAGAATGCTCAGGCGTACTTGCGCATCATGGAGAATGGGAAGGGATCATTCGATCATTTTCTTTGGAAGCATATCGACCACAATCCGATCGTGAACCGGTGGACGGACATGAAGCAGGTACCAGCTAGCACACCCATCAGCGATGCATTGAGCAAGGACCTGAAGAAGGCTGGCTTCTCCTTTGTCGGCACCACCATCGTGTACGCATTCATGCAGGCGGTGGGCATGGTGGATGATCATCTGGTGACGTGTTGGCGTAGGAGCAGCCGTTGATGCGCTATATCTTTCGAGCATGCACTCTCCAGTGGAAGCGGTGAAGGTCCAACGAACTACAGCGAACGACATTGTCATCGTGGATGATCTGCTCGTGACCGAAGAACCTTTGGAGATCCGTTTGGGCCACGGACCCGAAGATGCCCGCACGGAATTTCGGATGAGCGTCACCATGCGTACGCCGGGCCACGATCATGAACTTGCACTTGGATTCCTGTTCAGCGAAGGCTTGATCGATAACATCACCCAGGTGGTGCGCGTGGTGTCTTGCAAGGATGTGAAGCCGGAAGAGTTGGGCAACGTGGTGCGGGTCGAATTGCATCCATCGGTGGAAGTGGATCCCCGAAAATGGCAGCGGAACACGTATACCACCAGCAGTTGTGGTGTATGCGGAAAGACCAGCATCGGCGCGGTATCCGTAACCTGTACAAGACCCCTTGGAGCAATTTCGGACCTCGCCCCCGAACTGATCTGCGCATTGCCGGAACGCATGCGTGCAGCGCAAACGATCTTCAAGCATACGGGAGGGATCCACGCGGCCGCCTTGTTCAACGCGGAAGGTGAATTGTTGGTGTTGCGAGAGGACATCGGAAGGCACAATGCGGTGGACAAGGTGATCGGGGCCATGTTGCAAGCCGCGCTATCGGCTGAAGGAAAGGTCTTGGTCGTTAGCGGTCGCGCTGGTTTTGAACTGGTGCAGAAAAGCGCAGTGGTGGGCATTCCGATAATGATCTCCGTTGGAGCGCCCAGTACCTTGGCCGTGCAGCTCGCACGTGAGCGAGGCATGCGATTGATAGGATTTGCTCGTGAGGGGCGGTACAACGATTACACGTCTGTAAAATGAATGACGCGGGTACGGATATGGAGGCTCGCTTGCAGGAGTTGATGCAGGAGCGCGTTCACATGCTGCCGTATGATCCGGAATGGGCAGTTAGCTTTCTCCAAGAGCGAAGGTTCTTGGAAGAAATTTTACCAACGGACCTGGTCCAAAGGATCGAGCACATCGGTAGCACGGCGGTCCCGGGTATGAGCGCGAAACCGACCATCGACATCCAGGTGGAGGTGAACGACCTGCAGCGCGTCCGTGAGCAAGTAGTTCCGGTTCTCATGGATGCTGGTTATGAATTCATCTGGAGGAAAAGCATTGGAGAGCAACAGCCCTACTATGCGTGGTTCATCAAACGAAACGCCCATGGTGACCGCACACATCACCTGCATGTGATCGAACCGGACCGCGCCAGTTTGGATCGGCTCATCTTTCGCGATCATCTACGCACCCAACCGGATGCCGTTTCGCGTTATGAAGCTTTGAAGCAGGATCTTGCACTTCGATACCCGAACGACCGTGGTGCATTTACCCAGGGCAAGACCGAATTCATTGCGGCCATCTTGGCAGAAGTGCAGGGGCCGTCGCCTAATGCGGAGTGAACAACCAAGCCCGCATCCGGCTGCGATCCGCATCCTGCCAGAAATAGCAGAACCGATCACGCCGTGAACGCATTGCGCGAAGCACCGGCTCCAGTTCTTCTTTTGGAAAGTATAAGTGGATCGAAGCGGTCTCCGTGTCCAACGTCGATGCCGGTATCGACTTGCCTGCTTCAAGGAAGTTGAAGTGGACCTGTTCCACAACACTTCGTTTGCTCGCAGGGCGTGCGGTAAAAACCAGCTTTACAGAAGGTGCGCTCATATCCGATCGGCTGATCTCGCGCACCAATCGCACCACCTCCAAGGATCCGGGTTCGTACGATGTTCCACGTTTCGCGTTCGCAGCAACATGTTCCAGCACACCTATGGCGCGGACCTCGTCCACAGGAAGAGTTGGTTGCGCGATGGTGATCGTTCCCATGGTACCAAGATCGTTACAATTCGGGTTCGGCGATGCGCGAAGTACCAAGTATCACATACACTTTACATTGGCTTAACATGCAAGTTGGTCCAAGCATGGACCTTCCTGATGGATCCGTGACCGGGTTGTATGACATTCAATTGACCCTTCCAAGGCGAACCGCAGTCGGACAGCGCATTTGGCAATGAGGCGCAGATCATAGCTTGAACCAGTTTCAACGGACGGAAAGAACGCGGAACACTTTGCCATTGAAGGATACCTCATCACCGACCATCTTCCCACGCAGCGCCTGCCCGATCGGCGAAGCAAGCGAGATCACGAAACAAGTTTCACCGTCGACTTCGACCCCACCCATACCGATGGCGATGAAGTAGCTCCCTTGGTCGGTGATGACCAAGCTCCCGAAGGCCACATGATCATAGACGCGTTCCAACGGAATACAGTCCAGCTCCTGGAGTAAAGCACGTGTCTTTGCCAACTGTCCCTCGAGTTGATCCAACTCCTGCTGCACCATGGCCCGGCCCACCTCGTGCTTGTCGCCTGCACTGCTCTTGGTATCGCTATTCCGGGCATCAACGGTGGAAGCCAACTCAACTTCCGTTGCAACGACCCGCTCCAGTAAAGTGGTGCGCAAGTGGGTGAGGAGTTCGGCCTTGTTCAATGCGTTGCCTCCACATGGAAATGATCCAATGAAGGTGGGTGCAAGCTACTTGCAAGCCTCCAAATGGCACAGGCGCGTAAGGGTCAATCCTTGACGCGATCGCAAGCAGGGCATTTCCTTGTCCATGTTCCATTTCTCGAAGGGAGCATCCGTAGTCCCGTTCTCCCACAGTGAAATTGAACTGCCCTTCAGCTCCCAGCGCCCTGTCACATCCATGGTCTGTTCAGGGTCTGTGCGGTCCACATAGTGGAAGCTATTGTCCGCGTTGATCTCCAGCTGGATCACGGGACTGCTTGGCGAGGAGGGGTCGCAACCACAAACCCCATAAGTGCCAATTTGCAAGTTCGCCGGAGCGCTTGGCGGGGTGAAGGAGACCGACACAAGGCCAGTCATCAGAAGAGCGGGAAGCAAGTAGGTTCTCATGTGTTGGAAGCTGGTTTGTGGATGCCGGGAAAATTGTTGGGCTATTTAGAAGACGCAGTTAGGCGCTGGAAGTTACAACAGGTTTTCCCGGGAGCTGGACGGTGGTCCACCGGCCCGCTCCTTGGGACCATCATGAACGGATCCCTCAAATGGCGACCGCCAATTAAATACCTATTTTTGGGTATTGTGGAATAGGAAGTGTAGCAACTATCTTCGTTCCAAGACCAACACCATCACGCTATGTACATCTTTGTGATACGTGACGATGAACATGCCTTGGTCGAGGTGGATCTCGGCAATTCCATGTTCCGTTTGACTTGGCGAGAGCAAGCATCCAGCGAGGTCGTGCGCAGGATCCTCATCCAAGCCCACATGCAAGTGGTACTGTACAACCTGCATTACTGGCTTTCGGATTCGCGTACGCTCTCCATGTTGATGCCCGAGGATGAGGATTGGATCAAGGTCACTTGGACACCGCGCATCTTCGAAGCCGGATTGAAGCGCATGGCCATTGTACCCAGCAATGCCGACCTCTACCGCGTGCCCTTGGACCGGATCGTGGATGGCGCACGCGCCGCTTCGCCATTCACCGTGCAATTCTTCGAATGTCCAGAGGATGGGGAACGGTGGTTGTTGGGTCCTGCTGTGGCTGTGGCTTAGGTCCAGCCGACCCTTCATTCTTCACCATGTCATTGGATGAAGGGTACCTCGAAGAACCTCGAACTTGCCTGCCGAAGGAAGGCGGATAGCACAAGCGCTTATCGTTCGGGTCAGCCAACCTGCCTGCCGGTCAGGCAGGGGCGTGACGAAAGGAAGTTACCCGTAGGTAACTGACTGAGGAAGCAACTGGCACATCCCGGCCTGACGGGAGCAGGATGACCGAACGAGAACGCTTGCCCGAAGGGTCGGTCCGCCATGCGGCGGACCGATGAAGCGGGAGCGAGGTTCTTCGAGGTACCCTGAAGATCTACATGGTCCGATCACGCGACAAGGAGAGAAAGAAGGTTCACTCCAACTGCCGCGCATAATCCGCTTCGTCGAAGTGTCCCAACGAACGTTGGATCAAACCGTCCGAACTCATCGTCCACTCCTCGTAGCCCCTGATCAGTATCGGCTTGCCAGTGCCACCCGGGCCGGTGTTGGTGCCGGTCAAGGTCCAGTGGTATTCGTGGCCTTCACCCTTCTGCACCAGGCTGTCCATATGCACCACCATCTCCGGGAAGGCGCTCATGAAGGCTTGTGCCGAAGCGGTGATCGCGGTGTGGCCCACGGCAGCTTCACCGTTGTTGATCTTCAATGATCCATCTTCGGCGTAGCAAGCAGCCAAGCTGGCGGCATCTTGGCTGCACCATGCTTTGGTATAGCGTTGTGCGAATTTGTGTATCATATCGTTCTGGGTTGAAGTACATGCACAAAGTAGAACCACGCAAAAGAACAATGCGTTCATAAGACCTTTGGAATATGGAAAGTTGCCAAGGGGCACGTCCGTGGGAGCCAGATGGGATCCTCGCGAATGTACTGCACGGGTTACTGTCCAGCGCGTGGCCACATGGACCAAGTGAACGACCAATGGTTCCCGCATTCCATTTGTTATTGACCCCACCCATTGTCGATCGTGCATTTGTAACACCACCCACCTTCACTTGAAGTAATTCCCCGCTCCGTTCGTCTTCCCAAAAGTGAGCACCATCTTTGTACGGGAAGTGGCGAACGAGCGAAGCATAGCTGGTGTCGTGCAACGCTACGGTCGTGGCCTGTTGGCCTTTATTCGTGGACGTGTGCGCACCCGTGACGATGCCGATGATGTGCTGCAGGATGTTTGGCTGCAACTGGCCTCGCAACCCGAACTCGAAGCGATCGAACAAGTGGGTGCGTGGCTTTTCCGAGTAGCACGCAACAAGATAACGGACCGTTACCGGAAGAAGAGCACCACCGCCTTGGAGGATCTTCACCTCGAAGATGATGATGAAGGCATCGGCTTTCAGGACATCCTTTTGGCCGACGACAACGACCCGGACCTGGCGGAGCTGAAACGTATTTTCTGGGAAGAGCTCATGATCGGTTTGGACAAACTTCCCGAAGTACAGCGCGAGGTTTTCGTGCGAAACGAGTTGGAGGATGAGACGTTGCAGTCCATTGCCGATGCAACGGGCGAACCCCTCAAGACCATCATTTCCCGCAAACGTTACGCCGTGCAGAAATTGCGCGAACACCTACGCAGCACCTATCACGAACTGCTGGGCACACCGCCCGAAAATACCGAACGACCATGATGCCATTCAAGCGTCCGTACTTCTTCTTTCCATTCCTCTTCATCGGCGCGGCCTTGCTCATGGCCGCCGTTGTTATGTTCCTGTGGAATGCCATCGTGCCAGAGGTGACCGGTTGGGCCGAGCTCAGTTACTGGAAGGCGCTGGGCCTACTGGTGCTCAGTCGCATCCTCTTCGGCGGCTTCGGTCGCGGGCGTTGGGGACGCTCCGGTGGACCCATGGGTTCGAAAGATGCACCTTGGCGCGATCGTTGGAAGAGCATGAGCGATGAGGAACGCCAGACCATGAAGGCGCGCTGGCGCGAGCGTTGCGGACCACGTTGAACTATTTTCGTTCGGTTTGAAGTATTCCTCCCGTTCGTTCGTCCACCTTCACATGAACACGAACTATCAACCCTACCGGACACCGATCTGGAGGCTAGCGCTCGGAGGCGTGATCGCAGGCGCTGCATTGTACTTCTTCCCCTTCCTCTTTCCCATGTTGGGCTTCTTCCTACTGGCCGGGCTCTTCTTCCGGCTGGTCTGGGGCGGACGCAGGCAACACATGCGCATGGCTTGGGCGCAAATGAGCGATGAGCAACGCGCCCAATACCGTGGCCGTTGTGGCAGTCGGCACCGCGGACCATGGAAGCAGAACACGCCGGAAACGCAAACACAATCCTGACCGATGAGAACACGACGCACCTGGATCATGCTGCTCTTTGCAGCCGCCACCTTTGCAACGCTGTACTTCAGCATGGGCCCACGAACCCACAACTGGCACCGCAATGGCCAGCACGGGTGTACCCAAAGCGAGACCCGTTCATAGCGGATCAATAGATCGAATGCATAAGCCCCGCCTGGTCGGGGTTTGTGCGTTTCGGTGTACGTGGATCGATCCATCTGAAATGCATGGACAACGTATTATCTTTGGTGTACCATGAGCACGAAGGAACTCCGTGAGAAAGCCCAAAAGGCCATCGAGCATATTCCAGATAAGGCACTCGTTAAGTTGATCGAGTTGTTGGAAGAACTTCGGATCGTTCCTGCGGATCAGCAAAGTGATGATGAACTTATTGAGCGCATCATCGAAGAGAACAGGGATGTGCTGTCGCGCTTAGCGAAATGATCACTGTCGAGCTTGCGGAGAAGTTCCATACCCGGTCCATCGAGGAGTTCGGGGGAGCTAACGGCCTTCGGGAACGGGGTGCGCTTGAAGCCGCTTTGGCCCGGCCTTTCCAGACCTTTGGTGGTGAAGACCTATATCCCACGGCCTGCTGCAAAGGCTGCTGCCTTGATGGAAGGCATCATCATACGACACCCATGGCTGGATGGGAACAAACGGACCGGACTTGGCTTGGCCCTCTTCCTCCTTCTCCGGGCGGGCATTCGCATGCGAGCCTCGCAGGACGAACTCTACGACATGACCATCCGCGTTGCAGAAGGGAAGTCGTCGGTGGCTGAGATCCAGGAATGGATCGAGGCGCATATTGCTTGATGCCGTACAGGTGATACCTCCGCTTGGATGTGCATCGCATCCGCGCTTGGCTCGCACCTCGGGTGATCGAGTCCGCTTAGCAGGCACCGCACCCCGCACCCCTCAGTGCTCGCCCTCCGCAACCTTCGTAGCCTCCTTCCCCAACAACCGTTTCGTAAGCGACCCTAACGTAAGGCCCTGCACAACGATGGAGAACACCACCACCACGTAGGTCACGGTGATGAACAGATCGCGGTCCATCTCCTTGGGCAGGCTCAGGGCCAGCGCGATGCTGATACCTCCGCGCAGGCCACCCCAGGTCATGATGGTGCTGGTGTAGGGCAGGAATTCCAGTCGTCGTGCAAAGAGCCTTACGGGCAGGATCAGCGAGAGGAAACGCGCCAACAGGACCAGTAAGATGGCCACCGCACCAGCGATGAGGTAGGCCGAGCTAAGCTCCACGATCAGCAGTTCCAGGCCGATCAGCACGAAGAGCAAAGCGTTCAGCAGCACGTCCAAGAGGTGCCAGAATTTGTCCACGAATTCCTCGGTGTTCTCGCTCATGGATACATCGCGCATACGGTCGTTGCCGATCAAAAGCCCTGCTACCACCATGGCCAGCGGACCGCTAAGGTGCAGGTAAAGTGCCGTGACGTAGCCGCCCATCACGCAAGCCAAGGTGATCATCACCTCGATCTCGTAATCGTTGATGGAGCGTAGCAACCGGTGCGTGATGTAGCCGATGGCAGCGCCGAACGCGATACCGCCGAACACCTCAATGCCGAACAGGGTAAGCACGCTCTGCACCACCTCGCCCTCGCGCCCTTCCGTGGAACCACCGCTGGCGATGCTCATGATGGTGAGGAAGATCACCACGCCCACGCCATCGTTGAACAGCGATTCCCCTACGATCTTGGTCTCCAACTTCACCGGCACGCCCGCTTGCTTCATGATGCTCAACACCGCAATGGGATCCGTAGGAGAGATCAGGGCGCCGAAGAGCAAGCAGTGCATAAAGGCCACTGGCTGCCCGATCCAGTCGAATACATGAAAGGTAAAGAAGCCCACCAAGAAAGTGGAAGTGAGCACACCCACAGTGGAGAACACGAGCACGGGCCAGCGCTGTTCCTTCAGCTTGTCGAAGTTGGTGTGCAAGGCGCCCGCAAAGAGCAGAAAGCCCAGCATGATATCCAGCATTACCATCTTGAAGTCGATCTCTTTCACTAGCTCCACCGTAAGGCTTAGCAGGGTAGGGTCGATGTAACTGGTAAGAAATAGCCCCAGCGTGAACAGGATCGCCGTGATCATAAGCCCGATGGTATTGGGCAGTTTCAGCACGCGCACGTTCACGTAACCGAAAAGCGCCGAGAGCGTGACCAGCAAAGAGGCGATGATAAAGAAGTGCATGGTGCCACGAAGATGGGGAAGGGAAGCGGATCGGTGTCTTGCGGGTGCAAGATCTCTTTGAACGGTTGGGACGACAAAGGCCGGTTCAGTGAGCACCACATTATCTTTGGTGTACCATGAGCACGAAGGAACACAAACAGCTCATGCTCGATCGCATCAAGGACATCCCTGACCAAGCGCCAATTGGTATGTTGCGGCGCGTGCTCGATGCCATCGAAGAGTTGGCAAAGGGCGAAGCGGCATCCATGGAGCGGATGACCCGTTTCCTCAAGAACGTCGAAGAGGATAAGAAGCTCCTGCATCGCTTGGCGCAATGATCCCGCGAAAGGAGGCGCTATTCTACTACAGCGAATTGGTGCGCCGTTTCGGCGGGTCCGATGGCGTGCGTGATGAGGGCTTGCTGGACGCCGCATTAGATCGTCCGTTTGCCACGTTCGGTTGGGTGGACCTATTCGCAACACCTCAAGAGAAAGCCGCAGCAGTGATGCATGGGGTATTTCCGGTCATCCGCTCGTTGACGGCAACAAGCGGACAGGCTATGCTTTGGCTCGCCTCGTTCTGCAAGATGCAGGTCTCGATATTCAAGCGAATAAGGAGGAGAAGTACGACATGGTGATCCTGATCGCCACGGGCAAGTTGGATGTGGATGGCGTTCGTGCTTGGCTTGAG
>Ga0335394_10001431_pt1 | contig 26924 bp, 25 predicted proteins | sample MAT03_FD_205741 | JGI IMG/M metagenome (GOLD analysis project Ga0335394, IMG submission 205741) | Freshwater microbial communities from Lake Fryxell liftoff mats and glacier meltwater in Antarctica - MAT-03 (spades assembly) (version 2) ...
GCCAGTCGTTCATCCAGTGCATCGGCACGCCGCCAAAGAAGCCTTCTATGCCCTTGCCGGTGGCGGCCTGCGATTTTGGTCGCGCCTTGCCGAAGGAGGCAGCCTCGGCGGAGCGCAGCCTTCTGATGCGGGCGAGGCTGATGCCGCCCTGGCTGTCATTTTGTGAGGTCATAGGCCCGCCCGGAAATGCACGCTGTTTTTAGCCGGCAGCCGCAGCGGCGGCAATGGCCTGTCTGGATGCGTGTGAAGTTCCGTCAGTGTGCATTGGACCTGGCGGCGTTGAAGCGGAAATAGAAGACAGAGCCCAACTATGTTATTTCGCTGAACGAGTTGGACGCCGGGGAAGTCTGATGACGACCGGACTCCTGGAAAGAAGACGATGGAACTGACCTGCTACTATCGAGACGACGACAGCGGCTTCGTGGTTCGCCCTGCGCCCGCACGCCGTGGCTGGATGGACGAGGCCAATCAGCGTGCGCCCTATCGCTGTCTGCCACTGGCGATAGCCAACCGAAACGGCTGGGAAATCCTCTGCCCGGTCAGTTTCACCGCGATCTGGAATGGCGGCCCCACGCTCGACGGTGTCGTCATCCTGGAAGATCCGGGCACGACGCCGCCAGCCGTCAGTCATTTCGGCGAGGGCATCCTCACCTTCAGGATTCCCATGCTGTTCCGCACCGATGAGGGAACAGACCTCATCGTGCAGGGTCCGATAAACCAGCCGAAGGATGCCATCTCGCCGCTGACGGGCGTGGTTGAAAGCGACTGGGGCCCGTTCAATTTCACCATGAACTGGAAGTTTACGCGCGCAAGGACTGCGGTTCGCTTCATGAAGGGCGAGCCATTCTGCCACCTGACGCTTGCCCGGCGCGGCGCGATGGAAGAGGTGCGGCCGAGGATGATGCCGCTGGCCACCGATCCGGCGCTCGAAGCGAGCCACGTTGAGTGGACCGCATCCCGCCGCCAGTTCAACGATGACCTCGCCGTCAAAGGATCGGCGGCAAGGAAGGCCGGGTGGCAGAAGCACTATCAGAAAGGTATCGATCTCGACGGCAACGAAAAGCCGTTCCTGCACCTTACCAAGACCACGCTCCACCCATTCAAGCGCGGACTATGATCCACGCATGAGGGCTTCAAGGCAGCACAGCTCGAATATGTCCTCGCCGGGAGACGGCAGACTACCTTACCTTGGCTGCGATCTCAGAGTTTACGATCCGATCGGACCGGGTGGCAGCAGAATAAGCTCCGAGATGGGCGGCATTGCAGTGATTGCGGGAAGCTTTGCACGCTTCAAGAGCATGGGCTTATCGTAGGTTTTTTTCATCTCAATCCCCTGACGGAATCTCAAGCTAGGGAAAATACCCATATTTGTCGACGGCACAAGTGCTGCGATGCAACACCTTGCCTGGCTGGCATCGCCGTCTAAGGTGCGCCTTCCGCGAGATCATGCTATCCTTCTGCCTTGAAGACGCATTTCGAGGGGACCGATGCACGCCACGCTTTTCCTGTTGATGACAGCGCTGACCTGCCAGCCGGCCCTTGCTCGCGCAGGCGTCCACGCTTCTTCAAGGGAACGATCACGCGCCGGGTGAGGTCGAGGAAAGCGTCCCGTTCGTTCTCACCGAGATCGGCGATGGCAGGGCGCGAGAGTGGAAGCAGCGGCTTCGAAACTCTGTCATGCACCCGAAGGAAAGCTGCCGAGGCGTTCGATGAGCCATAGCATGGACATTGTGCCGATCGCGAAGCCTGCAGCGAGTCTGGCTGGCCGCGCGCCGACTGAAACCAGGTTTTTGATTGCCCAGACCAAGGTCAACACGGCGGCCACGAAAAGCAGCTGGCCGGCTTCGACACCCAAATTGAAGGTCAGCAAGGCCACGGGCACGTCCGACTGGGGCAGGCCCGTCTCCTCCAGCGCACCGGCGAAACCGAAGCCGTGCAGCAGGCCGAAAGCGAATGCGACGATCCAGGGATAGCTTTCGGAAAGGCGTCGTTCACCGGGGCGCTGCTTGATCAACTCCCTGGCGACAAAGGCGATGCTGAGCGCGATGACGGCTTCCACGGGCCTTTGCGGCAAGCTGAAATAGCCGAGCGCGGAGCCGGCAAGCGTGATGCTGTGGGCAACGGTGAACGCGGTAATGGTTTTTGCCAGCATCCACGGATTTGGGATCAGGAGAATGAGGGCGAAAACAAAGAGCAGGTGGTCCAGGCCGGACAGGATGTGGTCGACGCCGAGAAGGAAATATGTCCAGGCAACTTGCATCGTGGATTGCGCGCCCGCGACGACGAAGCCAGGCAAGTCCGGCGTCATCCGCGCGACCTCGGTCGAACCGTCCAGATACTGGATACGTGCGAGCGCATCGGTCAGTGTCGCAGGCAGACCGTCGATGACGATCTCCTTGCCCTTCAGGCCACCGCCGCAAACCACCACCCAGCGTTCGGTGTAGGCATTCGCCTCGATCGACCGGAACGGCTCCGCCTTGGGTATGCAGTCTGGGGCAGTTCCACATAAAGTCCAAGCCTGAGGTCGCCGCGCGCGGGCACCTTCCACAGAACAGAGAATTCCTCAGCCCGCGTTTCCTGCATATCGAGATAGGCGGGGCGCATTTCGTGGGCCGTCGCGGGCGCGGCGAGCAATGCGTGGCCAGCCGAAATCAGCAGTGCCAACAAAACCGCAAACGGCTTCATGGCTTGGGGGCCTCCGCGGATTTCGCCTCAATGGTTACCCTGTAGCGTTTCAGCAGCGCCTCCAGCCTGGCCTGCTCCGCGGCCTGGCGCCGATCGTTGGCCCATTCTCGCACCACCAGATCCCGCAACTCGCTCAGAGCCGGCAAGCGGCCGGGCCTGCGTTGCGAGACGCGGACGAGATGTAGACCGAAAGACGACTCCACAGGGCCGATCCAGCGGCCGGGCGGAGCCGCGCCGACCGCCGCCGCGAATTCAGGGCCAAACGCGGCGCTGATCGACGCAACATCCGTCAGCGGCATCTCCGCGGGCAACAGCGATGCATCGCCGAATGTGGCAGGGTCGAGGGCTGGATCGGCCTGAAGCTTCGCCAAGATGGTCGTCGCCTCGGCATCCAGTTCCGGACCCCTCCGCTCGGGGTTCAGGAATACCTGTTCGAAACCGGTCTCGGCCGCGATTTGGAACTTTGCAGCATGAGCGTCCAGGTACGCCTGCAGGTCGGCGTCGGTCGGCGCGACGGCGTCGGCCCCGGCATCCGTCATGAACTGGATCTTCTGCTGCAGCCGGCGCCGGATCACGGTATCGCCCTGGTCGAGCCCAAGCGCCAGCGCCTCGCGAACGTCGATCTCTTCCTTCACGTAGGCGTCGATCAGCCCCTTCAATTCTTCGGGCGAGGGCGGTCTCTGCCAGGTCTTGGCGAATACGGCGGCAAGCTGTTCGATCCTGGGCGCACTGACCACGATGTCGTCGGTGCCGCGTTCATCCGACGGAGCCAGCAGGCCATATGCGACGAAAATGACGACGGCAGCCAGCGTGAAGTGGAGCAGCGGCTCCTGCAGAACGCGTTTCAACATAGGAGGCCTGCTCTCAACTCGGCATTGCCACAGGTGAACGTTAGGAAGCCGACAGTGCGAGCGCCAGGACCACGAACATCCGGCCCGACACTGCGAGCAATGCCCGGTTGTGGCCTGTCTTACTCATTGGCCAGGTCCTCCTCCTCCTCCTTGCTCTTCTCAAATGCCATGCCTTCGTTGAAGGCTTCGTAGGCCGCCATCTTCAACTCGGCCTTGATAGGCCCCTTCAGCCAGTCCGAACGCTCCGATTCGCAATAGCTCTGGAACCATTTTTCGAAGTATCTGCCCGGGTCCACTGTTGATGCCTCCGCGGTTGGTCCAATGACTGTAGTCGGGACGTTAGGGCGTGTACCAGATGGGCGACGTGTAGGCGCGTTCGGTGATTGTCATGCGGGTGCCTTCCAGAGGCTTCGTGCCGAAGCGCTTGGCGTCATAGGCGGTCCAGCGCGGCGTCGGGATCTCGATGACGCGCCCGTAGTAGAACGCCATCTGCTTCGGATCGAAGCTTGGGTCCTTCCACACCGCGATCAGTTCCGGCGCGCCGATCGTGTTGGTCCAGGTGGCGTTCTCGACGTCGACGGTGCTGCCGACCGACGGCAGCTTGCCGTCACCGCCTAGTTCACGGTCGCCGCCCCAGACGACATCGTAGACCTGCTCGTGGGTCTCGCCCTTGTCGTCGAGCCAGCCCTTCACGATCTGGTAGCGGTCGAGATTGGCGCCGATCGGGTCTTTCAGCGCTGCGACCAGGAAGGTCGGCGCCTTGCCTTCCGGCGCCGCCGTTAGGTCGCCGCCCATCGGTACGCCCTTGCCGTAGCCGATGGCGCCGGGATTGCGGTTCTCAGCATCGGCCGGCTCGAAGTCCCAGCCGCCGAAGAGGCGCACGGCCATGCGCGGCCCAGTGGTGGCGTAGGTCTCCTTGCGCTGCATCGCGTCCCAGATTGCTTCGCGGGTATTCTCCTGTGCCCAGACTGCGGCATAGCCCGAAGCGCCGACCTCCCAGTCCATCACCTTGATCTTGGTGGCTGGATTGTTCACGAAAGTCGCAGTCAGGCGCTCGGGGCTCGGTTCCTGCGGCGTCGTCTTGCCGAAGAAGTTCTCCTCCTCCATGGCGGCGAGGCCCGTATGCGCATCGGAGCTGCCGACCAACCCGAACTTGTAAGGGTTGGTACCGAGATCGGCTTCGAGCTTGAGCCCGTTCTTCAGCGCCGAGCGGGTATACTCGAATTCCAGCATATCGGGCGTCTTCGGCACGCTGGCGTCGAGGTTGCCAAAGTCCCAGGTCTCGAAATCCGCAAACTCATCGTTGGGCGAGAGCACCGGATGGGCTTCGCCGTCGCCCTTGGTCTGCGTCGTCTCGTAGAGCCGCTCCCACCTGGCGCGTTGCTCGACATAGTCCTTGTCCACGGGCTTGCCGGTGAAGGATTCGATCAACGGGAACATGATTCCGTTGGAGAGGTTGCCGTTGTGTGCGATCGCCAGCACATTGCCGCCTGTCTTGTCTTCATAGCCCTGCATCCACGTCCATAGGTCGCGCGGATTGTCGCTGCCGAGTGGCTTCAGCGTCGTGTAGGGCACCACCTGGTCGGCCTTGTCGGCGTTGTCGCGGAAGATAACGTTGCGGTGCAGATTGTTGCCGCCCGTGTTAGATGTCCATTCATAGCCGATCAAGGCTGTGAAGCGGCCGGGACTGTTGTATTCCTCGGCGGCCTGGATCGTGTCCTGCCATGCGTTCTTGAAGGGGCGCGTATCCGGCCCATAGATCATCGACTTAGGCAGCGTGCCTTTGCCGAAGGCGAAAATGATCTCAAGCGCGGCCTGGCCGCCTTTCCCAGCCTTGATCTCTTCGTACCATGTCTTGGCCTGCGGATCGGCGATCACTTCAGGCTTGCCGGCAAAGAGGTCCGGGAACACGCCCATGTTGTCCGAGTGGTCGGCCACGACAAGGAAGTCGAGAGGCCGCGACAGCTTGACCGGCTGGCCGCTGGACGCGGTGATTTCTTCCCCGTGAGCGAAGCGGTAGGCGTCGCGAGGCGTCAGCCGAGCACCGAACGCGCCGGCGTCGAAGGAAGCTCCGGTATGCAGATGCGTGTCGCCAAACAGCGGACGCGTCGGGAAATTGCGCCCCGCATAGGGCGAATAGGGCGGCTTGGACGGAAAAACCTTTTCCAACGCTGCACTGTCGAGCGTGCCGATGTCGGTGGTGGCGGACTGGCTATCCTGCGCGAGCGCACTTCCCGCAAGCGAGGCCGCGATCAAAGTTCCAGCCAGCACTAACTTCATTGTTTCCTCCCAGGTGTGGATTGCCGATCCTACACCCGAATCTGCCTATTGGCGATTGCGTGTACCTTGATGAGGATCAAGCCGTATACCAGATCGGCGAGGTGTAGGCGCGATCGCCTTTGGAAACCTTCATCTGGCGGTCGCAGTTGGCATCGAGCCAGCCCTGGACGACCTGAGGAAGTCGAGGTTTGTGCCGCAGGCGTCGCACAGCGCGCCGATGCGCAAGGTTGCCATCAGCCGTGTCGCCATGCTGCGATCGTGTTAGCCGTGCGGGGTTGTCATGTTTGAGGGACCGATGCGCACCACACTTTTTCTGCTCCTGACGGTTTTGGCCTGCCAACCGGCTTTCGCCTCCGGTGGCCTCCAATCTTCGGCCGATGCCGAAGGCGTGACCTTCGATATCGGCGGTGGCGTGACCCGCGGCATGGGCGGGCCGCTGTTCAGCTTCGAGGGAACGCTGGAAATCGCCGAAATGGGCATGGCCGTCGACCTCGCCGAGACCGGATTCGCGCGCGAGCACGTGGCGCAATACTGGCTTGACGGCGAGGATCTGCGACTAGTGCTCTATCGCGAGCGTGAAGGCGACAAGGCGCACGGCCATGTCGAACTGACGATCGAAACCGGAGCGCGCGGAGGCGACGACGGCGAAGGCTTCTATGACGGAAGGTATGAGCTGACAGTGTTCGACGCGACCGACGACAATGGCGGCGAGGGGGTTACGGTCAGGCGGGAAGGCGAGGTCGTCTGTTCGGCCGAGTGATCAGTAGTGCTTCTGCAAAGACTCGATCACGCGCCGGGTGAGGTCGAGGAACACCTTCCGTTCGTCTTCGCTGAGATCGCCGAGAGCCACGCCGTTCACGGCGCGCGCCGCGTCCGTGGCCGGCTCGCGCAGGGAGATGGCCTTCCGTGTGAGGTGGATGGACTGCGAACGCCCGTCTTCCGGATGCGCGCGCCGTTCGACCAGCCCGTCGCGCTCCATCCTAGTCAGCGTGTTGGCCATGGTCGCCTGCTCGACGTCCAGGCGCTCGACGAGTTCGCGTTGCGTCAGTCCGTCCTTCTCCCAAAGCGCCAGCAGGGTCATGAACTGCGCCGGCGCAAGGCCGAGCGGCCGGATGTCCTGCTGCAGCCCCTTTGCGAACAGCCTGGCCAAGTGGTTTGCCAGGAAGCCAGCGGAACGGGTTTTGTCGAATGCCATGAATCACAATAGCAGTTGCATAGCACGCTATCCAATGATAAATAGCATGCTATTCAAATTGGAGGCCGGGCGATGAAAGCGAAGTTGCATGCTGCGTTCGGCGGGCTGGCGCTCGTCACCATCTGTTGTTTCTGGGGTTCGACCGTTGTCCTCGAACTGTTCGGCGATCACGCAGCGATCGCAGCGGTCAAGAACGCCATCCTCTGGGGAATGCTCGTGCTGGTTCCCGCCATGGCGGCAGCCGGCGGATCGGGCTTTTCGCTGGGGAAAGGCTGGCGCAACCCGGCCGTGCTGCGAAAGAAACGGCGCATGAAGATCATCGCTGCGAACGGCATTCTAGTCCTCGTGCCTTCGGCCGTGTTCTTGGCGAACAGAGCAGCGGCAGGCGAGTTTGATTGGGCGTTCGCGGCGGTTCAGGCGATCGAGCTGCTCGCGGGCGCGGTCAACATCACGCTGCTGTCACTCAACATGCGCGACGGATTCGCGCTGCGAAAGAAACCGGCGCGGGCGTCGTGAGCGGACGCTGCTTGCCTAGCCGGCTATGTCTACCACGCCGCAGTCGCCGGCCCCGCTGCCGAAAGCGATGCGGCGCTCCTCGTCATCCCACATCATCGCGGTCACGGCGCCCTTGCCGGGCCGGCGCAGCAGAACTTCCTTGGTGTCGGCGAAGCGGACGGCCATGATCATCCCGTCATTGTAGCCGATGGCCACCACCTCCTGCGTCGGGTGACAGGCGACGCAGGTGACCATTGCGTCGCCGCGCGTGCCGAGTTCAAGCGGCGCCTTGCCCATGGGGCCGTCCTTCGCCTGAAACGGCCACACGATGGCGCCTTGCGCGCCCGAACTCGCCAGCCACTTGCCCTTGGCGCTCCAGGACAGGCTTTTGACCTTGGCCGGATAGCCGGTCATGCGCATGTGCTTGCCGTCGGCGAGCTTCCATCCGTGCAGCGCATTCTCCTGCATGGCGGTGACGACGAAATTGCCGTCGGGCGAGAAAGTGATCGCGGTGTGGGCGCCCGCCCATTCGAGTTCGGTCGGCTTTCCGTCGGTCGCCGGAAAATGCAGTGTCACGCCGTTGTAGCGGGCGACGCCGAAGCGCATGCCCTTGGACGAGAACGCCAGGCCCTCGACGGTGCGGGGATGCTGGAACTCCCTGGTCCTGCCGTCGGCGAACCGCACGAAAGCCGCGCGGCCGGTCGCATAGGCGATGGCGCCCTGCGGACCCGAGGCCACGCTTGAGATCCACTTGCGGCCAACCTCGGCGACCACTTCGCTCCTGTCGCCGGCGGTGGTGCAGACCTTGCCGTCCTCGCCGCCTGTGACGAGGCGCGATCCGGTCAGGTCAAGCGTGGCTGAAAGCAGTCCGTCATGCACGGCCAGCGTCTTGTGGCCATGGTCGAGGCGGTGGATGGTTCCGTCAGCCAGCGCGAAATGCGGCACGCCGCCGAGAAACACGGCGGCGATGCAATGGCCATCAAGATCGAGCGGGGCGACTGTCGGCATTGTCTTTTATCGAAATCTCTCGTTCGTCCGGGCGGATCACCAAGGTTCCCTCCATGGGAAGCGGCATCAGCCCGCCCTTCGCGTCCTGGACGTAGGTGTAGCAAAACCAGTCGTTCCAATGGCGCAGCAGCCACGATGTTTCAAGGCTGCGTTTGCCGGCTGCGCCGCTTGCCTTGGTGAAGATGCTGAGGGTCAGGCCCGATTTTTAGCCTGAAACGACGATGACGCCGAGACCGACGTCACTGTCGCGGGTGTCGTAGACCATCGGATCGACGGGCGCGGAGCCTGGGCCAAGATCGTAGTTGTGCACGAGCCGGATCACGTGGCCCGCCCAAAGGCTCTCGTCGGGGATGTCGGTCAGCAGTCTCGGCATGCCAGTCAAGCGGCCTGGCAGGCCTCGAAACTCTTCCTCAGCCGCTCGGCGTCGAGGTCGCGGCCGATGAAGACCAGCCGGCTCTCGTGCTTCTCACCGTCTTTCCAGGCGCGCTGGTGGTCGCCCTCGATCAGCATGTGAACGCCCTGCAGCACGTAGCGGTCCGGATCGTCCTTCAGCGCGATGATGCCCTTCAGCCTGAGGATGTTGGGACCTTCCATCTGCGTGATCTTCTCGATCCACGGGAAGAATTTCTTGGAATCCATCTCGCCGCCGCGCAGCGACACCGACTTCACGCTGACGTCGTGGATCGGCGAGGCATGATCGTGATGGTCGTGATCGTGTTCGCCATGCTCGTGGTCGTGATCGCCGTCCAGAAAATGCGGATCGTTGTCGAGCGCGCGCTTCAGGTCGAAGGCGCCGCGGTCGAGAACTTCCGAGAGGTCGACGCCCGAACGCTGCGTGCGATGGATTTTCGCTGACGGATTGATCGCCCGAACCGTCGCCTCGACGGCGCGCAGTTCCTCAGGCGTCACCAGATCGGTCTTGTTGAGCACCACCACGTCGGCGAAGGCGATCTGGTCTTCCGCTTCCCGGGAGTCCTTGAGGCGCAGCGGCAGGTGCTTGGCGTCGACCAGCGCCACGACCGCGTCGAGCCTCGTCTTCGAGCGCACGTCGTCGTCCATGAAGAAGGTCTGGGCAACCGGCGCGGGGTCCGCGAGGCCGGTCGTCTCGACCAGGATTGCGTCGAAGCGGCCGGGGCGGCGCATCAGGCCCTCGACGACGCGGATGAGGTCGCCGCGCACCGTGCAGCAGACGCACCCGTTGTTCATCTCGTAGATCTCCTCGTCGGATTCCACGATCAGGTCGTTGTCGATGCCGATCTCGCCGAATTCGTTGACGATCACCGCGTAGCGCTTGCCGTGGTTTTCGGAGAGAATCCTGTTGAGGAGAGTGGTCTTCCCGGCGCCGAGATAGCCGGTCAGCACGGTCACTGGAATCTGGGTCTGCGCTTCGCTCATGGGGATATGCCTCAGCTTTCGAGACGCCTCATATAGGGGCACGGCGCGGGTTTTGCACGCCCCCTTGCTCTTGCGCCGAACGCCTTGAGAGTGCCGGATGGGAGCGTGCCTGGAGCGCAGATTGGAAGAGTTTGGCTTCGGCTGGCGGAGGCAATTGCAATTTTCGCGGCAAAGCGGTTTCGTTTGTCATCTAACTGTTATGTCGCTCTGGCATTAGCTTCGCCGCACGCTTTTGCTTGCCGGCAAACAGTTATTGCGTCACTCCGGTGCGCCCGAGCGTTGAAAGAGACCATGTCAGATTGCCGGCTACCGGCGAGTGTCGCCCGGCCGCCACGTTCCTGGGGGTAAGCAATGGCCAAGACGAACAAATGGGCGACGATGAGCCGGCTGCATTCGGCGGCGCGCCTGTCGCGTACGGCGCTCGCCGCAAGGCTGCTGGCGCATGGGTTCTATGCCGGGCAGGACCAGATCATGCTGGCGCTCAGCCAGGACGCCGGGCAGACGCCCGGGCAACTGGCCGCACGGCTCGGCGTTCGCCCACCGACGATCACCAAGACCATCAACAGGCTTGCGGCGCAGGGCTTTCTCGAAAAGAAGGCGTCCGAGCAGGATGCGCGGCAGGCGCACATCTCGCTGACGGAACTCGGGCGAGACACCATCCGATCGATCGAGAAATCGGTGCGCAAGACGGAAAAGCAGGCGCTGAAGGGGCTCGACAAGAAGGAGCAGAAGACGCTGGCCAAGCTGCTGTCGCGGATCGAAGCGAACCTGTCGAATGGCGACCTGGCGGAACTGGACGACGACCTCGACACCGAGGAATAGTCTTTCGACGGCGCACCGTCGGTTTTGCATGGCTGCCACCGTGGTTTGCCGGTTGCGGCGGAGCACGGTTTCAATCAAAAAGGCGGCAGTCGCATAAACCGGTCCCGCCTTGGCCAAATCTCCCTCTACTCCCGAAGTCGCAACGCCGCCATCGGCGATCATGTACATGGTCGCCGTCTACGTCTTCTTCACCTTCCTCGACACCAGCGCCAAATACATCGTGCTCGCCGGCGTTGCGCCGCTCTTTGCCGCGTGGATACGGTTCGCGGTCCACGTCGTGCTGGTCGTGTTCCTTCTGCGCGGCTGGCGGCACCCTTCCCGCTTTCGCGCGGCCAACCTGCCGGCTCACGTCATCCGGGGCGCATTGCTGTTCGGCTCGACCATCTTCAATTTCCTGGCTCTTGAAACACTTCAGCTCGCCGAAGCGACATCGATCTACTTCTTCGGGCCGATGGTCATCACGGCGCTCGCCGGACCCCTGCTCGGCGAATGGGCGGGCTGGCGGCGCTGGCTCGCCATCCTCGCCGGCTTTGTCGGCGTGCTGGTCATCACGCGGCCAGGCGTCGGCGTCTTCGCGATCGGCCACGTCTACGCGCTTTGCGCGATGTTTTCGAACTGTCTTTACGTGATCATGACACGGCGTCTGGCCGCGACCGAGACGTCGGAAAGCCTTCTGCTTTACGCCGCGCTTGCGCCGGTGGTCCTGCTTCTGCCGATGCTGCCCTTCACGGAGATCTCGCTGCCCCAGGACGCCTGGCACTGGCTGATCCTGCTATCGTTGGGCGCCTATGGCACGATCGGCCACTGGTTCCTGATCCGCGCCTATCGCATCGCCAGCGCGTCGGCGCTCGCGCCCTATCCCTATCTCCAGATGATCTGGATGATCGCCGCCGGCTGGCTCATCTTCAATCAGTTGCCGGATGTCTGGACGATCACGGGTGCTGCCATCATCGTGGCGAGCGGCCTCTACATCGTGCATCGCGAACACCGGCTGCGGGTCCGCAACAGCGCCGCGCCGAACGCCGAGGACGAAGCGCTGGCAAAAAAGCTTTGACGGGTTGCCGATCGATGGCATAAGCGGCTCTTTAAACAGTTTAAAGAGGCCGTCGGGAGGCCAAGATGGCACAGAAGATCAAGCTGTCGACCATCGCCGACGCACTTGGCGTCTCGACCGCCACCGTTTCGCTGGCGTTGCGCGACAGTCCGCTGGTTGCCGATGCGACCCGCGACCGCATAAAGGACCACGCCCGCGCCATCGGGTACATCTACAATCGCCGCGCGGCCAGCCTGCGCACATCGCGCTCGGGCATCGTCGGCGTCGTGGTGCATGACATCATGAACCCGTTCTTCGCCGAGATCTTGCGGTCGATCGAGAGCGAACTCGACCGCAGCCGGCAGACCTTCATCCTTTCGAACCACTACGACCAGCTCGAGAAGCAGCGCACCTTCATCGACACGCTGCTGCAACTGGGCGCCGACGGCGTGATCATGTCGCCCGCGATCGGTACGCCGCGCGAAGACATAATCATGGCGGAGGAGAACGGCCTGCCTGCCGTGCTGATCGCCCGCACGGTCGAGGGCGCGGAGGTGCCGGTGTTCCGCGGCGACGATGCCTATGGAACGGGGCTTGCGACCAACCATTTGATCTCGCTCGGCCACCGGCGCATCGCCATGATCGGCGGCACCGACCAGACTTCGACGGGACGCGACCGGTATCAGGGCTACGTGTCGGCGATGCAGGCCGCCGGACTGGAGATCCTGCCGCACTGGCGCATTCCTGGACCGCGCACAAAACAGGCCGGTTTCGAGGCCGCCAGCCAGTTCCTTGCCATGAAGGACCACCTGACGGCGGCCTGCTGCTGGAACGATCTGGTGGCGATCGGGCTGATGAACGGAATTGCGCGCGCCGGCCTGGTGCCCGGCCAGGACATCTCCGTCACCGGCTATGACGATCTCGAGGAAGCGGCGATCGCTACGCCGGCGCTGACCACCGTCTGGAACGGACAACGCGAAGTTGGCCGCAGGGCCGCCCGCGCCTTGCTCGACAAGCTCTCGGGGCAGTCGGTGCGCCCGTCGCAGGAACTCATCAAGCCGGAACTGCATGTCCGGCAATCAACCGGAAGGCCCGTGGAACGCTGATGACCGACTTGAGCAGGATCGCAATACTGGTTCCCGGAAAGCTGTCTGACCATGCTGCGGCAAGAATAGACCGGATCTTCGACATGATCCGGATGGAAACCGCCGATCCGGCGGCGATTTCGCCCGAAATGGCGGGGAAAGTGCGGGGTATCGCGGCGTTTGGCGGAATAGGCGCAGCTTTCATGGATGCGCTGCCGCGCTTGGAGATCATCGCAAGCTTCGGGGTCGGCTACGATTCCGTCGATGCCGCGCATGCCGGCACAAAGGGCGTCATGGTCACCAACACGCCCGACGTGCTGACCGAAGAGGTCGCCGATACGACGCTGGGGCTGCTCCTCAATACCGTCCGCGAATTGTCGCGAGCCGAGGCGTATCTGCGTGCGGAACGCTGGGCGAAGGAGGGACCCTACCGGCTGACGCCCGCCACGCTTCGCGGTCGAAAGGCCGGCATCTTCGGCATGGGCCGCATCGGGCAGGCGATTGCACGCCGGCTGGAAGCCTTCGGCCTCTCCGTTGCCTACCACAACCGGCGGCGCGTCGAAGGCCTGCCATACGAGTATCACGCCACACTGCTGTCGCTTGCGGCGGCTGTCGACACGTTGATATGCGTGGTGCCGGGCGGAGCGTCTACGGCCAAGGCGATCAATGCCGAAGTGCTCAGGGCGCTTGGACCGGATGGCGTCTTCATCAACATCGGGCGCGGCAGCACGGTGGACGAAGATGCGCTTGCGGCGGCGCTGCGCGATGGCACGATCTTCGCCGCCGGCCTCGACGTTTTCGCCGACGAGCCCAATGTGCCCAAGGCGCTGTTCGACCTGCCGAACGCGGCACTGCTTCCGCATGTCGGCTCGGCGTCGATCCACACGCGCAACGCCATGGCCGATCTGGTGGTCGACAATCTTGTCTCGTGGTTCTCGAAGGGCGAGCCACTGACAGCAGTGCCCGAGACGTCGCATGTGAAGGCGAAGCGCTGATGACCTAGCCTACTCCGCGGCCGTCTGAACGCCGGTCCGCGCAAGCGCATGGGCGCGGACGGCATCGCCGAAAGCGCGGAAGATCTTCGCCGAGTTGCCGTCGGCATGGACCCAGTATTCCGGATGCCACTGCACGCCGACGGCGAAGGCGCGCGCGTCCTTCACGGACACCGCCTCCACCGTTCCATCTTCGGCAACCGCCTCGATCTGAAGGCGTGAGCCCGGCCGGTCTATCGCCTGGCGATGGACCGAATTGACCATGATCTCGCCCGGCCCGAAGACGCCCGCGAGGCAACTGCCCGGTTTGATCGACACGGTATGCCGGATGCCGAAGCGCTCGTCCTGATCGTCGGAAACCGGGGCGCGATGATCGAGCGAACCTTGGCGTTCCTGGATTTCAGTCGCAAGCGTACCGCCGAGCGCGACGTTGAGTTCCTGGATGCCGCGGCAGATGGCGAGCAGCGGCACGCCGTATTCGATGGCCTTGCGGATAAGCGGCAGGGTCGTGGCGTCGCGCTGGTGATCGTAGGGACCATTGGCCTCGGTCGCCTCGGCGCCATAAAGCGAGGGATGGACATTGGAGCGTGCGCCGGTGAGCATGACGCCGTCGACGGACGCGAGCAACTGGTCGAGGTCGAGCCGGTCGCCGAAGGACGGAACCAGAACCGGAAAGACTCCCGCGCCTGCGATCGCGGCCTCGAGATACTGCCGGGGCGCGGCGTGCCAGTCGTAATTGTCGACTTGCTTTACGTCGGTCGACACGGCGACGAGAGGCTGGAGCATGCGCGGCCTGTCCCAAGGCATAGGAGAACAATGCCCATTAAATAGGCGATCCGGCGGCTTAAATCCATTGGGCAAATCCATTGGCAAGGTCGCGCCCGGCGAGGGCGCCCGCAACGGCGTTCAACTATAGTTTAGGTGTGGGCTTGGGAGCGCCGCGAGACCTTCGCAATGCTGGACTTGATGTCCGTCGCGTGTATTGTCGCTTCAACCGTCGGCCAACAAATTCAACGGCTTCCGTTATTCTGGTCGCGGTCGGATCCAACATGGGAGGTTTGCATGGATCGTCGTTCATTTATCCGCAAGGCCGGCACGACCGGCCTTGGCGCGGCTGCCGCCACGGCCGCGCTCGCGGCGCCTGCAATCGCGCAGGATAACCCGACTGTTACCTGGCGCTGTGCTTCGGGCTTCCCGAAGTCGCTTGACACGATCTACGGCGCTGCCGAGACGATGTCGAAATACGTGGCCGCGTCGACCGGCGGCAAGTTCACCATTCAGGTCTTCCCGGCGGGCGAACTTGTGCCGGGTCTGGAGGCGGCAGAGGCGGCGTCGGCCGGCTCGGTCGAAATGGCGCATACCGCGGCCTATTACGATTGGGGCAAGGACCCGACCAATGCGCTGGGGACCACGGTGCCGTTCGGTCTGAACTACCGTCAGATGAACGCCTGGCTCTACTACGGCGGCGGCATCGACATGCTGAACGAATTCTTCAACGGCACTCGCAAGCTGCAGTATCTGCCCGCAGGCAACACCGGCGTGCAGATGGGTGGCTGGTACCGAAAGGAGATCACCAGCGTCGCCGACTTGAAGGGCCTGAAGATGCGCATTGGCGGCTTTGCCGGCAAGGTCGTCGAAAGGCTTGGCGTGGTGCCGCAGCAGCTGGCTGGTGGCGACATCTATCCGGCGCTGGAAAAGGGCACCATCGACGCGGCGGAATTCGTCGGGCCTTATGACGACGAAAAGCTGGGCTTCAACAAGGTTGCGCCATTCTACTACTACCCCGGTTGGTGGGAAGGTGGCCCGACCCTTTCGGCGATGATCAACCTCGACAAGTGGAATGAGCTTTCGCCGGAATACCAGGCAATCCTGAAGGCTGCCTGCGAAGCGACCAACGCGAACATGATGGCGAACTACGACTGGAAGAACGTGACCGCTCTGAAGAGCCTTGTGGCCAATGGCGCTCAGTTGCGTCCCTTCCCGCAGGACGTGTTGGCTGCAGCCTTCGACGCTGCCAACGCGACCTATGCCGAAATCAGCGCAACCAACGCCAACTTCAAGAAGATCCATGAAAGCCAGTCGGCCTTCAAGCGCGATGCCTACCTCTGGGCGCAGATCGCCGAATACAACTACGACGTCTTCATGATGGGGCAGCAGCAGGCCGGCAAGCTCTGATCCTCAGGTCGGATACGACGGGACGGAAAAGGCCCCGGGGGAACCCGGGGCCTTTTCCTTTCGCCTGATGGGTGAGCCGAACCAAATGGGCAGGCCTGCGGAAAAGAAGTATGGCCGACCGTTGTAGGTTTGCGCCTCAGGGATTGATCACTGGAGGCCCAAGGTTTGGTGCTCCCAGCGTCGGCAGGGTTGCACCGCCACCCGGCGATCCAAGCGGTTTCAGGGCGGGTACCGTGATCTGCACGTCCGAGGGGTCGATCACGACGCCCTTGTAGTGCATCACCAGGTTCGGGAACATGACGACCAAAGCGATCATGATCACCTGCAGAAGGATGAAGTTCAGCGACCCGGCATATATCTGCGGTGTTGTTACAGGCTCCATGCGCTTGCCTGTCAGCTTGTCCACGTAAGGCACTTTCGCGGCAACCGAGCGCAGATAGAACAGCGCAAAGCCGAAGGGTGGCGTCAGAAACGAGGTCTGCAGGTTCATCGCGATGATCACGCCCAGCCAGATCAGGTCGATGCCGAAGGCCTCGGCCGGGGCGATCAACAGCGGCACGATGATGAAGGCGATCTCGAAGAAGTCGAGGAAACAGCCGAGGATGAACAGGATGACGCTGACGACCACCAGGAAGCCGATTTCGCCGCCGGGCACCGAGGTCAGCAGCTCTTCCACCCAGACGTGGCCGTTCACGCCGTAGAAGGTCAGCGAGAAGACCCGCGCCCCGATCAGGATGAACATGACGAAGGCCGAAAGCCGCATAGTGGCCGCCAGGCCCTGTGTTAGCACGCCCATGGTGAGGCGCTTCTTCATATAGGCCATGACGAGTGCGCCAACCGCACCCATGGCGCCGGCTTCGGTCGGGGTGGCAAGGCCGATGAAGATGGTGCCGAGGACGAGGAAGATCAGCCCCAGCGGCGGGATCAGCACCATGATCACCTGCTGGGCCAGATGGGACATGGTGTGCCAGCCAAGGACCTTGTCGGCCAGCGTGTAGGCATAGATCACCGAAACGCCGATGACTGCGCCAAGAACGTCAGCATTGGCGCCCCAGTCGGCGCTAAGCCAGACGTGCGCGCCATAGCCGATCGCCATCATCACCGTGAGGGCCACGAGAAGCGATGTCACTCCGTGCCCAAGCGTGCGCACTTCCAAGGGCAGGGCAGGCACCCATTTCGGGCGTATGAACGACACCAGCAGGATATAGGTCATATAGATGGAGACCAGGATCAGGCCTGGGATCAGCGCGCCCTTGTACATGTCACCTACCGAACGGCCGAGTTGGTCGGCCAGAACGATCAGCACCAGGCTGGGCGGGATGATCTGGGCCAGCGTGCCCGAGGCCGTGATGACCCCGGCCGCGATGCGCCGGTCATAGCCGTAGCGCAGCATGATCGGCAGCGAGATCAGGCCCATGGCTATAACCGAGGCGGCGACGACGCCCGTGGTGGCGGCCAGCAGCGCGCCGACCAGGATCACCGCATAGGTAAGACCACCCCGGATGGGTCCGAACAACTGCCCGACCGTATCCAGAAGGTCCTCGGCCATGCCGGACCTTTCCAGGATGATCCCCATCAAGGTGAAGAACGGGATCGCAAGCAGTGTATCGGACGAGAAAACCCCCCAGAGCCGTTGCGGCATGGTCCCCATCAAGTACCAGCTCAGCGTGATCTCTCCGCCGGAGATTGGCGCGAGCCAGACTCCAATGGCGAAGAAGATCAGCCCATTGGCCGCCAGGGAAAAGGCCACAGGATAGCCGATGATCAGAAACCCAATCAGGCTGACGAACATGATCGGCGCCATGTTGTGGGCGATGATCTCCATCATTTCTGGAGGTCTTTCAGCAGAGCTGCGACTTCCAGTTCGGCTGCTTCCTTGGCAGATATCGTTGGATGGGGGTCTTGGATCAGTCCGGCGATGACAGCGATCTTCTTGATGATCTCGGACAGGGCCTGAAAGATCAGAAGGATGAAGCCGGCCAGGAGAAGCGCCCGCGCCGGCCAGATGATAAGCCCGCCGGCGTTCGACGAGATATCCCCGTTCATATAGGCTTGCACCGTATAGGGCCAAAGAAGCCAGGCCATCAGGACCACGAAGGGCAAAAGGAAGGCCACATGGCCGAAAAGGTCGATCCAATGCTGGGTCGCGCGTGACCGCGTGGCATAGAAGACGTCGACCCGCACATGCTCGTTCTGCCGAAGAGTGTAGGCGGCCCCCAGCATGAAGGCTGCCCCGAAGAGATACCACTGCAGTTCCAGCCAGGCGTTCGACGACATGTTGAACGTCTTGCGGATAACGGCATTGCCGGCGCTGACCAGCACGGCGACCAGGATAAGCCAGGCCACGGATTTGCCGATCACTTCGTTAAAGCGATCGATGCCTCGCGAAATGGCGAGTAGGGCCGGCATCACATTCCTCCCATCGGGTCCAGGTCCGTTGTGGATCGCCGGATCGAAAAGGGTATGACGCCGCCGGCGGAAGCCGTCAACACGCGCCGCGTACCGCCTTGGTCTATGACGGAACGCAAGCAGGCGAAGCCGGACGGCCGTGCCTGCTAAGCGGAAGCCTTCTCGTCGCGCTCCTCGCCGCTTCTGGAAAGAAGCAGCAGCCCCACCAGAAAGGCGAACATCCAGGCGTCGCGCCATTCTAGAGCGAAATAGCCGGACCAGAGCGATTCGGCGATGCCGAAGCAGGCTGCGCCGGCGGCGGCGCGCAGCGGGTCCCGATAGCCGCCGACGGCTGTCACGAAGAGGACCTTCAGCCCGTAGACCATGCCTGTGCCGAAACTGATGTTGCCGTAGTAGAGCGCCGCCAAGACCCCGGCGAGCGCGGCAAGCAGCGCGCCGCCCAGCACGGTCGCATGGAACACCCGCCGCACGTCGATGCCGCACAAAGCGGCGGCGGCCGGATCGTCGCTGACCGCGCGCCAGTAACGGCCCAGGCTCGACCGGGAGAGCGCCAGCGTGGCGAGCGCGATCGCCGCGGCCGCAACGGCGCAGTTGATGAGCTGGATGACCGTCAGCGTGACCTTGAAGGCTTCCTCCGACCAGAAGACGACGGGATCGGCGAGCATAGGCGGCAGCCAGAAATCGCGGGTCTCAGCCGCGATGCGCGCCAGTTCCATCAGCACAAGCGCTGCGCCAAGCGTGGCGACCACAATGGCGTTGGGCGAGCTTGCGACAAGCGGCAGGAAGACCGAGCGCGACAGAACTCTCGCGGTCAGCGCCGCGTAGACAAAGGCAACCACGATGCCGACCGCGACGGTGGCGGGCAGCGTCAGCCACAGCACGTTCCAGCCGAACACTGCAAAGAGGATCAGCACCTGCCCGGCGAAGGCGAAGACCGGGCCGTAGACGAGGTTCGTGCGCTTCAACACGCCGTTGGTCAGCACGTAGCCGAACGCGAGAAGCGCGTAGAGCGCGCCGGAATGCAGGCCGTTCAGGAACTGCTGGAAGAAATAGAGCATGGCCGATGGGCCGTCCGGATGATGCCTAGGGAAACTCTGAGGATCGGAATATAACTTGTAAAACCTATTATGATAGTTAGAAATTGGTGATGCCCGTTGTGTGGAACAAACATCGGTTTTCCGGCGGCCTGCTGATCCTGGACGCGACCAATACGGTCGTGCTCAGGGGCGATGCTGCGCGCTCGTTCGACCGCTTCGAGGACGCCGCCGAATTCGAACGCTTCGCGCATGCAGCGACAAACCACCGGTCGGAGGAGCTTGGGCGTCGTGCCTTGGTTTTCGAGTGTTCGGCTGCGGCGGCGGGCAGGGTGCTGGATCTCAGGGAAAATGCCGACCGGCTGTTTCGCGCGGCTGTCCTGACGGGCGAACTGCCAAACGCCTATCTGCCCGCAATGCTGCGCGCGATCGCATCATGCCTCGAGAACGCAGAAGCGTCGGCGAGCAATTGTTTGCAAACCCTGCATTTCGAAGCGGCGCTGGCGACCTCCGCACTTTCCCTTCTGGCAGGACAGGAGTGGTGCAAGGTCCGCATCTGCCGCAGCTGCAGCTGGCTTTTCGTAGACCGGAGCCGCAATGCGAGCCGGCTCTGGTGCGACATGTCGGTCTGCGGCAACCGTCAGAAGGCCAGGCGGCACTATGAGCGCCGCAAGGCGGCGACAGGCGACGTTGCACATGGTTGAAACAGTTTTCCGCTTGTCCCGGGGCTTCAGGCGTCTGTTGCCAGCGATGGCACTGGCGGTCGCGCTGATCGGCGTTGCCGGCTGCCGGGACACTGGAGGCGAGGGCGACTTTTTCCGGATCGACAGCAAGGTTTTCGTCTTCAACTACCGCGTGGCGACCGCCACCTATCTCGTGAATCTGGCGCCGACGCAGCCGTTGGAGGACGGGCAGACCGCGGTTGTCAGTTTCGAGGATCCTGCCGGCGGCGGCGACATCGTCGTACGCAAGAAAATCTGGCCGAAGCTGCCGAAAACGACGATCGAAAGTCCGCCGCTGCGCTACGTGGTCAAGGACAGACCCTACAAGGTGTCGATCAGGATCGAGGGGGCGGACGGAACCGTGCGGCAGACGATCGAAACGACCATGACCTCGTCGGAGGATCAGACCCTGCTTCCAGACAAGCCGCTTGTCGTCGGCCCGGTCTACACCCCCAATCCGGAACTGGTCGGCCATCCGGATGGAAAACTGCCTGATGCCGGCGAACTGCCCTGTCCTGCCGCCTGAGAGGCGAATCGGTGTGAAACGAACGTTCGCCGGCTCAGTTGGAGTCGCCATATTGTTGCGCGGAACGACCGGGCGCGCCACCAGGTGTTGCTCATTCCCGAATAGCCCGAAATTCATTTGACCTGACCTGCCGGCAAGGAAACACTGCCCCCAAGGAACCCACGTTGGCCGCCCGGATTTGCGGGCGCGCCTCCGCAGAGGATTTGCCGATGACGCTTCACGACGTAGCGCTCGACGACAAGTTCGACCTTGGCAAGCAGCGCATCTTCCTGTCCGGCTCGCAGGCCGTCGTGCGCATGCTCCTGATGCAGCGCGAGCGCGACCGTCTGGCCGGCCTGAACACCGCCGGCTTCATTTCCGGCTACAGGGGCTCGCCGCTCGGCGGGCTCGACCTGCAGTTCTGGCGCGCGAAGAAACAGCTCGCCGAATCAGGCATCGTTTTCCAGCCAGGGCTCAACGAGGAACTGGCTGCGACCGCCTGCTGGGGTTCGCAGCAGACGGAGCTTCTCGGCGAGGGCAAGCACGACGGCGTCTTTTCCGTCTGGTACGGCAAGGGTCCAGGCGTTGATCGCTCAGGCGACGTGTTTCGCCATGCCAATCTCGCGGGATCGTCCAGACATGGCGGCGTCGTCGCCCTGATGGGCGACGATCATACGGCCGAGTCGTCCACCAACGCCCATGCGACGGAGTTCCTGTTCGTCGACACGATGATTCCGATCCTCAATCCGGCGGGCGTGCAGGAGCTCATCGACTACGGGCTCTATGGCTTCGCGCTGTCGCGGTTCGCCGGCACCTGGGCCGCCATCAAATGCGTCAAGGACAACGTCGAATCGACCGCCTCGGTCGATGCGTCGCTCGGGCGCATCAACGTCGCGATACCGGACTTCGACATGCCCGCGGGCGGGCTCAACATCCGCCACGAGATCGACTTCATGGGCCAGGAGGCGCGTCTTCACGAATACAAGCGCGCGGCGGCGGCGGCCTTCGTGCGCGCCAACGGCATCAACCGGATGATCTATTCGGGCGGCAGCCGGCCGAAGATCGGCATCATCACGGTCGGCAAAAGCTATCTCGATGTCCGCCAGGCGCTCGATGACATCGGCATCGACGAGGCGAAGGCCAACGAGATCGGGGTGCGGCTGTTCAAGGTGGGCTGCCCCTGGCCGCTCGACATCGAGCACATCAGGGATTTCGCACGCGGCCTCGAGATGATCGTCGTCGTCGAGGAGAAACGTTCGCTGATCGAGGTCCAGGTCCGCGAAGATCTCTACGGTACGGCCATGCAGCCGGTCGTCGTCGGCAAGAAGGACGAGCGCGGACACTGGCTCTTCCCGGTGAAGGGTGCGCTCGACCCCAACGACATTGCGATCGCGCTCGGCGAACGGTTGCTAAAGGTGATCGGGCCGTCAGAAGAAATCGCCGCCCGCGTTGATCGCCTCAGGCAATACCAGGCGATGCTTAGCGACACCAAGGACATCGGCTCGCGCACGCCCTTCTTCTGTTCGGGCTGTCCGCACAATTCCTCGACCAAGGTTCCGGAGGGTTCGATCGCGGGCGCCGGCATCGGCTGCCATTTCATGGCGCTCTGGATGGATCGTTCGACCGTGGGCTTCACGCAGATGGGCGGCGAGGGCGCTCAATGGGTGGGGCAGGCGCCGTTCTCGAAACGCGAACACATGTTCCAGAATCTGGGGGACGGCACCTATAACCATTCCGGCATTCTGGCGCTGCGTTTCGCGCTCTCCTCCGACGTCAACATCACCTACAAGATACTCTACAATGATGCTGTCGCGATGACCGGCGGGCAGCCGCATGAGGGCGGCCTGACCGTCGAGATGATCGCCAACCAGGTTCGCGCGGAGGGCGTCGAGAGGATCGCAGTGGTCTCCGACGATCCGGACAAATATGATCGCCGGAAATTCCCCGTCGGAGCAAGCTTCTCCCACCGCGACGACCTCGACCAGATCCAGCGCGAACTGCGCGAGGTTAGGGGAGTCTCGGTGCTACTCTACGACCAGACCTGCGCGGCCGAAAAGCGCCGCCGGCGCAAGCGCGGCTCCTATCCGGATCCCGACAAGCGCGTCATCATCAACGAACTTGTCTGCGAAGGCTGCGGAGACTGCGGCGTCAAGTCGAATTGCGTCTCGATCCAACCTCTGGAAACAGAGTTCGGCCGCAAGCGCAGGATCGACCAGTCAAGCTGCAACAAGGACTTTTCCTGCCTCAACGGCTTCTGCCCGTCCTTCGTCACGGTGCATGGTGGGAAGCTTCGCAAGGCGGAAGGAATTGCCGGCAAGGCAGAGCCGCTCGACGGCGTGCCGGAACCAAAACCCTTCGTGCTCGACCGCGACGGCTGGGCGTCGATCGTCAATGGCGTCGGCGGGACGGGTGTGGTCACCGTCGGGGCGATACTCGGCATGGCCGCGCATCTCGAGGGCAAGGGGTGCGGCATGATCGATATGGCCGGCCTCGCTCAGAAGGGCGGTTCGGTGTTCAGCCATGTGCGCATCGCGGCGAAACCCGATGACATCCACGCGATCCGGGTCTCCGCGGGCAAGGCCGACCTGATCCTCGGCTGCGATCTCGTCGTTTCGGGCGCCAGGAAGGTGCTTGCCGCCGTCCGCGAAAACCACACGATCTTCGTCGCCAACACCGCCGAAGTGATGCCCGGCGAGTTCGCACGGTCGGCCGACTATTCGCTTCCGGTGGAGCGGCTCAAGAAGGGGATCAGGCAGGCGGCGGGCGAGGACAAGGCGCATTTCTTCGACGCCACGCGCACGGCTTCGGTGCTGTTTGGCAGTTCGCTTGGCGCGAACATGTTCATGCTCGGCTTCGCCTATCAGCATGGCGGACTGCCGCTGTCGTCGGCGGCAATCGAAAAGGCGATTATGCTTAACGGTGAGGCGGTGGCGATGAACGTCGCCGCCTTCCGCTGGGGCCGGCGCGCGGCGCATGAGCCCGAATTCGTGCGCGGCCTGGTCGCAAAATCCGCCGCAGCGGCCTCACCGCTGTCGTCGAGCATCGACGAGATCATCGATCGCCGCGCCGATTTCCTCACCGCCTATCAGGACGCGGCCTATGCGCGGCGCTATCTCGATCGCATTGCGGTGCTGCGCCAGGCCGAGGAACGCGCCGCACCGGGGTCGGCGGTGGTGACGGAGGCTGCGGCGCGGAACCTGTTCAAGCTGATGGCCATCAAGGACGAATACGAGGTTGCCAGGCTTTATACCGACGGGTCGTTCGCGAGACAGCTTTCCAAGGAATTTCAATCCTTTGAGCGGCTGGAGTTCCATCTTGCGCCGCCCATCCTAGGCCGCATCGGCTCGGACGCCAGGCCCAGGAAGTCGAGTTTCGGGCGGTGGATGATGCCGGCGTTCCGGGTGCTTTCGGCGCTCAAGGGCCTGCGCGGCACCGCGTTTGATGTCTTCGGCTATACACAGGAGCGCAAGTTTGAGAGAGAACTGCTGCTGCGGTTTGAGCAAGACATTGATTTGATTACGAATACTCTCTCGCCCTTAAAACTGGAGGCAGCTGCGGCGCTTGCATCGGTGCCCTCGCTGATCCGGGGGTACGGGCACGTCAAAACGGCAAATGCAGACCATGCGGCCGGGGAACGCGCGCGGCTCCTGAAGCGGCTGACAGACCCCGCTGCGCCAGCGTCCCTGCATGCGGCCGAATGACAGAAACCGCTTGTTTACCGGAACGTCAGATTACCCGGTTCTCAAGGCATTCAGCGTCTCTTGCGCTGTACGGAACACCGATGTTCTAAGCCTTTCTTAAGGCGATTATGGCATGTCTGCGGTTCGCGTGGCCCGCAGGTAATGAAAACAACCAAACCCGACGACATACCTGAAGACATCTACGTCGGCTTCGTTCGCTCGCTGTACGACGGTGCGGGGATTCTGCTTCTCGGCGCGTTCAGCCACGGCATCGTCGGTTTGCTCGTCTACTTGAAGACCCAGGAACTGATCTACCTGGTCCTGGCGCTGCTGATGATCGCAGCGGGCCTGTGGCGCTACTATGCGATGCGCAAGGTCGACCCGTCGAGCATCGTCAGCTACGCCGAAGCTGTACGCCGAGAACGCTACTACATCGTGGCGGGCACGATCCAAGGCCTGTGCGCGGGCCTGTTCGCTTTCGTCGCCCTCTACTGGGCGCCCGACGTGTTCGGCGAGTTGGCTGCGATCTCGGCGCTGCTCGCCAGCACGATCACGATCGCAGGCCGCAACTTCGGCTCGCGCAAGATGGTCGCCATCCTGTCGTTCTCGGTGCTGGGGCCGATCGCTCTCGGCCTGATGCTGAAGGGCGATATCTACCACTTCTTGCTCGGCATGTTCATCATCCCGGTGATGTTCACCATCAACAAGATGGCGCATCTCGTGCGGACCGTACTGTTCACCGCGATCAGCGAGGAGAAGAAGGCGAACCGAATCGCGGAGCGGTTCAACCGCGCGCTCAACACCATGTCGCACGGTCTCGTCATGCTAGGGCCGAACGGCCGCGTCGTCGTCGCGAATGCCGAAGCGGCGCATCTGATGTCCTTCAAGTCTCCCGACGCGCTGCTGGGCCGGTCCATTCACTCGATGCTGATGCGAGGTGTGGCGGGAGGGATGCTTGCCCCCAAGGACTGCAAGTTCATCGAAGGGCAATTGACGCGAGCGCTGCGCGAAGGCCGGGACCGAAAGGTCCTCGTTTCGCTTTCAAACGGCCAGCATTTCGAGTTCTCCGCTCGCGAGGGCAGCCAGCAGCTCGGCGTCATCACATTCGAGGACGTTACCCAGCGCGTCGAGGCCGAGGAGAAGATCCGCTCGATGGCGCGCTACGACAACCTGACCGGCCTGCCGAACCGCGCCTATTTCCACGAACTTGTCGGCGAGACGCTGTCGGCCGGCGATCGCGACCGGTCCTGTGGCCTGGCCGTGCTCGACCTCGACGATTTCAAGAGCGTCAATGACACGCTTGGACACCCGGTGGGCGACGGCCTGATCTATGCCGTAGCCGAGAGACTTGCGGCCTTCGCCAGCGATACGATCAAGGTCAGCCGCTTTGGCGGCGACGAATTCATGATTTTCGTCGACCATGTCGAGGACGAGAGCCAGCTCACGGGCATCGTCGACAGGATTTTCTCCGGACTGCAGGGCGAGATCGATGTGGCCGGCCATGCCCTGCGCATCCAGGCGAGCGGCGGCGCCGTCATGTCGCGGGTCAAGGACACCGATGTCGACGCGATGATCGTGAAGGCCGATCTGGCGCTGTACAAGGCCAAGGAGCTTGGCAAGAACGACTGGCGGCTCTTCGAGGCCTCGATGGATGCTGCCTTCCGCAGCAGGCAGTTGATGAAGGCCGACCTGCGCGCCGCGATCGAAAGCAACGCGCTGCGCGTCGTCTATCAGCCGATCGTGGCGATGGACACGATGCGCATCGCAAGCTGCGAGGCGCTCTGCCGGTGGGAGCATCGTGACCTCGGCCCGATATCGCCCGCGGTGTTCATACCGCTCGCGGAAGAGATGGGCATGATCTCGGAGATCAGCCTTTTCGTCCTGCAGGCAGCCTGCGCGGAATGCGTTCGCTGGCCGGAGCAGATCAGCGTGTCGGTCAACCTTTCAGCCAAGGACTTCCGCAACCGCGACGTGATCGACAAGGTGCGTCGGGCACTGGCGACGTCCGGTCTTGCGGCGCACCGGCTCGAGGTCGAAGTGACCGAGACCGCGCTGCTCGACGACAAGTCGCTGACCCGGCAATATGTCGAGGAACTGAAGTCGTTCGGCGTTCGCATAGCGCTCGACGATTTCGGAACCGGGTATTCGAGCCTGAGCTATCTGCATAAATTGCCGCTGGACAAGGTCAAGATCGACCGCAGCTTCCTCATGGATGTCTCGCAGAACAGCCGTTCGCTGGAACTGCTCAAGGGGATCGTCAACCTGTCGCGGTCTCTGGGCCTGACCGTTACGATCGAAGGGGTCGAAACCTTCGAGCAGCTCAAGGTGATATCGCAAGATGTCAAACCAGATCTTGTCCAGGGATTCCTGTTCGGGTCGGCGCTGACCGCGTCCGGCATCGAGACCATGGCCAGCACCGTCTGGCCTTTCGCCAAGGAGCTCGGCGAACCGAGGCGCACCGTCACGCTCTGACGTCCTCGCACGCCCTACGACAAAAAATCCTGGTCAACGGAATGTCGGTAATTGCTCACCCCCTATGACGCCGGCGCTGGCAATGG
>Ga0335394_10001441_pt1 | contig 26833 bp, 20 predicted proteins | sample MAT03_FD_205741 | JGI IMG/M metagenome (GOLD analysis project Ga0335394, IMG submission 205741) | Freshwater microbial communities from Lake Fryxell liftoff mats and glacier meltwater in Antarctica - MAT-03 (spades assembly) (version 2) ...
AGCGCGGTGAACTGCCTGGTCAAGCGTTCGCCGAGCGAGGTGGCGGCGTTCTCGATGCGCGTGATGTCTTTTTGGTAGCTCGCGATGCGGGCGTCGTACCCGGTGCCCTTCGAGATCAACACGCCATCACCCGATCGGGTGTAGGTGTCGACGAGGCTGGTCATCTTGGCGGCGAGGCCACCGGTGACGAACAGCTTCTCGACCGCGTTGGGGTCGGCGCTGAGCGCGGCATCGAACTTGGTCTGGTCCAGCGAGAGCCGGCCGCTGCGATCGAGCGAGACGCCGATCGAGGCCAGCGTCTTGCCGCCGTGCTCGCTGCTCGCGATCCCGCCCAGCGCACCTTGCAGCGCGCGCAGCGTGGCGTCACCGAAAAGCGTGTCATTGCCTTTCTTGGTGCCGGTGTAGGTGAGCTGGCCGTCGAGGCCCTGATCGATCGTGTTCCAGGCGTCGACGAGCGACGTCACCTTGGTCCGCGTGGCGTCGCGATCGGTGGCGACGGTGAGCATGGTGTCGGGCTCGCTCGCGGTGTGCGCCGTCGACAGCGTGAGGGTCACGCCGGGCAGCACGTCACTCACGACGTTGGTGCCGCGGGTGATGGTGATGCCGTCGAGATCGAAGACCGCGTCGCGGGCGGCCAGGGTGACGTGTCCGGGGTCGGCGAGGCCGAGACCATCGCCAGCGTCGGTGAAGACCGGCGCGGCGGCGGTGCCCGAGGCGCGCGAGGTGGTGACCAAGCGGTAGTTGGTGCCGTCGAACAGGACCGCGGCGGTGGCGGCGCTGCCCGAGTCGTTGATGCGCTGGGCGACGTCGGCGAGCGAGTCCGCCGCGGTCCATGACACCAGAACCGGCGCGCCCGCGCCCGACGCGATCGAAACTGAGCCGTCGCCCAGCACCCCGGCGGCATCGCTGGCGAAGGTGCGCGAGGCGACGGTCTGGCCGCGCGCCGTCGAGGTGACGCGCAGCGTGTGGGAAGAATCGGTGGCCGTCGACGACGCCGCGATCGCGGCGTGGGTGGTGTCGGAGCGATCGGTCTTGACCGAACGCAGCCCGGCGGCGTCCGAGAAGCCCTTCGCGGTGGTGGCGAAGATCTTCAGACGCGACACCAGATCGTCGACGATGTTGCCCTGGCGCGTGAGCTGCGTGACCTTGGTCTGCACCGCGTTCGATCGCGCCTTCTCCGAGGCGACGAGCTGATCGACCAGTGAGGCCGAGTCGAGGCCCGAGGCGAGTCCGGAGAAGGTGATCGGCATGGTGAGCTACCTGGTCACGGCGACTAGCGGAGGAGCGAGAGGGCCGACTGCGGGATCTGGTTGGCCTGCGAGAGCACGGCCAGACCGGCCTGGCTGAGGATCTGCGCCTTGGTCAGCTGCGAGGACTCGGCCGCCACGTCGACGTCGCGGATGCGGCTGTTGGCGGCGGCCAGGTTCTCCTGCGTCACCGAGAGGTTCGCGATGGTCGAGTTCATGCGGTTCTGGACCGCGCCGACCTTGGCGCGCGCGCTCGACAGCTGGGTGATCGCCGCGTCGAAGGCGGCCAGCGAGTTGCGGGCGCCGGTCACCGTCGACAGCGATGCTGACGCCAGGTGCAGCGAGGTCGAGCCGAGGGTCGAGGTGGTGAGCTTGGTGATGCTCATCGCGATCCGGTCGTTGGCCGAGTTCTGGATGCCGACCTGGAACGAGATGCCGGCCGAGGCCGAGCCGTCGATCAGCTTCTGGCCGTTGAACTCCGACACCGCCGAGATGCGGTTGATCTCGTTGCGCAGCTGGCCGAACTCGGTCTGGATGTAGCCGCGCTCGGTCGAGCCGAGGCTGCCGTTGGCCGACTGGACGCCGAGCTCGCGCATGCGCGTCACGATGCCCTGGATCTCGTTCATCGAGCCTTCCGCGACCTGCGACATCGACACGCCGTCGTTGGCGTTGCGCTGGGCCTGGGCCATGCCGCGGAGATCGGCTTTGAGGTTCTCCGAGATGCCGAGGCCGGCGGCGTCATCAGACGAACTGTTGATGCGCATGCCGGACGACAGGCGACCGATCGAGCCGGCGAGGGCCGTCGAGCTGGCGGCCAGGTTGCGCTGGGCGTTGAGAGAGGCAGTGTTGGTCAAGATCGAGATGGACATCTGAGTGTGCTCCGTGAGGGGCTGGCATCCGCCAGCGGTGGTAGTTGGTGGCGTTGCCTTCAGTGGGCTGAATCGCCCGCTTGGCAATTCGTGAAGGGCTGATTCGCGATCAGCGCGGGGCGAGCAGCGACGCGAGCTTCGCGCTCACCGCCTGCGCCGCGGTCAGCGCGTTGGCGCTGCGGGCGAGCTGGTTGGCGCCGCTGACCAGATCGACCTCAACGAGATCGGTGATGCGCGAGGTCAAGGTCTCCTCGAGCGCGCCCCGGGCCCCGTCGGCATCGTCGATCGCCGACAGGATGCCGCCGAGGTGCTCGCGGGTGCGCGTGATCTGCTGGTGCGCGGTGTCGAGCTCGCCGATCGCCGTGGTGATCCCGGTGAGATCGTTCGCGGCGAGCGCGGTGCGCAGGCGGGCCAGCGTCGGCAACACGTCGATGCCCTCGGCCGAGGTCAGGCTCGAGCCGGCGATCGTCGACCGCGCGGCGCCGCGCTCGTCGAGCTCGAGGCTGCGGGTGTCGGCGTCACCGCCGTAGTTGCCGGCGGCGTCGAAGGGCTGCGTGGTGCTGGCGCCACCAGCGAGGACGTACTCGCCGGCGCTGGTGCGGGTGTTGGCGGCCGCGAGCGCGGTCGCGTACATCGCCTCGACCTGGCTGCCGAGCGCGGCGCGATCGTCGGCGCTGTAGCCGGCGCTGGCGGCCTGGATCGCCAGCGTCTTGCCCTCGGCGAACACGTCGCCGAGCGTGGTGAGCGCGCGCTCGGTGTCGACGAGCTGACCGCGGCCCAGCGCGAGGCCCTCGCCACGCCCGGTGCTGGTGGCGTGATGGACCGCGGCGCGCCGGGCCTGGGCCCAGGCCAGCGGATCGTCGGAGGGCTTGTTGACCCGCAGGCCCGACGTGAGCTGGTTCGAGCGGTCGGCGACGTCGGCCTGCGCGCGGCTGGTGGCCTGCGAGGCGAGGTCGAGCACTCGATTGCCGGTGATGCGCATAAAGGCTTTCAGATCCGCGCGAGCAGATCGCTGAGCATGCCGTCGATGGTGCTCAAGAACTTCGTCATCGCCTCGGAGGCGTGCTGGAAGTGGACGAGCTTGGCCAGCTCTTCGTTGAGATCGACGCCCGACAGCGAGTCGCGCAGGCCCGCGATGTGGTCGCTGATGTCGGCGTCGCGGGCGGCGTCGGCGGCGGCCTCGGCGGCGCTGGTGCCGACCGCGCCCAGGACGTTGATCGCGGCGTCGCTCAGCGTGCCACCGCTGGTGAGGGTGACGGTGCGCAGCGCGAGCAGGCCGACCACGCCGGCGTTGGTGCCGGGTCCGGCCGGCGGCGGGGCCGCGCTGGCCAGGAGCTCGGAGTCGGCGGCGAGCGCGGGATCGAGCGCGATCGACGCGGCCGCGCCGGCGACCGTGCCAATCGGCGTGAACAGGTTGCGGCCCGTGACGCCGTCGAGACCGGCATTGGCCTGGTGCGTGGCATTCGCGGCCTGGGCCAGATCGAAGGCCAGCTGATCGAGGTTGGCGGCGGCGGCGACGCTGTCGACGTCGCGGAACGCGAGCTCGCCGCTCAGGCTGCCGGCGGCCAGCGTGTTGGTCACGTCGCGCCGGCTGGTGCCGTCGACGATCTCGACCTTGTGCAGGCCCGTCGCGGGATCGGTGGTGGCGGTGATGGCGGCGGCGCGCTTGCCGTCGACGACGACCGCGCCGTCGGACAGCACCCAGCGCATCGCGCCGTCGGGGTCGATGCGCCCGCTGCCGCCGACCAGCTCGCCCAGCTTGCCGGCGGCGAGGTCGCGGCGGTCGCGCAGCACCGGATCGTCGGACGTCGCGATCGACTTGTTGAGGCTGGCGATCTCGGCGGCGAGCTTGGTCGCGGCGCGGGCGCCGTCGACGATCCGGGCGTCGGAGTCGCTCCGAGCCGAGGCCACCTCGGCGGCGCGCGCGCGCAGGCCGGCGGCCAGCTCGCCGAACGACGTGACCGCGGCGTCGCGGACCAGGGGATCGGTGGGCGAGGCCGCGACCCGCTGCAGGCTCGCGAACACCTCGCTCAGCCGATCTTCGAGGGGCGGGCCGGCGTTGCCGAGGCGAGCCTCGAGGTCGGCGAGCGCGGGGGCCCGGGCGTTGGACGCGCCGATGGCGCCGGCGGCGTCGCGTTCGCGACGGGCCAGCAAGCGGTCTTCGAGGCGCTGCGGTGAGCCGCTGCGCACGCCGCCGACCAGGGGGGCGGCCAGCTCGGCGCGCAGATCGACCCGCTGCCGCGAGTAGCCGACGGTGTTGACGTTGGCGGCGTTGTTGGCAGCGACGCTCGCGCCGGTGTGTTGCGCCGACAGACCCGCGGAACCCAGCGACAAGAGCGAGAGGAGATCGGCCATGGGGAGCTCCTAGCCGGCGATGATGCTGCGCAGCGGACGCGTGGTGACGAAGGCCCGCGCCGAGCGGCCGTAGCCGGTGGGCGGCTCGAGGCCGAGCGCCGCCGACACCGCCTCCGACGCCGCCGACAGCAGCGCCGCGTTGGCGCCCAGCTCGATGCGCGCGGCCACGATGAGCCGCTTGAGCGCGGGATCGAGATCGCGGGCGTCGCGGAGCGCGGCGAGCGCCGCCAGCAGCTCGTGCTTGCGGGGCATCAGCTGTTCGAGCGCGTCGATGTCGAGCTTGGCGATCGCGCGCCGCTCCTCGGCCATCAGCGCGCGCAGGGCGGCGAGCGAGGTGGCGAGGTCGGGCGGGGTCACGGGGTGCTCCGCGCGGCGTCGTCGTCGAGGATGCGCTCGGACAGCTTGTCGAGATCGACGACGTAGTTGCCGCCGTCGAGCAGCTCGCGGATCCGCGCGATGCGGGTGGTCACGCCGGGGTCGGCCGGGGCGGCGGCCGCAGCCGTGGCGCTCTCGCCCAGCGACACCACCGCGGCCGGATCACGGGGCTTGGGCGCGGCCGTGGCGGCCGGGCGCTCGCGCGGGGTCGTGATCGCCAGGCCGGAGATGGTTTCGATACGCATGATGCCTCCACCGGATCGAATCGGCCGTCTCCGTGGGGAGTTCAGGGGGTACCCGCATTTTCGGCATCCGAGAGGAGTGGCCATGGATCCACGGGTCGACCATCTCGCCGAACCTCGAAGTGCAGGTGGGGTCCCGTCGAGCGTCCGGTGGTGCCGACCGCGCCCAAAGGCTGGCCGGCGACGAGGTGCTGTCCGGGTTTCACCGAGATCGTCGACAAGTGGGCGTACCGGGTCTCGCTGCCGTCGGGGTGCTCGATGACGACGAGGTTGCCGTAGGTGCCGGCCGGGCCGGCGCGCTTCACGGTGCCGTCGAGGGCGGCGACGACCGGCGTGCCTTCGCGGGCCGCGATGTCGAGGCCGTTGTGGCCCTTGGGGACGTGGTCGATGGGGTCGAGGCGCTGACCGAACCGCGAGCTGAAGCGTCCGACCGCCGGACGAACCATCTCCCCGGGCAGGTGGGCGTGATCGGGGATCGCGATCGGCGCGCGCGTCGTCGCGCTGACCAGCGGGAACCCGGCGGCCAGCGCCTGCGTCGTCGACGACGGGATCGCCTTGGACGCCTCGGGCGTGCCACCGAGCGCGGTCTCGAAGGTGTTGGTCAGGCCGAAACCACCACTGGCGGCCATCGAGTCGGCGAGCGCGCTGTCGAGCATGTCGCGGAAGGTGTCGCCGGCGAAGCCGCCGTCCAGCATGCTGCTCTTGGGCCGGGCCTCGGTGAGGAACTGGCGCAGGAAGAACGACTCGAGCTGCTTGGCGGCCTTGCGCTCCTCGGGGAGGGCGGGGGGCTTGGGCGCGCCGATGACGGGCGTCGCGGTCACAGCACTTCGACCTGGGCCCGCAGGGCGCCGGACTGGGCGAGCGTCGACAGGATGGCGATGAGGTCGCGCGGCTTCACCCCGAGGGCGTTGAGCGCGGCGACGACATCGGTGACGGTGCTCGCGGCCGGCAGCGTGTGCAGGTCGCCGCTGACCTCGGTGACCGTGAGATCAGTGCGCGGGGTGACCGCGGTGCGGCCGCCGGCCAGCGGGCCGGGCTGGCTGACCGCGGGCTGCTCGGAGATGGTGATCGTGAGGCCGCCGTAGGCGATGGCGGCGGCGCGCAGCCGGACCGCCCCGCCGATGACGACGGTGCCCGTGCGCTCGTCGACGACGACCCGGGCTAGCTGGTCGGGCTCGACCTCGATCGCCTCGAGGCGGGCGATGAGCGCGGGGACCTGCTGGGACCAGCCCGGCGCGATCTCGACGGCGACCGCGCCGGCGTCGCGGGCGTGGGCCGAGCCGGCGCCCAGCGCGGCGTCGATCGCGGCGGTGATGCGCGCCGCGGTCGTGAAGTCGGGCTGGCGCAGCACCAGGACGATCTCGCCGCGCGGCATTTCGGTGGGGCCGTTGCTCTCGACGAGCGCGCCGTTGGGGATGCGCGCGACGGTGACGTGGTTCTTGCGCTGGGTGGCGCCGTCGCCCTCGGCGAGGAAGCCGCCGACCGCGAGCCCACCCTGCGCGATGGCCCAGGTGCGGCCGTCGGGGCCCTTGAGCGGCGCGGCGATCAGCGTGCCGCCGGCCAGGCTCTTCGACGAGCCGACCGACGACACCGTGACGTCGATGGCCTGGCCCGGCCGCGCGAACGCCGGCAGCTTGGCGGTGACCACGACCGCGGCGACGTTCTTGGACTTGATCGCCGAGGCGTCGACGCTGATGCCGAGCTGTTTGTACATCTTGGCGAGCGAGCTGCGGACCACCGGCGAGCTGGCGTCGTCGCCGGTGCCGGCGAGGCCGACCACCAGCCCCGCGCCGGTCAGCTCGTTGGTGCGCACGCCCTCGACGGTGGCGACGTCCTTCAATCGGTCGGCGGCGGCGAGGCCGCTGGTGAACGCGACGACGGTGAGGGCGAGGAGGATGCGCATGGTGTTTGGCTCGATCGTCTCGGGAGGGGAGGGGCTGGCGACAGCCCCTCATGAAGTCTTCGTCTCGGGAGGGGGAGGGGCTGGCGACAGCCCCTCATGAAGTACCGGGGCTGGCGACAGCCCCTCAGCGAGGGTCATCTGTTGGTTCGATCGTCTCGGGAGGGGGACCCAGCGGGGGCCTGACCCCGCTGGGGGAGGGGCTGGCGACAGCCCCTCATGAAGTACCGGGGCTGGCGACAGCCCCTCATGAAGTCTTCGTCTCGGGAGGGGGACCCAGCGGGGGCCTGACCCCGCTGGGGGAGGGGCTGGCGACAGCCCCTCATGAAGTACCGGGGCTGGCGACAGCCCCTCTGAGAAATTCAGAACGGCCAGAGCTTGGCGACGAGGCGGCTGCCCCACGACCGCCGCTGCTGGTCGTTGAGGTCGCCGCGGCCGGTAGACTCGATCTCGGCGTCGGCGATGCGCGACGACAGGATCGTGTTGTCCTCGGCGATGTCGCGACGGCGCACGATGCCGGACACGTAGAGGTGCTGCTCCTCGTTGCCGACCATCACGACCTTGGTGCCCTCGACGAAGAGGTCGCCATTGCCGAGCACGCGGCGGACCCGGACTGGCAGCGTCGCTGAAAGCGTGCCTTTCCGCTGGGTGGTCCCCGCGCCGGCAAAGGCCATCTCCGAGCTGGTCGAGAAGAGCTGGGACGGGTCGAGCTCGGGATACTTGCGCTGCAACGTGGCGAGCAGGCCAATCGCGGCCGGCATGCCGTACGTGGCCGTGTCGCTCTTGTCGAGCTTGGTCGACGCCGCCCGACTGGCGGTGTCGCGCTCGTCGATGCGAATGACCAGGATGTCGCCGACGCGGGTGGCGATGTCGTCCTCGAACAGGCCATTGCCGCCCCCGTACAGGCTGCCCGAGCTGCCGCGCGGCTCGGGTCCGTAGTCGCCGGCCTCGAGGGTGCGGTGCTTGGCCTGGTAGGGCGCGATGTGGGTGGTGCAGGCCGCGCTGGCCAGCAGCGCGACGACGAGGAGCTTGTTCACGGGACCTCCACGCGCACGCGGTCGGCGCGGACCAGGGTGCCGGAGGCGTAGCCGCCGGCGGCGAGGCGGACCCGGGCCGGTCCGCCGACCCGGGCGGCCTGCTCCAGGTGGCCGCGGGCGCCGATGGCGATAGCGCCGCGCACGACCGCGACCGTGACCTCGGTGCCGCGCGGGATCGCGGGCGGGGTGGTGAGCCGGGCGTCGTCGAGGACCTCGCCGGCTGCGATCGGCGCGGAGACCTGGGCCCCGACCGCAACGGTGGCGGCGCCCGCGCTGGCGTGGCGCTCCCAGCGCAGGTCCGCGCTGGTCACGACCTCGCCGGGTGCCAGGTCGCGCGTCGCGATGGCGACGTCGGCCAGCACCGCAAAAGTGACCGGCACGAACATGGAGCGCTTGCCGACGCGGACACGCACGCTGGCGCGGCCGGGCCGGGCGCTCTGCGGAAAGTCGACATCGACCGTGGCCGGGGCGACGTCGAGCGCGCGCTGGCGCGCCGAAAGGTGAATGGCGGTGATCGCCAGGTTGGCCGGCAAGCCCACGGTCGCGCGCTCGCCGATGATCGACGACAGCGAGTCGGCCCCCGCGCTGGACGCGGCGGCGACGATCGCGGCGATGAGCACCAGCCGGGTCATCGGAGCTGCGCCGTCTGGCCGAGCATCTCGTCGGCGGCCTTGATGACCCGCGAGTTGACCTCGTAGGCCCGCTGCCCCGAGATGAGGTCGATCATCTCCTCGACGACGCTGACGTTGGAGCTCTCGATCGAGCCCTGCATGAGGCCGCCGGTGCCGCCGGTGCCGGGCGCGCCCATGACGACCGCTCCCGACGCGCCGCTCTCGCGGAACAGGGTCTTGCCGAGGGGCTCGAGGCCGCCCGGGTTGGCGAAGCTGGCCAGCTCGAGCTGGCCGATGTTCTGGGGCTGGGGGTCGCCCGGGACGATGGCCGACACCGTGCCGTCGGCGGCGATGCTGACCGCGGTGGCCTCGGCCGGCACCGAGATGTCACCGGCCAGCGGGTAGCCCTCGGTCGTCACCAGGCGACCCTCGGGGTCGAGCTGGAACGAGCCATTGCGGGTATAGCCGATGTCGCCCGACGGCAGCTGTACGGCGAAGAAGCCATTGCCCTCGATCGCGACATCCAGGGGATTGTTGGTCTGGTGCATGTCGCCCTGCGTCTGGAAACGCTGGGTGCTGGCGACGCGCACGCCGAGGCCGACCTCGAGGCCGCTCGGCGCGGTGGTGCCGGCGCCGGTCGGGGCTCCGGCCGGGCGGGTGGTCTGATACATGAGGTCGGCGAACTCGGCGCGGCTCTTCTTGAAGCCATTCGTCGAGACGTTGGCGATGTTGTTGGCGGTGACGTCCAGCCGGGTCTGCTGGGCCTGCATGCCGCTGGCGGCGGTGGCGAGTGCTCTGAACACGAGTACCTCCTCAAGAACGGTGGTTGATCACTTGGGCCCACCGATGTCGCGCGCGGCGCGGTTCTCGATGGTGGAGTAGCCCTCGATGAGCTTCAGCAGCGTCTCGTAGGTGCGCGAGACCTTGACCAGGTCGACGACCCCGCGCACGACGTTGACGTTGGAACCCTCGAGCGCGCCCTGCACGACCTGCGGCTTGTCGCCGTCGATGGGTGCGCTGCGGGCGGCCAGGAGCGCGCCGCCCTCGCGGGTGAGCGCGCCCGGCTTGAAGCGCGACAGCTCGAGTCGGGCCAGCTCCTCGCTGTCGGCGAAGATCGTGCCGTCCTCGGCGATCGTGACGTGGGCGGTGCCCTCGGGGACCGTGATCGCGCTGCCGCCGGCGCCGCGAACCTGGAGGCCGTCGAGGGTGCGCAGCGTGCCATTGGCGTCGAGCCGCATCGCGCCGGCGCGGGTGTAGCGCACGCCGTTGGGCGTGTTGACGGACAGGTAGCCGTCGCCCTGGAGCGCGAGGTCGAGCGGATTGCCGGTCTGGGTGATGTCGCCGGGCTGGCCGTCGACGACCTCGCGGGTCGAGTTGCTGACCAGCGCGACGTCGGGGGACCGGGCCTTGGCGAGCGCTTCGGAGAAGGAGACCCGCGCGGCCTGGAAGCCGGTCGTGGTCGCGTTGGCGATGTTGTTGGCCGTGACGTCGAGCGCGGTCGACTGGGCGACGGCGCCGGCGGTCGCGACGTAGATGCCGCTACCCATGAGCAACCTCCTCCGTCGCATTGGCCGGCTTGCGGCGCGTGGTGCGGGTGACGTCGGGCGGGACCTGCTCGAGCTCGGCGCGAAGGCGGGCAATCGCGCGGCCGTGCAACTGACACACACGCGAGGCGGTCACTCCCAGGACCTCGCCGATCTCGACGTAGGTGAGCTCCTCGTTGTAGTAGAGCGAGAGCAAGAGGACGTCGCGCTGCTCGAGGCGGAGCAGGCCCTGCTTGATGCGCGCCATGATCTCGCGGCGCTCGGCCTGGGCCGCGGGCGAGGCGTCGGCGCTGACCGGGGGCGCGTGATCGAGCTGGTCGAGCGCACCGACGGTGACGTGGACGAGCTGCTCGAGATCGGCGTGGTAGGTCTCGATCGAGACGCCCAGCTTGGCGGCGACGGTGACGTCGTCAGGCGTGCCGCCGTGGATCTTTTCGAGCTCCTGGATCGTCGCGCCGACCTTGCGGGCGAGCTGGCGAACCCGGCGCGGCATGATGTCGCCCCGGCGCAGCTCGTCGAGGACCGCGCCGCGAATCCGCTTCTCGGCGAACACCAAGAACGGCTCCTGGCGGGTGTCGTCGTAACGCTCGGCGGCCTCGGCGAGCCCGAGCAGGCCCGCTGCCACCAGATCTTCGGCGGCGATCCAGGGCGGGCAGCGGCGGGCGACGCGGCCGGCGATGCGACGCGCGATGTCGAGGTGCTCGGCGATCAGGCGATCGCGCTGGGCGGTGGAAGCGCGGGACTGCTGAGCGTAAGCCTTGGTCGGGTTCATAGCGATTCGCCTCCAGCGGAGAGATGACGGCGCCAGAAGCCTCGGGCGACGTCGGAACGGGTATCGGGGGTGCTAGCGGTGTCGAGCGCCCGCGCGAGCCGGGTAATGGCGCGCGCAGCCGGGGAGTCGGGGCGGTGGGCCAGCAGCGGGACGCCCGCGATCGCGGCCTCGGACACCGCCGGATCGGCGGGCACCGCGGGCAACGCGGTCAGGCTGACGTCGAGGAAGCGATTGACTAGCTCAGTGAGGCGGCCGACGATGTCGTCGCCCTGTGCCGTGCTGGTGACGCGATTGGGGACCACGAAGGCGTGGCGGACACCCTGATGACCGGCCAGCACCTTGATACAGGCGTAGGCGTCGGCCATCGACAACGGCTCGGGATTGACCACGATGAGCTGGTCAGCGGCGGCGCCCGCGATGGCGGACTGGCTGGCTCCAATGCCGGCGGCGACGTCGAGCACGATCGTGTCAAACTGCGCGGACAGCGTGGCGATGAGGTCGAGCGTCCGGCGGTGCGCGCCGCTGCCCATGGTGGCGAGCGCGTAGCTGCCATTCTGAGCGGGGAGCAGCGTGATGCCGTGGGCGGTGACCAGGACGTCCTCGACCGGCGTGCCGTCGAGCGCGTCGAGCAGCGTGCGAGTCGGCGCCACGCCGAGCAGCAAGTTGAGGTCGGCCATGCCGAAGTCGGCATCAACCAGGAGCGTGCGCGACTGGGCCGCGACGTAGGCCGTGGCCAGCCCGACCGCGATCGTGCTCTTGCCGACGCCGCCCTTGCCACCCGTGATCGCGATGGCGCGCTGACGGGTGCGTGTCGTCGGGGGCGTGTCGCGGCGCTGGCCGCGAATCACGCGAAGGCTGGCGGCTTGGTCGGTCACGAGGACGGACTTTGCAACCCCGAGGCCACGCGCAAGTACCCGCGAACACTCGCCTGTCGGCTGGCCTGTCGGCAGCGCTGACGGTCGACCGAACTCGCGATTCAGTTAGGCCTACATTTGCCCGCGACCCGGTCCGGGGAGGGTGCCACCGTACCCCCCGGCCAGTCAGTCGATCGTGCCGCGCGGCGTGGGGCGCAGGTCGACCCAGACACCCGCGACCGGGAAATGTACGCCCACGCCGGTCACGACACGCCCGCACCGCTCCAAGGCCTCGGCATAGGCGTTCAGTTGCGGCAGCACTTCCGGGGCGCGGGCCACGACAGCGGTGAGGCTTGGTGCCGGGTACGTCTTGTGGTCGATGAGGACCAAGCCGTCTCGGGTGGCGAGCAGAAGGTCAATGACACCCTCGATCCGACGTTGTCCGTCCGGCCCGTCGGTCAGCGCGGTGATTGGGACCTCGCGGTGCCACGTGGCGCCCGGCCAACGGCGCCCGATCAAGGAGCGCAAGCGGTCCGCCATCGCCCTCACCGCCTCGGGCTCGAGCACGCCGAGCAGCCCGGTGTCCCTGACGATCCGGTGCGCGGTGGCGAGTCGCGCCGCGGACGTGGTCCCACAGGCGTCGGCGGCCAGGAACCGGTGCACCGCGGTTCCCAGCACCTCCCAGTCCACGCCGCGCGGCAGCGGGAAGCCCGGCCCCATCGAGTGAGCACGATCGACGGTGTAACGAGTTGCGACCGCGTCGCGGCCTTGCTGCGACGGCGTGATCCGATAGCGTGCCCCGTCGACGAGCTCACCCGTCGGGCGCGCGAAGCGGCGGATCGCAGGACGGGCGAGGCGAGGAAGCTCGGTGCCGGACGGACGCGAGACCCGGCACCGGACCCGCAACGTGGCAATGCCGAGGAGGTCAATGGCGCGGTCAGGCGCCGCGCTGGGAAGCTCGAGGAGAGGCCCGCCAGCCCCGCCCTGCAGCGCGTCGAGCCAGCCAGTCTGGGGAACGCCCTTCGTCAGGCGGACGGCGAGTACGAGCTGGTCGCGGGCCCGGGTGAACCCGACGTAGAGGAGCCGGACTCGCTCGCGCCGCTCGCGCTCGGCAACGCGCTGCCCGGCGGGCGAGCTCACGGCCGCGACGGCCAGCGGCAGCTTGCTCTGCGGGCCGAACGGCCAAGGCCAGAATCGGATCCAGCGGCCCGCGAGCGGATCGTCGGGGTCAAAGCCGAGCCGCTCGGACTCCGGGCACGGATCGAACGCGTCGCGCTGCTCGTGGCGATCGAGGCTGGTGAGGACGACCACCGGCCACTCGAGCCCCTTGGCGCGGTGGTAGGTGCAGACCGTCACCGCGTCGTCGGTGGCGCCCGCGAACTGGTCATCGGTGGCGCGCTCCTCGTCGCGAGCCACCACCACCGCGCGGGTCTCGTCGAAGTAGCGCACCAAGCCCGCGATGGTCGCCGGCTCGCGGTAGCGCGCGCAGCGATCTTCGTAGCGCATCGCCAGCGCGCGCAACGCGTCGAGGTTGCCGAGGCGCTGGTGGGGATCGGGCCAGCGCGCGCACAGCGTGGTCGCGTCGAGCAGGTGCATCGCGCGGTCGAGCGCCTCGGCGGGCGACAGGACCTCGAGCTGGTCGCGCATGCCGGCGAGCGGCGCCAGCCACGCCGGCGTCGCCTCCTCCTCGGCGGTGAGCTTCGTCGCCAGCCACGCATCGGGGCCTGCGCCGCTCCATCCCCCGAGCGCCTCGAGCGTCGCCCGCGCGACCCGATCGCCCGGTTCGAGGACCCAGCGCAACGCCGCGTCGAGCAGCACGCCCTCGGGCGTCTGCAGCAGCCCGTCACGAGGCAAGCTCGCGCGGACGCCGCGGCGCGCCAGCAGCCCGGCGATCCGCTTGGCCTCGGCGTTGGTGGCGGTCAGGATGCCGACATCGCGGGCCATGACCGGACGCACCGCGCCGGTTACTCGGTCAAGGACCATCGTTGGCTCGGGCTCGTCGAGCAGGCGAGACGTCGCCTCCGCGATCGCCTCGGCGTCTTGCTCGACGTTCTTGCCCTCCAGCCACCAGACGCCGAACGGCGGCGTGACCGCGAGCTCCGCCAGCGTCGGGCGCGCGGCGATGGTGCGGACCGCGTCCGGGTCGCATCCGGGGGTCGCGAAGGCCTGCGCGAACAGCTCCGAGCACGCCTCGACCAGCTCCGGTCGCGACCGGTAGTTGTGCTCCAGCCGCTCGGCGGCGCCGCCCTGGCGGGCGACCCAGTCGATCACCGCGTCCATCAGGAGCGGGTCGGCACCCGCGTATTCGAAGATGCACTGCTTGCCATCTCCGACCCAGACCGATCGACCCGCGAGCTGATGAAGGCGCGAGAACAACGCCAGTTGCAGCGGGCTGGTGTCCTGGAACTCGTCGACCACGACCAGGTCGAGGCGGTCGGCGAGCTCGGCGGCGACGTCGGGATCCTCGACCAGCCGCAGCGCTTGATCGATCATGTCGGCGTAATCGACGACGCGACGCCGGTGCTTCCACTCGGCGTAGCCGGTGAGTGCCAGTCGCGCCGCCTCGAACACGCCGCTCGTGAACGCCCGGAGGTCCTCGTGCAGCGCGGGATGGCGCTCGTACGCCAGCGCGATCTCGACGAGCGGGGCGACCGCGCTCCGACCCGCCACGCTGGGCTCGAGCTTCGCCGCCCTCGGCCAATCACTCCAGCGCACGTCACCGCTGGCGAGTCGGCCCCGGATGTCGAGAAGCCGCTGCCGCGCGTCGCGGGTCTTCATGGTCCCGTCGTCCAGCGCGGTCAGGCTCGCGGTCGCGGCGTCGAGGGCCGCCGCGAAGGTCGCGTCGAGCGCGCGGCCGTCGATGGACGCCGGCGGCATGAGCGCCAGCAGGCCCGCCGTCGAGCGCACGCTCATCGCCGGCAGCAGGGCGGGGGCGATCCGGTTGCTGCGCGCCAGCTCCATCACGTCGATGACGCGCCGCACCCAGTCGTGTCGTCCACGCCGCGCGTCCCAGTAGATCTCCAGCCGGCGCGCCACGGCGTCCATTTGCTCGATCAGCGCGGCGGGCAGGGACTCCTCGATCGCCGCGCGGAGCCGTCGGCCGCCGTCGTCCGGCATCACCTCCAGGTACGGCGACAGCCCCGCATCCAGGGCGAGCTCTTCGAGCAAGCGCATGCACACCGAGTGGACCGTGCCGAGATAGGCCACCGGCAGGCGCGCCGCGTGATCGAATGACCCGTTCTCGACCAACCTGCGTCGGATCCGGCCGACCAGCTCGGCCTGCGCCTTGCGCGTATACGTGACCGCCACCAGCCCTTCGATGCGGGCCGGCGCGATGGCCCCGGGCGCGATCGCACGGATGACCTCCTGGGTCAGGCGGTAGGTCTTGCCGCTGCCTGCGCTCGCGCTGACGAGCGTGGGCGCTCGGGTCACGCGAACCGCTCCCAAGCCCGTCCGCACACCACGTCGAACCGGCAGTAGGAACATCCCTGGCCGCCCTCGCTCGCGTAGTGCGCGTCATGTTCTGCAGGCGGCACGCCGATCGTCTCGAGCAGCGGCAGCGAGCGCCTGACGCCGGTCACCGCGACGTGGCCCGCGGCGAGGGCCCGCTGGATCGCCGGCACCGTCGCCGCGATGCGCTCGCAGGTCTGGTCGAGCGTCGGTCCCGCGGTCCGGTCGACCGCGCCGAAGGCGTCCCCGTCGGTCGTGAGCAGCCGGCCACGGGACAGCGAGAAGTAGCCTGCCGCCGGGCGCGTCGCGGCACCCGACTGGACCCATCGCGCCTGGGCGTAGGCCGCGAGCTGCACCGCGCGGCCCTGCGTGAGCAGGTCGCGGTAGGTGCCGTGCCCCCACTTGAGATCGATGATCACGTCGCGACCCGCGCGATCGACGAGCCGCACGTCGAGGCGACCGACCAGCTCCGCGCCGAGCCAGGTCGCCGCGATCTCCTCCTCGGTCGCGGCGATGGTCAGCTCGCCGCCGCGGACTACCTCGACGAGCGCCGCGATCGCCCGCGTGAGCTGATGGCGGAGCTGATGCAGCTCGAACGCCATCCCCGGTTGCAGCAGCGACGCCGCGACGCCGGCCAGGAGCCCGTCGAGCACCCGCGTGATCTCCTCACGCGTCCCGGCCACCGCGCCCGCGTTCACCAGCGCCTGGAGCAGGCGGTGGCCGAGCACGCCGTTGAGCAGCGCTCCTTCCGGGAGGGTCGGCACCGATCCCGCGTGCAGCGACGCCGCGTGACCAAGCACCCAGCGCAGCGGGCACTCCAGCAGCTCCTGAAGGCTCGCCGAGGAGAAACCCGTGGCAGGACCGATCGTCCCGGCCGGCACCCGCCAGGCCGGTCGCGCCGCCGGCAACGCGAGCGGCACCGCCTCCTCGACGGCGAGGCCGGCTCCGGGCCGCGCGAGCAGGGCGGCGACCGACACCGTGATCCGTCCGATCTGCGCATCATCGAGCCGAAGGCGGGCCACCAGCTCGTCCCACAGCGGGTGCGCGGACAGGCGCTCGCCGCGGTCGGTCTCCGGCAGCACCAGCACCAGCCGGTGTCGGGCCGCCAGCACCGCCGCGCGCCACTGTCGGGTCTCCTCCGCGAGGAGCCTCGCGGGCGCGGTTGGAACCACGCCACTGGCCGCGAGCGCGTCGAGCTCGGTGCGCCGCCAGCGTGCACGGTGCGGCGGTCGCGCGGTCTCCGCGGCGAAGTGCCACCAGATCACCTGATCGCGCCGACGCAGCAGCGCGCCCGGATCGTCCACATGGTCGGCCCGGCCCGCGCGCTCCACCGTCAGCTCGGCCGTGGCGCCGGCCGCCGCGATCGCATCGAGCACCTGTCGGAGCGCCACCCGATCGAGCGTGTCGCGACCATCGCTCGCCAAGATCTCGAGGAGCTGACCGCACTGTTCGACCGCGACGCCTTCGATCAGCCCGCCGCTGGCGAGCCGGAGCCGCAGCCAGTCGCGCACTCGCGTCGCCACTGCGACGATCACCGCCTTGGGGGCGCCGTGGCGCGGGTCGTATCGGCTCGGCTCGAACCAATCCTCGACGAGCGCCACCTGCCGATCCGCGCGCGCCGCATCCTCAGGTTCTCCGCTCGAGGCCAGCCGCTCACGCAGGCGCGCCTTGGCGCTGTGCCAGCGGGTGTCACCGATGCCGGGACAGTCGCTCAGGGCTCGCGACATCACGTACCGCGTGACGTACGCGAAGGGGCTCACCGCCAGCCCCAACAGCTCGAGCGCGCGCCGCGGATCGCACGGTTCGAACAGCATCTCCAGGGCCAGCGGCAACACCTGGAGCGCCGCCCGCCAGCGACTCGCTGCCCGAACCCCAAGCCGTCCCGCTCCCTGCGCTCCCAGCGCGTCGTCGAGCATCGCCGCGTGCGCGCCCCGCACGATCGCCAGGCTCTCGCCGTCGGCCGCGTGGACCATCGCCGCGACCGCCTCCGCCGCTTCGAGCGTCGTCGCCGCGCGGAGCAACACCAGCGAACCGTCACCCCGAACCTCCACGCGCTCGGCCGCCGTCTCGCCCGCGCCGATGAGGGCTTGAAGCCGCCCCAGGTCGGTCTCCGGCGGCGCGCCCAGCTCCTCCCGATGCAGCCGGACAAGCGACGTTCCGCGCTCGGCCAGCAGCGTGAAGATGCGTTGCCACCGATGCGGCCAGCACTCGACGTCATCCGCGAACGTCAGCTCCGCGTACGGGGAGTCCCCGCGGAGCGCGAGCTCGGCCTCCACTGCCGCGACCCGGTCGGCGGCTCCTGCGGCCAGCGGCGGCGCTCCGATCGCCTCCAGCGCCGTAAACGCCGCGAGTCGCGCGCCACCGCCTGGGATCATCGTTCCCGACCAGCCACTGTCGATCAGCCCGTCGCGCCACGCGAGCAGCATCTGCGCCGTGCCCATCGGATCCACGCCATACGAACGCGCATAGAAGGGCTCAGTCGCGAGCAGCGCCGCCAGGCGCGCCGACCACTGATGCACCCGCACCGCGTCTCGCGCCTCGCCCCCCGGCAACCCCAGCCGCAACTCCAGATCTCGCAGCAACGCCGCCGGCCCCCACGCCGGCATTCCGACGCCACCCACCTCGTCCACCTCGGCCAACGTGGCACCCTCGAGCTTCAGCCCCACCAGTGGTCGCAACATCGCTCTGGCCCAAGGACGTCGCGCCGACCCAACCGCGAACAGCGATCAGCGGACTTCGGCACGTCCCGCCGCTGCCGCTCCGCCTGCAAATCACTCGCCACCTTGCGCCGCCGCCTCCGCTAGCCAGCGCTGAGCCAGAACTTGACTTGTCAGAATGGCCCGTCTACAACCGCTTCTATGATTTACTCACAGACCAGCCGACTGGTAACCGCAAAATCTCATCACGCGACCTTGTCGGTCAGGATCGGCGACACGGCGGTCGCTGGCTCGTACGACGGTTCGGTCACGGGACTACGGTGGATTGTAGTCGGAATCGTCGTCATCGTCATCGAGTTGGTGATTGGCGCGGCCTATACCTTGGGAGGGTGACCCCAGGTGAGCTGGCTCAGAGGAGGGGCGCGGCCCCATTGAAGCCCAGCGGGCTGGTCGGTTGGTGTGCCGAATCGGCACTTTCCGCGCCTCTCCTCAGTGCCAGCTCGCCATGGGCTCAGCCATGACGAACGCCATCGGCGGACACCTTCACTCACCCGGGGAGTGTGATGCCGGATTCTGCTGCGGAAAATTTCGTGTCCGCCGATGACATAGGCAGCGTGCATGTTCGCTACCGCATCCACGAATCGTCACGCCTGCGTCCCTCTCAGGAGATCTCATGCCCCAGTTCACGCTCGATAGCCTGCGCGCCGCCGTCGATGGTGGCGCCGTCGCATTCCGCTCGATCAATCGCCTCCTCCCTGCGGGCGGCGCCCACGACAAAGTGTTTCCGCCCACCTACCTCAAGGAGCGCAACGCGACCACGAAGTACGCCTTCGAGGATCGGGTGATCGACGGCGTGACGACCAAGACCGTCCTCCTCGATTCGGTGGCGTCGCAAGCGAATCGCATGGAGGAGGCGCTGCTCGAGGCCTGGAATCGGGGCGAACTGAAGTTCCCGCTGGTCCGTGTCGACTTCTCGAAGGTCCCCGAGCTCGAGGACCTCGATTCGATCTCTGCGCTGCAAGCGCCCCACCGCATCGCGGATGCGCTGCTTCGCGACTCGCTCCTCGGCGACGTCCCGTTTCGCATCTCCACCGTGGGTCGAGCGATCACCGACGCGCGCCCTGACCACGCCACCTCGATGTTCGCGTACTGCCCGACCGCGCTGCTCTTTGGGGTCTGGGACTCCACCGGACCCAAAGGTGGACTGGGCTCCAAGTTCCAGCGGGCCATCGTGTCGGAGATCGTCGGTATCGGCGCCGCGGCCGGGGTCAAGACCGCCAGTCGCCTCGACCCCGTCGGGGTCCAGCGCGGAGTGACCATCTACACCGATCCCAACGACCCTACCGGCTGGACGAGCGAGGAGGCGCTGGGCGGCAAGAAAGGCAAACCCTATAACCGCGGCGGCGCCAAGGAGGCCGGGCGACCCGCGGCCATCAACCACGGCAACATCCCGCCGACGATCGACAGCGAGGCCGGCGGGGTGACGATCGATCACGCGCTGCACACCGTGGTGATCTCGCTGGCTGCGCTGCGTCGTCTGCGGTTCCCCATCCGGGCCGACGGTGCCCCCTTCGCGGATCGCTCCGCGCGCGATGTCGCCGAGGTGGCGGCTCGCACCGTGATCGCCGCGCTCGGCCTCGCCGCGATCATGCACCAGTACGAGCGCGGCTACGATCTGAGGTCGCGGTCGCTGCTGGTGGGCACCGGGCCGCTGCAGATCGAGCAGGTCAGTCGCGATGGAACCACGACTCCCGTCACGCTCGATCGCGACACCGCCAATCGTATCGTCGCCGAGGCGGCGGCGGCGGCGGCGGCGGCCGGGTTGGGGTGGGTGGTCGCGCCCGTCGAGCTTACGCCCGCTCCCAAGCTCGCCGACGTCATCCGTGCCAGCCGGCGTCTGGCGATGAGCTCGGCCGACGACGGCGACGGGCCGGTGTGATGCTGGCGCTTGGCATCGAGTTCCTCACGGGACGCTACGTCGCGTCCGCCTACAACGACCGTCGGGCCGGGGAATGGCCGCCGCACCCGGCGCGCGTGTTCTCGGCGATGGTCGCCACGCACTTTGACGATCCCGACGCGGATCCTCGTGAGCGCACCGCCCTCGAATGGCTGGAGCAGCAGCCACCACCCGAGCTGCATTGCACCGCGGCCGCGCCCCGCGACGTCGTCGACGTGTTCGTGCCAGTCAACGATACGTCGGTGGTCGCCGACCTCACCGGTGACGCTGCGGACGTCGACGACGCGCGCGCCGCGCTCGTGGCGGCGGCCGACGTCAAGGAGCAAGCGAAGGCGCGCAAGCATCTCGAGAAGCTCGAGGCGAAGCTCAAGATCAAGATCGCCAAGGCCATCGCGCCGACCGAGGGCAAGATGTCAGCGGAGCTGCTCGCCTTCGGAGCGTCGATCTTGCCGGAGCGCCGCGGCCGGCAGCCGCGAACGTTTCCTTCAGTGACGCCCGACGAGCCCCGGGTGACGCTGGTGTGGTCCCACGCGGCCGTCTCCGACGAGCACCGCGCCGTCATCGATGCCCTGGCGGCCCGCGTGGTGCGGGTGGGCCACTCGTCGTCCCTGGTGTCGATGCGTGTGCTCGCGAACGAAGACGTCACGTCGCAGCCGTTTCGCGTGCCCGATCCCGACGGTGCGTACATGCTCCGCGGCGTCGAGGCCGGTCAGTTCGCCCGCCTGTGCGATGACTTCGTCGGCCACCAAGGCGTCGCGTCCGGGCGGATCCTGCCCGCGGCGGTCCATCCCTATGCCGCGCCACGGCCCGCCGTTGCCGAAGTTCCGCAGTCGGTCTTCGGCGACGACTGGATCGTGTTCGGTCGCCACGACGGCGCCCGGCTGCCGGGGATCCGGGCGGTCGACCTCGCACGCGCGGTCCGCAAAGCCCTCCAGTCGCTATCGCCCCAACAGCCACCTCCCGAGCTCTTGTCGGGCCATCAGCCAGCGGGCGCACCCAGCGATCGGCCGCATCTGGCCATCGTGCCGTTGCCGTTTGTCGGAGACCGTCATGCCGATGGCGACTTGCGTGGCGTCGCGCTGATCTTTCCGCGCGACACCTCGATCGCGGACCGTCGCGCTGTGCTGCAGGCGATTCATGCGTGGGAACAATCAGCGCGCGCCGATCGTTCGGTCGATCCGCCCCGGGTGCCGGTCTTCGCTCCCGGTGGCGTCGAGCTACGGGTGGCACGTGACATGGCGCCGTCGCTCAAAGCGCTTCGGCCTCTTCGGTGGTGTGGGCCATCTCGCTCTTGGGTGACGGTGACGCCGATCGCTCTCGACCGTCACCCCGGTGATCTCCATAGCAGGGACTCGGCCACGCTGGCCGCGGCGGTTGCGGTCGCAACCCAGACCATCGTCGACTCCTGCATCCGCATCGGCTTGCCCACGCCCCAGGTCGCGATCGTGCCGGCTGCGCCGGTCGTGGGCGCATCCAAAGCCCGCGCGTTCCCCGCCTATCCACCGATCGCCGGGCGCACTCGTCGGGCCTTGACCCACGCGGTCCTCGAGTTCGACCGGCCAGTGCGCGGGCCCATCTTGCTCGGCGCCGGGCGCTATCACGGACTTGGCCTGCTGTGTCCGTCTGAAGGAGGCGACTCATGAATCGACCGCCCCTGACCGGGGACGCCTTCGGCGCGTTCTTCGAGGCCGTGCACGACAAGGAGCCCTTCCCGTGGCAACTCCGCCTCGCGCGCGAGGTCTGTGCGGCCGGACGATGGCCCGCGGAGCTCGATCTGCCCACTGGCACCGGCAAGACAGCGGTCTTGGACATCGCGGCGTTCGCGATGGCCGTCGACGGCGATCGGCCGACCGCGGCTCGGACGATGCCGCGCCGAGCGTTCCTCGTCGTCGACAGGCGAACCGTCGTCGACCAGGCCCACGAGCGCGCTCGCAAGCTCGCCGCCAAGCTCCGCGAGCCGAAACCAGACACCATCCTCGCGCAGGTCGCCGAGTCACTGACGCGCCTTCGTGGCCAGCCCAAGCTCACACGGTTGCCCACGGGTCGCCCCCTCGCCGTCGCGTACCTGCGTGGGGCGGTCCCCCGCGACGATGGCTGGGCACATGACCCGTCGCAGCCATTGCTGGGGATCTCGACGGTCGACCAGGTCGGTTCGCGCCTGCTCTTTCGCGGCTACGGCGTCACGCCGGGGATGCGCTCGATTCATGCGGGGCTCCTCGGCAACGACATCGTCTACTTTCTCGACGAGGTCCACCTGTCGCGGCCCTTCGCGGTCACGCTCGCCGCGGTCGCGAAGCTGCGCTGTTGGGCCACGTCGCCGGTACCCGGTGGGCTCCAGGTCGTGACGATGTCAGCGACCCATCGACCGACGATGGCACTGCCGTCGTCGACCGAGCCACCGCCGCCTCCGCCGTTCGAGCTGTCACCGGACGACCGATCCCATCTCGTGCTCCAACCGCGCTTGCTCGCGAAGAAGCCCGTAACAACCGAGATGGTCAAGGTTGCCGGCGACGAGCCGCGCCGGCGCGCTGGGTTTGCGCAACGTCTCGCGGAGCTAGCCTTGGGCGCTGCGTCCGACCAGCATCGGCGGATCGCGGTCGTCGTCAACCGCGTCGACGGAGCCCTGGCGGTGTTCGAGCAGATCAACCAGAAACGCCCCGCCGACGCCGAGGTCACGCTCATCACGGGCCGTATGCGAGCCATCGACCGAGCCGATGTTGAAAAGGGCCCTCTGGGAGCGGTCAAGGCGGATGTCGAGCGCGACGGCAAGCTCCGCTTCGTGATCGCGACCCAATGTATCGAGGCGGGCGCCGATCTCGACTTCGACGTGCTCGTCACCGAGTGCGCGAGTCTCGACGCGCTGGTGCAGCGCTTCGGCAGGCTCGATCGACTCGGCGGTTTCGGCGACGCACGAGGGTTCATCGCGGTGCGCAGTGACCAGTGCGGCGACAAGGCCGAGCCCGATCCGATCTACGGCGCAGCGCTCGCGGAGACGTGGGCCTGGCTGGAGGATCGCGGCGTGATGGCGCCGCTGGACTTCGGCATTGGCGGCGGCATCCGCGACGGCGCGCCCGACTCGGTCTACCCGCCGGCGGCCCCGGCACCACTCCTCACACCCGGGTATCTTGATCTGTGGAGCCAGACTCGCCCGACACCGGCGTTGAATCCGTCGGTCGCGCCGTGGCTTCACGGCCCCGATCCGGGTCGGCCCGAAGTGAGCGTCGTATGGCGCGCCGACCTTTTGATCGATGGCACGCGCCTCGGCGACGAGGCTCTCTCCGACCTCCTCGAGGCATGTCCGCCGCTTCGCACGGAGGCGCTGACTGTGCCCCTTTGGGCCGTGAAGGCGTGGCTGCGAGGGGACCGCGTCGCCAGCATCGCCGACGTCGAGGTCGACCGCCGGAGCGCCGACGACGAGCGTCGCCGCGACGAGGGGCAGGGGAGGTGGGTCGTGCGTTGGCTCGGTGCAGACGGCGAGGCCACGGTGCTTGACGATCCCGATCAGATCCAGCCGGGCGACACGCTGGTCGTGCCATCGTCGTACGGCGGACTACGCTATATGAACTGGGCGGTCGACAGCGGCGAGCCCGTACAAGACCGTGGCGACGAGGCCCGCCTTCGGCAGCGTCATCGTCTGGTGATCCGTCTCGCGTCACTCGCCGGCTCGCCGCTCAACGACGGCGACGGCGACGGGGTCGAACCTGGCAACGCCCTCCGCGCGTGGCAGGCCAAACTGCAGTCGCTGGCTCGTGACGTCAACGAAGCCAACCAGTCCGACGACGATGACGCGAGCGCCGGGCTGGGCCGGCTGCGCGAGCATCTCGCGATTGCACCGAAACCCCACGACTGGCTCGCAGCCGTGCTGGCGACGACTACCAAGGAACTGCGCCTCGCCGTGCAGATCGTCGAAGGACGTCCTGGAGCGACGAACCTGATCGTCGAGATCCCCGGGAAGGTTCGCCCGCCTGCGGATCGCAAGCCGGACGACGAGCTCCCCGACATCGCCTCGGATGATGATGGCGCGTCCCTCACCGGTAGTCGCGTCACGCTGGTGGATCACCTCGATCATGTCGCCGACTACGCGCTCGCGTTCGCCGCGACCTACAACGTTCCGCCCGCGCTCGCCAAGGCGGTGGTCGTGGCTGCCGCCTGGCATGACGCCGGAAAGGCCGATCCGCGCTTTCAGCGTTGGCTGGTCGACGGGGACGAGGTCGCGTTCGCCGGTCTGTCCGAGTGTCTGGCCAAGTCCGGGCGTCGTCGCGGCGACCGCCATCGTCAACGTCAAGCGTACCAGCGCGCGCGCTATCCGAAGGGCGCCCGCCACGAGCTGCTCTCGGTGGCAATGCTCGAACGCAGCGTCGATGTGATCGCGCCGGAGCTCGACCGTGATCTGGTGCTGCACCTGATCGCGTCGCACCATGGATGGTGTCGCCCGTATGCACCGGTCGAAGACCCCGGCGACACCATGGCAGTCGCGTGGCAGCACCAAGGCAAGCGGCTGGAGGCCAGCACCGACCATGGCTTGTCACAGGCCGGTGCCAGCGTCGTCGACCGGTTCTGGTCGCTCACCGGCCGCTACGGGTGGTGGGGCCTCGCCTGGCTCGAGACGCTGGTTCGTCTCGCCGATCACAGCGCGAGCCGGGCCGAACAGCAGAAGGACCAGTATCGCGTGCCGGAGGGCCAGCCATGAGCTCGATTGTCTTGAGCGGACTCGACGGCACCAACCCGCTTGGCTTTCTCGCCGCGCTCGGCACGCTGGCTGCTGCCGACGCAGCGGCGCCGGGCGCGCGGCTGTCATGGATCAACCAGGGGCGCTGGCGCCCACAGTTGCACTCGACGCTCGATCGCGCGGACTTGGTTGCGGTGCTCAGCGCCGACCTCCGCACATGGGATCACGATCCTGCGATCGCACTGGACTACGACAAGGGTGGCAAGCGTGCCCGCGATCTGAAGCCGCCGCCGCACGACTTCACGGCATACCTCGCCCGCCTGATCCACGGCACGCTCGCCGGTGGACCGCATCTGTTTCTGACTGGTGCGCGACGCCCGCTCGACTACGCCAGCGCCTTTGCGACCGAGCTGGCGCAGGACAACAACGGCAATACCAAGCCGACCGCGCTGCACTTTACTGCGGGACAGCAAGAGTTCCTGAAGGCCGTCCAGGAGCTGGTGAAAGGCGTGTCACCCGAGGATTTCGAGGAAGCGGTCTTCGGTCCTTGGAAATACGCTCGCGAGCTCCCAGTCCTTGGCTGGGATTCGTCAACCTCGCGCGACTATGCGCTTCGCGCAGACGACCCTTCGAAGAGCAAGAGGGCCGGCGTGCCGGGCGCCGACTGGCTCGCATTTCGCGGACTGGCGTTCGTTCCGGTTGCACCGACCGGCAGGGAGGTCCGTACCACCGGCTGCTCGGGTGGGTGGAAAACAGGCAGTTTCGCGTGGGCGCTCTGGCATGGCGACCTGAGCATCCATGCCGCCCGCTCGCTCATGACCATGGCTGGCCTCGACGGCGCGAGCGCGCATGCACGGCGGGCTCGCGGTATCACGCTCGTCTTGCGAGCTGGCATTCGGCGCTCGGATCAGGGCGGCTACGGTTCATTCCAGCCCGCCGCGGTCGTTCCGCCCGGCGGTCGATAGCGACTCCAACCCGGCGGCCCTATGTCTACCCCTCCGCTTGGCGAGTCCGCCCCCGTGCGCTTCGGAGCGCCCGAGCTGGTCCCCGCACGCATGCTCAACGAGCACGCCTATTGTCCGCGTCTGGCCTACCTCGAATGGGTCCAGGGCGAGTTCGCCGACAGCGCCGACACCGTGGATGGGCGCTTCCAGCACCGGAACACGTCGGCCGAGACTGGCGCGCTGCCCGATCCCGAGGACCTGGGCGACGCCAAGGTCCACGCCCGCTCGGTCCTGTTGTCGGCGCCGGTCGTCGGTCTGACCGCTCGGATGGATCTGCTCGAGGCCGACGGCCAGCGGGTGACGCCCGTCGACTACAAGCGGGGCCATGCGCCTGACGTCCCCGATGGAGCCTGGGAGCCCGAGCGCGTCCAGCTGTGCGTGCAGGCGCTGGTGCTCGAGGAGAACGGGTATCAGGTCGAGCAGGGCATCCTGTACTTCGTCGGCTCCAAGACGCGCGTCGAGATCGCGATCGACGAGACCCTTCGCGCCCGGACGCTCGAGCTCCTGGCGGAGCTCCGCGCCAACACCACGCGGCCCGAGCCGCCACCCCCGCTCGTCGACAGCCCGAAGTGCCCGCGCTGCTCGCTCGTCGGCATCTGCCTTCCCGACGAGGTCAACCTGCTTCGCGGCGGCGCCGCCGACGCGCCCACCGACCCCGACCGCGTGCGACGACTGATCCCGTCGCGCGACGACGCGCTCCCGCTGTACGTCCAGAGCGCCGGCACGAAGATCGGCCGTCGCGGCGACGAGCTGGTCGTTCAGACCCGCGACGGTGACAAGAGCACGGTGCGGATGGTCGACACCTCGCAGGTGTGCGTGTTCGGCGCCGTGCAGGTCACGACGCAGGCGCTCCAGGAGCTGTGCGACCGCGGCATCTCGCTGTGTTACTTGTCGGCTGGCGGTTGGTTCTACGGGATCACCCGTGGGATGGACCACAAGAACGTGGAGCTGCGCCGTCGCCAGTTCGAGGCCGCGAGCCAGTCCGGCCAGCTGTGGGCAGTGCCCACGACGAGGTGAGACCCCCCCCTCTGCCGATCACCGTCGGCAGCCCCATTGAAGCCCGGTTTCTCTGCGCTGGCAGAGATGTTCTCGAAGTCCCCCCTCTGCCGATCACCGTCGGCAGCCCCATTGAAGCGCGTCGGCGGGCGTCCCGTCCCCGAGAGCCGAGCGCGTCCCCTCTGCCGATCACCGTCGGCAGCCCCATTGAAGCTCGAACCGGATCGCCTGGTCGGTGCTGGTCTTCTACCCCCTCTGCCGATCACCGTCGGCAGCCCCCTTGCAGCAGACCCC
>Ga0335394_10001444_pt1 | contig 26802 bp, 44 predicted proteins | sample MAT03_FD_205741 | JGI IMG/M metagenome (GOLD analysis project Ga0335394, IMG submission 205741) | Freshwater microbial communities from Lake Fryxell liftoff mats and glacier meltwater in Antarctica - MAT-03 (spades assembly) (version 2) ...
ATCGTCAGACAGCAGACCTGTGCTACATTTGACGCTAAGTTGACACGACTAATCAATACCGTCTTATCTAATCTTGATTTATGGAGAATAGCGGGCTCGAACCGCTGACCCCTACAATGCCATTGTTTATTTTATTTACTTGTAATACTTACTCTGTATACTTCTTGAGTATTCTCAATAACTGATATATCAATTTAATCGCTTTTTTCAGATTTTTCAGATTTTTCATCCTCGACGGCTTCTCGCTGCTCAAGCCATTCGATCAGCGCCATCCTCACGATCGATGCCAACGACTGATTCGGTTCGATCGCCTGAGCTCTAAGCCGATCACGCAGTTCCCCTACATCAAATGTAAGTCGATCACGAGAATCCCTACTTTTTCCTTTAATCTTTTCTGTGCTCATTTTTTTAGCATATTCTATGAGCGCAACAAATCTTAGATTAAAGTTTTAAATTCTCTTGACACAACATCATTTGGATGTTACAGTGCAAAAACGCCTGGTAAACGTGTTGACGCACGCTCACCAGACTTTCCACCAATGCCGCCACACGGCACTAGGAGACAGCATTATGTTACTACAGCAACAGCATCTAGTTGTGGTTGAACGAAGCTTCAACCCCAACTGCACCGTGAAAGGGTTCGGCAAAACGGCTCAAGAAGCAGCTCGTAAAGTGTTTGACCGAGCGCGGGAATATGGCTACTGGGACGCAACGAAAACTTACCCGAAAGCCGAAGCAGAACCAGGCACTGAAAAAGGAAGCCGACGGGACGATCGATAATTTTTTTGCTCTGGCTGCGATCCAATTAAAGTACCCAAAATCCAGTAACTGTAAATAGCTCGTGAGATACGCAAAGAAATGCCGTAGACCATACCCGGCACAGTTTGAGCAGCCAAATGGGAAGCGCAATTATTGGACTCGGACTCAGCTTAAGGAAATTCTAGGCTATGTAGGCAGAAAGAACCTTAACGCGAAAAAAGCGCCAGCAATGTCAGAGGGATCGTTCAAGAGACGGCTGGCACTGCTGGAGGAATGCCCGGAATCAGAGCGGGCAATCTATACCCGCCAATTTTCAGATTTCACCAAATGGTGTCTTGTTCGCATTGAAGAAATTTTTCTTGAGTGCGATCGAAGCTTAGAAAAAACCCGTAATTACCTGAAAGAACAAGGACTTAACACAGATGAGTATTTCACGAAATGATCTGAAATGGGAACTAGGTTTGGGTGCTGTCAAAGAGATCACGAATGTCCGAAAAGCGCTCGGCCAGAAGGATTGGCAGCAAACTAGCGTGAGCGAAACAGACGCCTCAGAAGTTCGCAAATATTATGAGCTGATCCGTGAGAAAAAAATGTCAGTGCAGGAAGCTTTGCTAACGATCGCCGGTGCGCGTACAGGCACGGAAGCTGAGGCGCAGAATGACATGATTGATGAAAATGCGATCGACCACAGCGACCACCGAGATGGGCAGGAGGAAACCAGTGAACTGGTCACTGCTATCCGTGCGGTAACACAAGAAGCAGCTTTATCAATGACTGATGTAGGTAAAGCTGCTGCCAAGCCCGTTGTGGATGCGTTCTTGATTTCTATGGGGTCGAATGTGGTTTCAGAGTTGAATGAAATTGCAGACCAAACGCGATCAAACTTTGGACAAGTCGTCAACTCAATTAAGAACTCACCCCTGGACTTGCGAAATGGTAGTCTGCCAGGAAAAAAAACGGAACCAAAACGGATACGTGGAGCTTGGGGTTAATCGAATCTTGCATGGAATTAGCTGAAGCTCTCACAGAGCGACAGCTAATCCTTGAAAATGTGAGGCAAGCTCACAGAGAAAAACTCTTCATAGCCTTAGCTTTAGTTATCTATGCGAGCTTGCAGTCTGGTTCTAATTCTGAAAAAACTTCCACCAAATTTGAGACATCTACACCAGAGGAAAGAGCAATGATTCAGTGGTTACTTTCGATTTTTACCCCTCCCGCCAATCCCTATCCGATCTCCACAATTTCAGTAATCATGACAGGAATTTGCTAGATGCTAGTCTCCATAAAATCTGACCAAATTCATAATTGGGCAAACGACCAAAACGTTTACGTTTACAGTGCCGACAACAAATGTTTGAAACTTTGTAAAGTTCAGGATTTAGACCTATTTCATGGCAATCGAACCATCTTTGTTGAACCTGTAGATGAAAATCTACAACTGTGCCAGCCACGAGAAAGAGTTTTACCACCGAACTGCGTCGGCGGCAGAGAATGTCCCTATCCTGAAACCTGTTACAGGTTAGAGACAGATCAACAGGATTATGAATGCACATTTCCGTCTGAGGAAGATTATGCAGCCTACGGATGATATGAAAGCGATTCTGGATTTTCTCAAACTTTTTAGAATAGCTAGCGCTCCAGAAATTTCATTCTGTACTCAAATCGAAGAATGGCGAACTGAAATCGATTTGCAAGATATGGCAGATGAAGGCTGGCTTACACTTTCGATCGATAGCGAAGGAAACACAGTTGCAAGGATTATTAACCATGAATGACCAATTTTCTAACGATTTACTCACCGATTCTACAAATCCTACAGAAACTCCTGAAGAATCTGGAAGAGGTTCAATGTTAGTAGGTTCTTTGGTGTGTGGTGCTATCCCTGCCCTAGTCGTAGGGTTCGGGGCAATGTGCTATCAATCTGGCTATAAAGAAGCTTTGAATGAAGCGCGACCGACGATCGTCCACGGCAACCAATACAACCACAGGGTTTATCAAATTGCACCATCGATTGGTAGTAACAACAACAATCAAAAATAATAGAACAGGACATGGGACGCAAAAAAATCGAAAAAATGACCTATGACCAACTTCAAGATGAACGGGAGACAAATGAACTCGCTAAAAATCAGTTAAAAGCTGAAGCTCTAAAAGAGACGAATTCCAAAGTTTGTCTGGCGCTAAACCAGCAAATCTTAGCTTTAGCTCGAAGAAACGAACAATTGGTCAAACAACAACTGGTCTTAATGAGAGAACAGCTTGCAGTTTTGAAAACACCAAAGTTTGAATCTGAATCTGCACCTGAATCTAAACCTGAATCTAAACCTGAAGCTAGACAAACCACAGTTAGTAAGAACGGAAAGTTGAAAAAAACAATCGATATGTCGATCGATGAACTACGGGCGGAAATTGAATTGAACAACGCCCGCTGTGAGGAACTTGAAAAACAGAGAAAGCTACCTGACATTACCGCACGAATTGAAGCTGACCAAGAACTTAGAACGCTTTCTAGTCGGACGAGAAAACTATGTGAGCAAAAGATTTCTTTACTCACCCATGAAATGTCACTACTTAAGCAAGGGAAATTATGACACCAAAACCAATACTGAAATCTAAGCAGTGGACGGTGAAGAAACAGAACCATTATAAGCCTGGTTTTGTCTATATTTTCCATGACCCGCTGGCAGTTCTAGCAAAAGGTATAACTATGTGCAAAGTCGGCTTAAGTGGGAAACCGAAACGACGCAGATACTATCTTTCACAAGAATATCAAAGCGATTTGATAATTAAGACGATCGCACCGACCATGAATATGAGAGTGACAGAAATTCTCATACACAAAATGTTTGAAAAACATAACGTTCTAAGACAACGCGGATTGGATGGATATACTGAATGGTTCGCTGTCAACTTTCTGAGAATCCTGCAAATGCAAGTATCGCTATATTTGGTGGCTGCTGCTGTCAATTTTGTTTATTTTGTGGTTGCGATCGTGATAATTTGGACAATTTTTCAACTCTTGTTTTAGGAGACTTCAAAATGCTGAACCAAATATTGAATCTTTTCCCAACCAAGATTCTTCAAAACATTGGGACTTCAATCGTAGAAAACTTGCATCAGCGAGATGAACTTTAAAATTGGAATCCAGTTCATGAGGAGGTTCTGGAGGATTTAGGAGAAAACTATTGCTACATGGGACTAGAAATCAAAATAGTTCCTTGTGCTCGATTGAATTACTGGTATTGGGATTGGTTTGTTTACGATGGTCGAGGAATCGAACTCATACAAAATGGCTGTGCCACAACCGAAAATGATGCGATCGCCTCTGCTATGAAATGGGTTACTGTTTTCTTAGAGGATGAAAATGAACAGACTTCTTAATCTATTATCGAGCGCATTTTAGGCAGCAAAAAATAAGAGATTTCAAATCTCGAACATGACTCTGACTGTTTGCTCCCCGGTTTCAGGTGACTTCCTTGAGAGTTAAGCAAATTCAAATCATGCTATCGTTGTTGCTGCGATCGTCAATGTTGTCTACTTGATTGGTATAGCTTTCCTCGTCATGTTCCTTTCATATCTCCTTTTTAGGTGATTTGTGACTTATGTTTAACAATCTGCGACAACTCTTAGCTAAAAAGCTTCATGTCAATAATAGACTTATTGGAGTTTCCAGGGAAATCACTAACAAAGTTTTCCAAAATTTTAATCACGATGAATTCCATTTGCTACCCGGATTTTATTACTACGCCGGATTGCAAATTCAAGTAGACTTGTTTTCCACATATTCGGCATTCTTGGAAAAGGATATCGAATACTGGAACTGGAGGGTTTATGACGGCTTTGGACAAGGAATGTTAAATGATGGAGTGGCTGATACTAGAGATGAAGCTATGGCTCTAGCTCAAACTTGGGCAGTTGACTTTCTAGAAGGTCGAGAATTGTACCTGAGTAATTATCGTAGAAACCCAAATGAATCTAACACACAAATTTGATGAGACTTCACAATCCAAAATCCCACAATCCAAAATTCCGCAATCCTATGATGGTAAGCCTTTAGAACTAGGGGATTTTGTCTGTCCCCGTTACATGGCAACAACTGCCGAACAAGCGATCGATCGAGGCTTTGTTTATCAATTTGTCGGAATAAAAGGGACAATACTCACCGTTCAACGAATCTCTGACCCCAGAACCCAAATTAGCGCTTCAAGCGATTTCTTCATCAGTCTCCAAGAAGAAGAGGGTGATGCTGATTCTGAAGATGATGATGATTTTGTTGTTAATAAGGAGAGGTTGAAGCTGACGGTGTTGAGGATGAAATTAATGAGAAACAGGAGGAAGAAATAGATGTTTGATTGGTTATGCGGGAAACTTGCTAATAGACATTCTCGAAAAGTTTACGTTACAAGCAGCCGTGGCACAGGAACCAAAGTTTTTACTGTTTACGGCGACACTGAAGTCTGCGCGATTCAGGCCCTGAAAGAAGTCGAGCTTCAGCTCCCCAGACCTGAACCGGGGGAGACGGTCGAAATCAAAACTTACTTAGGAAAATAGGAAAGAAATCATGGATGTACTCAGTTCACTTTTAACAACTTTGGTAGATGGAGCATTGGATGAAGAATCCGAGTTAATGCTCAATACACAATACAACATCAGTACAGCCAATTTTTCTCAGATGAATGAGAATGATTGGGCACAACTTCAGGAACGCGCTGAACAATGCAAATGGTTTCTCGATCACCTCAAAGAAATCAAAGAGAAATTTCAGCTTTTAATTGATGGGGAAATAGCTTTTAGGGAATTCCAGGCATGGCTGGGAGAACAAGGCTATTCAGGAGCTGAGAAAATTGAGAAAGCCAAAATAGATGTGGCAGTAGCTAGAGCTAAGTTTGGTCAAACGGTAATTCAGGAAGATTATCGCTTACAAAAATCTACTGAACAATTTGAGGGAGAAACTGAGCAATTTAAGATTCTCTGGGACAACAAAATTATAGTGGCACTTGCTAAAGAAGTAGCCTCAGTTAATGCCCAAATTGAAAAAATGCAGGGCGATCCAGAGTTCGCAGCAAAATTGGAACAGTGGAAAGAAGAAGCAGACGATAAGTTGAAACGAGCGACTTACGCACTCAAATACGGCCCTCATGGTTTGAATCATCCTGCGTTAGCGCCAGCAAATTACTCGGGTCAAACTTCATCTTCATTGTCTAATCAGCCTTCTCAATTTGCTCAATTTGCTCAATTTAATCAGTCCCGGATACCGACTCAGTTATCAGCAGCACCAAGAACAGGAGTATCGGCTAAGGATTCTATCAAAGTTGCAGTTGACTGGTCAGGAGACATGGCAGGCAAAGCCAAGGGGTTTGCATCTCGGATTAATCGTGGGTTCAGTCGAGTTGGCAGTTTCTTGACTGGCAAGTCGAGTTAACAATTTTTTGAGTGGCAACTCGTAACAACATCAACGAGGTAACAATGTTTCCAACTCCATTCCCATCATCGCAATCTCAACAAATTCAACAACCTCGAAATCCGAGTCATAGCCATAATCCACGCATTCAAACACAGGGACAGGTAGAGAATCAGCCGATTGTTTATCAACCATCAGCAGCACTGAAACGGTTGAAGAACGTAAACAAATTGTATTTTCTGCTGATGAATTTCTCGATCGGTGTCGGCATCATTAATTTCTTCCGGCTCTCTCGCCCCCATATTTTCTTGGGGGTCATTGGGATTGTCATTGGATCGATCGCTCTGTTTGTGATTTCTCCGACCGATCGCAGTTATGTCGGGCTATGGCGCACAGGCGGTGTCAGCCTCCTTTTTGGCGGCATTCTCTGTTTTTGGGACTTGTACCATCTGCTGACCTGGCAACATTACGTCGCGATCGGCATTGTCCTTTTTCTGATTTTCATTCTGGCTGTTTTCGCTTTGTGGATTATCGGCGCTGATTCTTGACCTTGACTTTGACCTTGAACCAGGACAAATTTCTCCCAGCTCTTGTCCTGGGTCAGGGTCGAGCTTTTTTTGGTTGCGGTCGCGGTTGTGGTTGTGGTTCCGGTCACAGGGGTGGGAGCGGTTCCGGTCACAGGGGTGGGAGTGGGAGCCGGAGCGGGGTGGGCATTGGATATTAGATATTGGGTAAAAATCATGAACAAAGTAACGATCGTCTCGTTTGTGGGGGAATTTTTCTGTTTAGGTCTGGCGCTGATTCCGATTCCGTTTCAGCAATCGATCGGACTTCGACAAGCTGGCAGTGTCGGAACGGTCATTTTCGGATTTGTCGGCTGGCACGAAAGTCAGAGAATCAAGGAGCAACAGGAAGAATTTGAAATCTGGCAATTTGAACAGCAACAGAAACAAAGGGCGATCGATGCTGCCGTCTCTGATGCGGTCGCCGATGTCCTCGTTCAAGAAATTGTGGTCAAGGAACAGTTGCGGGCCCAGGCTTCAGTCGAGGTTTACAAGGCTGAAACTCAACAGAATTTTGTGACTGTGATGGCTCACAACCATCCAACGGTTCTCCAACAACTAACTAAACCTCAAATTGAACCTCAGCCAGAAACAGAAACAGAAACAGAAACAAAAATAGAAACAATAGAAACAAAACCAGAAACAGAACAAAAACCAGAAACTGAGGAAGAACGGATTAAGAAAGCGAAAGCAATCCTCATGAAATTGATTGAGGAGCATGAGGGCGGGTGGATTGGGCAACTCATGAAGAAGCCCATACTCATCTATGGAGATCAAGGCAGTTTTAAAAGTTATTTCGCAGCGTTTTTGGCACTGTGTCGGCATTATTTGCGCGGGCATGAGATAGTATCGATCGCTGACCCTCACTTTCATCAAAACAAAGATGAATGCTGGGAATACTTGGTAAAGTTGGGAGTTCCGGGATACGGCGCTAATTATGATTATGAAGCGATTGGCGGGCAACTAAATGCCATGTACGATCGATTCAAAACTCGGACTCTCAAAGATACTCCTGTAACTTCAATTTTTGATGAAGCTACTAATTATGGGCTTGAAGAGGGGAGTATGGAGGCTGCCTCTAAATTAGGTCGGAAGATAGTTAGTGACCCTCGCAAATCAAACGAATCTCCGATAGTTATCGCTCACAACAATACTAATGCTGCATGGGGTGGAAGTTCTGGCTTTAGTGAATCCCTACACGGGAATGTGATTCAAATTAAGTTACTCTCAACTTCTGAGCAAACTCCTGTTTTCAGAGGAAGCATCTCTGGCATAAAAGATGAGGACGGTGAGTTCATCAAAGACTTCAAAATCTCTATTTTGCCTGACTGGATTCGTCCATGCTTCGTTTACAACCTCTTTAATCCTATTCCTAATAAATCTCCTATTTCTCCTACACCTAATAAAGAAACAAATAGAAGCAACAAAGAATATTTTGTTAATCAGGCTCAAAATTGGTTGGCTGATGTTAATGGGAGTGTGAGCGGAGAAGTTCCCAAAATGGTTGGGGAAGCAGAAGTAAGTTTTACTATTGGGAATGAAGTAGTAAGTGAAGTAGGAAAAGTTACTTCAGAAGTGCCAGAAATACGCAATATTAAGACTTCCAGCTTTACTTTACTACTATCAGAAGAGGAGCGATCGAAGGCTTTGGTAGCAGTTTTACAACTTCTGTCAGAAGCACAAATCTCTTCCCAGGAAGTGATTAGTTTGATGCCTGAGAATCCCGATCGAGCGCTGTGGTTGGGAATTAAACTACTCAACAAAAGTATGACAGCCGTCATCCGAGATGTCTTCGATTGCGGAACAGGTGGCAAGAAATTTCAACTAGGAAAAACTTGGTACGAAGGACTGAAACTGCAATTTGAAAATTACAAATAAATTACCAAAAAAAAAGCCTGTTCTAGATTGTTAGAACAGGCTTTTTTAATGAAGTCAATTATCTGTTTCAGGTAATTGACAGTGATTTTTTAGTCGTCGATCGGTTGGTTTAAATCGGGCTGAGTCGAACCTTCGGGATTCGGGTTGTCTTTGAGGCTGACGACGTTTTGAGCTTCTTTTGTACTTAGATTTGTACGGAGTTTGGATTGAACTTTCATACTGAGATGTGTACGGAGTTTCAATTGGATCTGTCGCTGCCTCTCCCGATGTTTTTTGAGGCAAAGCCTCATATAGCGGGTCGTTATATGGCGGTGAATCATAGCTTGCTCGATTTAACGGAAAATAATTAGGACTATCATAAGGTCGGCTATAAGGCAATTTGCCTTTATTAGCAACTAACCCTAGAGCGATTGTAGCTAATCCACTAATCAAAAGTCCATCATCACTGGAGAGGCGGTTTGTCACGACTAATAATTGAGCAACTCCGCCAATAGTGCCAAAAATAGTTGCCAATAAGTCTAGAAGCGTATTAAATTTAAGTTTCATACTCATCGATTGGGTCCTCTCCGGGCAATCCTTGATTTAAAGTTTCCACCATTTTGAAGTACGAAGGGTCTTCAAAGGCAGATTCAAAATATTCCATTCGAGCTTCGAGGTTAGTGATACGAGTCGAGTTGCGATCGCTCGATCGCTGGAATTTACTCGACAGTCTTATCTGTTGTTTGTCTAATCTTCCATCAAATTGTGCTGTCCACTCTCGAATAGTGGATAAGGTATCAGTTTCACTTCGACGAGATGCTATGTAGAAAGAGAATGATACGATGGCTGAAAGTATGGTAATAACTAAACTGATGTGTTGTTCCATATCTATTAAAAATTCCTAGGAATCTGCAATTTTGGATCGATCGATGATTGTGGTCGGAAAAACAAAATTTGGATTCCGAATATAACGCCGATCGTTGTAGCAGCCTTTCATAAACTCTCTATGACCGACTCTGGTGCGACCAGCCAAACAAGCAGCAGAAGCAGTATGGATATCATCTACTGGGTGGTCATATCCCCAGTGTTGGTTGATTCCATAAAGTCCCCACTCTGTTTTATCGCCAGTTCGTATCATGTCCTGGTTGAGGTCGCGGTGGACTTTGACCTCTTCAACTTGGATAAGAGCTTCGTGAGGGTCGGAGTAGCCGTGGAGGCCTACTTGCCAAGCTCGATACTGCCCAAAGGCAATACGTGCTGCCCCTTTTGGATTCATCGGGTTGTAGGTGTAATAGAATCCTGGTTCTGTCGTCGCTATCCAAATCCCTTCGATTACTGGTTTGTAGTCTTTGTCAAAAGCAATGATTATTCTCAAATCATTAAAGTAATTGGGTCGATCGTCATTTTCCGTTCCATCACTATCCGCCCCTTCTACATAAATTATGTTTTTCTCCGACCTGCCTCGGGAGATTTCATAATTGTGCTGTTCCATGTAGTCAATAATTCTTTCGGCAAATGTCTTCGCCATTTCACTTTCCTCGGATTAGATGTACTGTGCAAAACTAAGAGAGTGATAACTTCTTGAATTCATAGGGCAAAATCATGTGTGGTTCTGCCCAGAGTCCTACTTTATTTCTGTTAGCTGTTGCTGCTGCATTTATGATCGATCGCAACAAACCTGTTTCTCTCACATTGTATATGTGACGATTAAAAGGTAATTGGGAGACTGCCAGCCCCGATTTAATTTGTTTTAGTTGAACATTATTTGCTAGCAAAACACTATCAAGATAGATATCGCAAACCCACCTCTTGTACATATCCTGCTCATAGGGAATAGTAATCAGCGCTCGGTTTTGAATTAAATTCATCAGCGCGAATTTGGCTTTTTCTGCCCATTCCCAATGCTTAAGAACCAGCGGATCAATGCTACTTTTACCTGGTTTCTGAGTTTCGGGAGTATCAATCCATTGCGATCGACAGATGATACCCTGACTCTCACTACCTGTTGGAGATATTAATTTCAGATTGAAACTATCTCCATCGTAGATAAAGCCTACTTCCGCTTTGTAAGCTGTTCCTTTAATTATTTCCATCTCAAAAAACCCTAAAGCTTTATTTTAAATGAGCTTGAGGGTTTTTTGCCATCAGTAAATTCCGATCAATTCAATTGTTTTAAAAGTTTACATACATGGGTTTTATCCATATTCTCTTAGCGTTCTTCCATCGTTTACCTTCACCTGTCTCTAAAACTCTCCAGTGTCCGCGTCTCCAATGTGCAATTGGTGATGAATGATTTTTTTTTACTTCTGTCTTCTCCTCCTTATCATCTTCTTCAAGAGTTTCTTCAAGAGTGTTTAAAGAATCGGATTGTGGAATAGAAAAACCTTTACCAAGCCAACGAGGGAATCGATTGACAGTTTTAAATTTTTGTAATTTTTCTCCAAATCCTTTAGTAAATGGTAAGTCTTTCTTGTCTATATCGGTAATCAAAGACGGAAGAAATTCAAGAGTCAACAAAATATTGATGACAAGATTCCTTAAACGTTTGATAAAAACTCTATCTTCAGGAGTAAGAGTATCACGTCCAATATCACAGTTTTCGTCATAAATCAAAGTATTTCCATCTTCCGCTACAGCAGTGCCGGAAGTCCATACAGTTTCGTGAGTGTCAACGCACGAATATTGAAAGTATAAAGGATACTTCAAATTAAAAGGATGAATTGAGATACTTTTCCATTTGCCAGAATTCCATTCAGGATGATTGATATTGCTACAGCTAATCGTCAAGTAATCGATCGAAGCTCCATCGGGTGCATAGATGGCCGCTTTGGGTATAGCTAGCAAAAAAGTGGGTAGAGAGGGCTGCCATCCGCATAAAACCCCTGGTTTATGGAGTGCGTCAGTTTGGTCGAAAGCTTCAATTAACTCATGGGTTAAACAGTACATCGGCGCTCTTTGAGCAAACCATAACGCAATTCGGTAGCTTTGGAAAAATGCTGAAATATCAACTTTTGCATATTCCAAATCACAGGTTGAGAGTCCGATCGCAATTATTTGGCTCAACACTTGCCAGCTTATATACCCTGATGGCATTCGATAATTCATTTCTTTTCTTATATCTGCCAACAACTCTTTGTTGATTTTCTCAAACATCAGCAAAGTTTTGTTCCGATTCATCTCATAATGCAAAATTAATTCTTTGGATGAGTTAAACATGACATTTTAATTAGTGTTATGTGTTCTATTATAATTTAATTTGACTTAGTGAGTTTTTGCAAATATTCAGTGTAAATAAAAAATACTTCATGGTTTGTATGTTTTAGTAAAAAAAGCCTCTGATTTTACTCAGAGGGTTTTCGTTATTCGGGGTAGTATCCGTATTTACTATAGAATTTTTCGCGGTTTTGTCGGTGGTTTCCCTCTCGAATTGTCCAATGTCTATCAGCATTTTCAAGAGCTTCTTGTTCCGTATGACCGCAGCAGCCGTTGATTGCATCTGGTTCATGATCGGGGAATTCTTCGAGGTCGCCTTCTTCAATCCAGTAGGCAATGAATTCGTTGCGATCGTACAAGATTCCGTCAGATGGGCGAGTGGGTCGGACTTTGATTTCGGGTCTGTTTTGTTGAGTCATGTGTGGTGCTGTGAATAAAAGTCGTCGCCTTATCGCGTAGCCCTCACCAGCAGACTTCGATAAGGCTGATTTTTCAACTATGTAATTCAAAAATTATTTGGGCTGTAACAGTTGTCGTATTGGTGCAAAGTAAGGTAATAATTCATCAATTCCCTTAACTGCAACTCGAATAACTTCAGCTTGGCAGAATGGAAAATTACCTTTAAATGGGTCTTCAAAGTCGTCAAACTGTTTGGCAAATTCTATTTTTTCTGGATGCTCAGTTAGATGTCTGTGCCACAGAGCAATGTAGTATTGGATTCCCCAGTCATCGATCGCAAAACCTGTACCTGTTTCGTTAGATTTTACGGACAATTGATGTTTACCAATTTGCCATGCTATTTGCCTGAAACCTTGCTGTTTGTATTTTCTGGCAGTTCTCCAATTTTGTGGAGCTGGGCAATTTTCAAATCGCTTGGCACATTGGTAGTGATTCTCAATTGAATCATATTTACGAAAAGCTTTTACATAACAAAAGAAAGGACTGTAACGTTGATCGCCCCGTGAATGGCATTGTAATATCCGCTTGTTGCTCTCATTTTCGTTAGTCATTTGTGAAAATCTCCACATTATTTTTAAGATGAAGAGACGACGTGGCAGGTCGTCTGTACTCGCAACCACACAGCGAAGCATTCTTCCATTAATTCCAATAAGGTTCCTTAAAACCTCTGATTATAAGCAAATCAGAGGTTTTAGATTAACCAGGTGAACTAAAGAGTAGCTAGGATTTGACCAATTTCCCGATATTTTTCAGTTTTATCGGTGTAAATCCCGTAGCCTTTGCCGACATACTTTCCTGCTATATATAAAATGCAATGATGCCGATAGTAACGAAAAAGCTCATCGCCGAGAAAAGGCTGAATATTTTCTCGTTCAAATTTAAGTTTGGCATTGAGTCGATCGAATATATTACCTCGCGGTTGACTGGGGTCTGGTTCAGGAACTCGTGAACCGTATTTGGGAGGAATTCTGATTGCCATAATATTTAAGCTGAAAAGTCAACTCCTCACAGCGAAGCATAAAATCAATGGATGCAGGCTAGAAACCTGCACCCAAACTCAACCTAAAAAACTGGATGTTGTCGCCATCTCAGTTCTTCAGGGAATTCCTCAATATTTGTGTGGTCTTTGACCTTTACTTGATAATTGGTCATGGCAACTCCTTCAATGTAGAAAGAAGAATCGATCGGATTAGAACCCAGTTGTTTGACACTTACTGGGACATTTGCAATTTGACATTGAAGAACGATCGATCGTAACCAATCTAGATGGCAAACTCGGGCATCGCTGGCTTTTTGAGCTGATTCTCCGCCACAGATAACCCAATTCACCATCGGTTTGCCTATCCGATGATCGCCTCGAAACTCGCAGGTCTGGCAGCCAACACAGATACCGAGATATTTGCGGAGGTCAACGCGCTCCAACAACGGCTCACAGCTTACGAACCGGATACGCGCTGGTGTATTTTTGACATCTAGGATGCGATCGGCTACATCCTGGTTCTCGACACTGGTGCCGATCCAGATATTCTTGATGGGAAATTCCAAGATATCGAAGTAGTGCCGAAGTAGTGGTAGCGGTCGCCAGAGCCTTTTTGGTATCGCGCTTTCCTTCCAGAAATATTTCGCTGCTTCGTAGAGACGTGAGGCTGTCAAATTTTCTATGTAAGTTTTGACGTTTTCCGGTCGCTTGCTCAGAAGTAGAAATTGATGCTCGTGTGCGATCGCCATTACCGCAAATATTCGATCGAGCCATTCCCGTTTGACATTTTCATGTCCTGGGTCGCTCATTGATAAGAAAAAGAGCTGTGGGGTTTTTGACTTAAAAGGCTTAGTTAGTTGCGAGGGTACAAATGCAATTTTTCCGTTCCATTCCTTAACTTCTTGATACTGCGGAAATTGCTGTAATCTTGCCGATTTAGCGAGATTCGCTGCGTAACAATTCTTGCACCCCGAACTGATTTTGGAGCATCCCACGATTGGATTGTAAACGTCATCAGCCCAAGAAATCTTAGTTCCCATTGTTTTTGTTCTCTCTTTTTTGGTTTTCTTTCAGATTTCAGTGTTTGCTCTGGCTTAAAAAAAGCTGGGGATTGCTCCCCAACTTTTCACGAATTACTTAGCAGATTTGATTTGCTTAGCGGAAGCCGAAGGAACGTTAATTGCTCCTACTCCTTCAGGAAGTGCTGGTGATTCATTACCAGGAACTGACCCCAAACACATCTGCTCGTTGTCTACTAAACGAGGGTCAACACAATAGATTGTGCCTTCTCGTTCGGCATCAAAGATTTGACGAGCAGCTTTGAGAGCAGCTTCATCTAGAGCTCCATTGGGAGGACGAACGCTGATGGCAACGTAATAGTAAGGGCCCCAACTGCGACTTTCCACTGCCTGAAGTTCAAACCGAAAGATATTGTTGAAATAGGCTTCACTAGCTTTCGATCGAGCATATTCTTCATAAACTCCGGGCATTCCTTCCTCAACCCAAGTATTAAAAGCTTGTCGGCTGAAAGTCTCAACCAAGCTTTTCAACTTGTCCTGACTTTGACGATGAATCAGGAAAGTTGATAGTTCTGAACACTTTTCATGAAAATGAGACTTCATTTCACCAGCTATTGGGATTCCCCAGATTTCTGTGAATTGCTCATTGACATAATTTGGCTCAAAAGTAAGAATCTTTTGCCCGATCGCACAAATCGCCATCTCAACAAAGCTTCCGCGAGACAGACCGGCTTTCTCTACTTTGCTGATGTTCATTCCTTTGGTTTCTCCGGTGATGAACACACCGAAATCTTTACTGCAGTTTGCGCGATACCGACTGGGAATGCTAGGAATTCTGAAAGCGTATCCGTCAATGACAATTGGATTGTTCATGTTTCTGTTTCCGTTTCTAGTTTCAGGTTTTGTTTCTGGTTCTGTTTCTACCAATTGGTAAAAAGACTCAAAACCCAAAAGTGAAGCACTACTACGAATCGGATTATCGCTTTGGGTTTCAATTTAATTTTAACTTTAAAGACTGAACGTAGACTGCCAAAAGGGGCACTTTATGTTCAGTTTTATTGAGTGCAATCGCTCGTTGTTTCTGCAAGTTCTCCAGATAGACAGAAGTGAGAAATGATTGATGTTTTGCTTCGGCTTCTTCAAGAAGTTTCTTTAAATCATCAACGTAACTTTGGCTGCGTTCGATTTCAGTGGCATTCGATCGACAAAGCTTCTCGTATTCGCGATTAATATCTTCATCCAATCGGGTAACGCTAAGATTTTCGTTATCGTAGCGAGTTCTGAACTGGATAACGATTTTAGCGTTAGAATCCTGATAGACAATCTGTTTCTTAGACTTTTGAGATTCAAGAACCTCGAAAGCTTCAATAATTGCATCAGGTTCGATCGCTTCAGCTTCAGCTTTCAAACTTTCGATTTTGTTGCGGATTTCTGCAATGCGTTTCAGGTGTTCCATGTTAAAATCAAATGATGGTGAAAGAATACAAAGTACAAATGGTTGGTAAATCAACTTTACCAACCATTTTTTTGCAATTACCAATTCAAGGCTTCTTGTGCTGCTTCTTGAGGCGTGCCCGTGAACTGGTCTTCAAGGCTAGAACTATTAGCTTTAGTTTCAGCTTCAGCAGCTTGACAAGCAAGTTCTTCATGGTAGATTCCCTCGTACAGAGATTCTTGGTCATATTCTTCCTCCGGGAACCAATAGCTGTCAATTTCAGGCAAATGTTTGTCAAAATGCTTTGCATCATTGTTCAGAAACCATTCAGGCTGTTGTTCGATCGACTCTAAATGGTTTTCTATCCATTTGAGAAAAGCAAACTTGACTTGCTGGGCCGTATATGGGGCACAGTTTTGACAATCAGTTGCTTGAAGTCGATCGACAATTTCATCCAGATTAATCAGTTTGCCGATCGCTTCTTCTAGAATCCTATCTGAAGCTTTCCAGGGGATTTGCGAATTTAAAGATTCTGTCCAATGGTCGCGAGGATTTTCTTGGACTTGCACTATATTAGATGTGGAAGAGGGTAGAATAGTCATGTTGTTACTTTTTGATGATTGTAAGAAACCACTACCCAACAGCGGAGCACCCCCGCAACAGTTTGGATAGTGGTTTTTTTATTCGCTACTTACGAAACGTTTCTGTTCTATTGTTTTTACCAGTCGATCGTTTCTGTTTCTGTTCCTGTTTCTGAAGTTTCTAGTGTTTCTGGTTGAGATTCAGAATTGGCAAGAGAATTAAGGAGATAGAGAAGGGAGCCAGCAGCAACAGCGGTAAATTGAGTAGTTGTAGGAGCGCCATTGACGGTTTGCTGGATGAGGTAATAATCCCCGATGCGCTCACAACTAATAATCTGTTGCCGATCGATCGCACTTTGGGCAAGTTTCGCAATCCGGTTGTGGATGCTAGTTATCTTCTTTTTCTTGGACTTGTTCGCGCTCTTCATAATTGGTGATTAGGTAGTGAGAAAAAATCCCCCGTTAAAAGGGGGACTGATGACTGATGACTGATGACTGATGATTAGAAAAGTGCGAGTTGGTGGTAGGCGGGTTCAAGGATGTGGAATCGGGATTCGGCTGGGATGTACTGATAGATGAGGAGATTGTGATCGCGAGCCATTTGGAAAGTTGTTGCGGTTCCACCTCCAACGCCGTGAGGGTCGCCGGAGAAAGCAGCCAGACAGATATCTGATCGCTTCACCATAAACAAATTTCTGGCTTGCATACAACCACGGTTATACTTTTCATAAAGTACATATTGTTTTGTTGCTTGTTCCAGCAATTGCTTGTAATGGCTTTGCTGACGTGATTTCCATAATAAGTGTTGGTCACGACAGGGAATTACGGCTGACCATTTGAGTTTGCGCGCAATTAGTATTTCCGCAGCTAACTGGTCAGCCCCAAGTGCCATTCCACAATAGAAATGTTTTACTCCTTGGTTGATTGCCATCGTGATGAGTTTATCGATCGGGATGTTGTAGTTAAACCAACGATGTCCAGTAATCATTGCTGTGTTGTATTCTTTACCAGCAAATGGTGGTTCATCGAAATCATATTGAGTCGATCGATTAAGAGTTCGATCGATGTGTTGGAGTAATGCAGGAATTTTTGTTGTTGCCATGATGATTGTTGATGAATGAAAAACATCAACAACTCAAAGCGAAGCATTACTAACTTGCTCATAGAAATTTTCGAGAAATGTAGTCGGCTTTAAAAAAAAATCCCCAGGGCTGGGGATTTTCTTCTACTTCTATTTACAATTTACATTCCTTATCTCGACGGATTACATATTCACCTTCATTGCCAAAGTTTCCACCTCTAACCAAACAAAACTTTTTCAAACTCCACGGATGGCTGAAGGTGATATTTCCATGCTGGCCATAACTTCCGCCAATTCCGGCATTAGTTTCTGATGCCCAACTAATCAAAGTTGCTTTCTCAGCTCCAGCTTGCCCTGCTACTTTTGCATCAATTCCTCTAAATGTGGATTTGATAACAATACCTTCAGGCATGGGGACGGGCTTTTCACAAACACCATCCAAACACTGTGCAATTGCTGGCTTTTCACCGCCATAAATTGCTACCGATCGAACTTGTCCATAGTTAACAATTGCATCATATCTCGATTGTTTCGAGGTCTGGTGCAATTGTAACAATGCTCCGGTTACTTTGGCGTTGGCGATTACTCTTAATGTTACGGGGATTGTGTAAGCAGAAAGCATAGTTACGATCGAAATGGATGTCATTAAATCTACTAATTTCATGGTTTTTTTCCTTATTTTTGTTTATAAGCCAACAAACCTGGCTCACTTCCTCATCGCGAAGCGCTCTCACCGATGACTCCCGGCACTCTTGATTTAAAAAAAAATCCCAGAGCCATAAAGACTCCGGGATTTCCGTTATGAATTCAATGACTAGAACAATTCACTAACATCGAATTCTTGTTCTTGGACATGACCGTTTTGAGTGCGATGGCTATCAAAAGTTTCACGTTGAACATTCTTGACAGCCTGATTTTGCATTTGATTCATCGTATTACTTTTCGCTTTCTTTGCATAGTAATTGGCTCTCATATTCATCAATTCTCCTTCAGTGAATTCTAAACCTTTGATGAAATCCAGCAATTCGAGATAGGTCATGTTATGGACATCATCAGCTTTCCATTCTTCCTCAAACATCTCGTAGCCACCAAACTTTAATTTCTTGAGTTTGATTTCTTCTTTGTTGACCGATCGGTAGTCTTCCCAAGCCAAAATCCGAAGTGCATCCAAAAGTAAGCTGCGTTTCTTGCCAGTCTTTGAAGGAATGTTAATTGCCATGATTGTTACCTCTAAGTTAATTGAACAGAAAAAGAGCTAAGAAAACTCTCATTGCCTCATCGCGAAGCGCACCCTACGACAGACTTCGATTACCAAAATCTACGGATGTTAAATTTAAGTTCGTAGCTTGCGATCGATATGAAAAAGAAATAGGGCAACTAAGAAAACTTAGCTACCCTATTTCTTTACCAATCGATCGGCATCATCATTTGGGATTTATATCCCTTAGATTCATTTAATTGCCACAAAACCAAACTAAATCTTTCTTCAGTTAGGATGCGAGGTACAGAATGGCTAAACTTACAGTTAAATTGATTAATGTCTCCATCTTCAAGGACATAAGTTTTGCCATCTACTACAAATTCCGCTCTGCCAATATTCAGAGATACAGCTATAGGTTTTGCATACCCATGATCTCGGTGAGGGGCAATCAATCCACAACTGCCTCCCCTTTCTTTGCCATGATAGGTTAGCAAGCCTATATCACTATCTGGATAAATGCGTTGACATAGATCATAAAGTCTCTGGTCAAAATATCCAGGTGATACTTGACCGTTGCCAAGATGGACTTTGTTAAATAACCAAAGCTCTAATCTTTTCTTGGTTAAACTACTATGGCTATATTCCATTTCAGGAATTAAACTCCTCAAATATTCCTTAAATTCAGCAATATTTGGGATTGTCTTCTTAATTGATTCCATTGGTCTATGTTCCTTTGTAATGGTTGAATGAGCCAGCAAACTAGCTCACCTCCCCATCGCGTAGCGACCTCACCGATAACTTCCTGGCTCTAGACTTTGCTGTAAAGATGGAGAGACTAATCTCCCCATCTTGAAGCATTAGGTAAATTAGGTAAATCTTGTCTAATCGTTACTCAGGAAGATTTCGGGAGGATAAGGTTGGGCAATTGAGTAATAGCATTCTCTGTAGAACAATAGTTGTTCAACTGAGAAACCTTTTTCCACTGCTAAGTCTTTTAGTTGACCTAAATCCATCGATCGGATCTCACTCTTTGTCCACCGACTATAAAATCTAGTGTAACGTAGATTTAAATCCTCTCGATTTTTAGGATTTGTTTCAAAAATCTCCCATGCCAGCACACGAAAGGCATCACGTAAAACTAAAGTTTTCTGTTCGGTTTCAAAATCTGGTTGAAGCATTAATTGAAATAAGGTAGAGTTGAATAAATTAGGTCAAGTTCTCTTCAGCTAAAAGAGAACTTGATTTTGCTACATTTTCTTGAGTCGAATAACTTCAGCTACAAACTCGGGAGTTAGACCACGGATTTTGATTTCAAATGGAAAACTTGTCACTCGCTTTGATTTTCTTGGTTCACTTTCTTTCTTGTAAGTGTAACCGCCAACATTCCCTACAATTTCCTTAACTTTCTGAGCACTGGCAACTGTACGAACGCCTATGTATGTTATGAAGGACTCAAAACCTGAACTAACATCAGGCATTTCTTGCCAACAAAATTGGTTGTTGGTTGTTCCAACAATGGTAATGCGATCGGACAACTTTACCACGACATAGCTACCGTGAGGAGAAGTTTCAACGATTTCACCTTCAACGCCCGCAAATTTGATTTTTTCCATGATTCACACATCTTAACAAAATAAGACAACTCAACACTTTAAAGCGAAGCACTACACTAACAACCTCAAAACCGTTTCTGTTTCTGTTACGAAGATTGTTAGTGTTTCTGATTGTTTCTTAAGCTAAACAGGGAAATCCTGGACAGCCTGAATAATAGTTTCAGAAGAAAGTTCGATCGCTTTTACCTCATACGGATAGCCTACAACGTGCTGAGATACACGTATGTCTTGGTAAACTATGCCACCAGCATCCAGAAGTTTTCCTTTGATAAATTCTTCAGCTTCTTGGCTTGAGTTAGTGCCGACGTACAAAGTAAATCGCTGGGGCAGAAAACCTTTCAGATTATCCGTAACCGAATCCCAAACAAAATCAGCGGTGTAAATTCCTCTGACTGCGATTCGATTAGATAACCTGAACAGGAAATAGCTGTTGTGTGGGGACAGCGCTAGAACTTTTGCTTGAATCCCACCAAAATAAATTGTTTCCATTGCAGTATCTAGTAAGAGAAATCAATACCTTACAGCGAAGCAGAAAATCAACAAACTTAAGCACATTTAATTTCAAAATCAGCTACAGGTACAGGTACAAAGTTTTTGTATCTGGCTTGATGTTGCTGTTTGTGGTGCCGACCAATCTCTTTAAAAGCCGCTTTGATATCCTTGAGTCGAAGATTTTTCCAACTGATTGAACCGATCGAATACTTCTTCCACAATCCTTGCTGATGGAGATGCAGGCACAGATAATATCCATAGTCAGGAAGAATCAGCGTTGGGCATTTTATCCCTGTTAGAAAAGGTTCAAACTCTTTCAGTGGGTGCCCTAGTTTCTGTTGACTACCTTTGTTGATGAGCCAAAAATCCGCCTCTGGATAATTGTTTCTGATTATCCAGTTGAAACACGATTTGTTTTCTGTTTCTAATTCTGTTTCTAATTCTGTTGTTGTTGCGGGGGGTGCGACAGATTCTGTGAGGAGCATAGGACGATCGATCTAAAACATCGTCCCCGCCAAACGAAGTATTTCTCACCCTCACCCTCACCCATGAGCACATGAGCACTCACCCATGAGCACATGAGCACTCACCCAGAAACAGAAACCTAGAAACAAAGTAGAAACAACCCAGAAACAAAACTAATAAGAATGATTTTGTTTCTAGGTTAGATTAATTACCAAAAGATGCTGTAGAATTCATGACCGTAAAAAGTTTCGATCCGATCGTCATCAAGGATCTTGTACTTGAAGGTTTGAATAACGTGGTTACTCAAGCTCATTTCAATCACTTCAACTATTCCATAGCAGGTATCGTACAAGCTGCCAACTTCGATCAGATCGCCGTTTTTGCACAACGGAAGTTCGCAATAGAAGTACATTTCCCCTTCACCGTCATTATATACAAAAACTCCGTCGTCCCATTTACAATGTCTGCCAATTCTTTCAACAATCCCAAAATCAGCAGGGCGTGGTCTATCAACTTTTGCGATTACCTTTTTCATGATTCTTACCTTTAATAAAGTCGGCTTCCCACCGCGTAGCCCTCGCCGATAAGCTTCCTGTACCTATGAGCCATCGTACTTTCAATTACTTTTACTCTTACTTCTAGATTGATCGCCAGCAACAGTTTAAGCAACGTTTCTAGAATTAAGAACCATTTTGTTAGTAGAAACAAAATGGCTTTGATATTTTCAAGTTTTGCTAGTGGCTAACTTTGCTTCCAATACCATTGCAGAAAACGTTTGATAAACTGAGCTGTTGGTAAATCATGATTGCTGAGATACCAAAGGAATAGAGGTTCTTCTCTGAATCTTTCACAGAAATTGATGAGGTGTTTGTTGACTGTTCTGGTTTGAATCTGATGCCAAATAATTTGGCGCTTTTCATCGACTGTGTTACCTTCAAAGTAAGTTGCTAGGTTGGTTAACTCTTTGCTTTGTTTGCTTGCCCAAGTAGACAAGCGAATATCCTTCCCTTCGTAGGCTACGCAAAAATGACCTTTGATAATTTCTTTGTCAACTCGCTTATGATTTCGATCGAAATAGGTTCCCTCACGGCGATTAACATCGTAAGGAAACTGAGACATGGGATTGATATAAATGGTCATGGTTTTACCTCTAGTTTAACAAAGTGACGGCAAGCAAGCCAAGAAAACTTAACTCGTTTCCCCATCGCGTAGCGCCCCCACAGATAAATTCCTGTCACCTAAAAGTAAATTATTTTAGTTTGATTGGGTTTGAGATTTATATTGTTTCTGGTTCCACGACTTACTCCGTCCCACAACGCTAAGCCATACTCAGAAACAGAACACATTATTTTATCTCGATCGCTATAACTACCTGGAACACCTACAGTTTCATAGCCCGTAGTGTTTCTCGGTTTCCCGTTGCCCGACCACAAGGCAAAGTAAATCTTAACATTTAGGTAATTCGAGCGACGTAGATATTCTTGAACTAGCTTATCAACTCCTACTGCATCACCAAGGATTACTGAAAGATTTAGTTCAATTATTCGATCGATCGTTGGATATGCTGCACTGATATCTTTGATTGATCGACTGCCAGAAATCATTACAATTTTGTTCATCTTACTGATACTTTTTACACTTCATTCTCTCAAAGCGAAGCACATTTAGTGTTAGAATAAAGCATTATGAAATTAAAGTGCATTGATTTGTTTGCCGGAATAGGAGCATGGGAATTAGCAGTTAGTCTAGTAAATCCGATATCTCAAGTTAAATTTGAGACGATCGAATTTGTAGAAAACAATCCATATTCTCAAAAAGTTCTGCAAACTCACTTCCCTGGAATTCCAATTTGGTCAGACATTCAGGACTATCAACCAACAAAAAATAAAGCCGATGTCATATTTGTATCCTTCCCCTGCACAAATACATCAAACGCAGGAAAAAAACAAGGATTGGCAGGCCCTGAATCAATTCTCTGGTTCGAGGCGCTCAGGTGCATCATCCTCAGTAGACCAAGTTTTGTGGTTGTGGAGCAGCCTATTGGGATTATCGATCGAGGGTTACGAACAGTTATTGCCGGACTCAGCTTGGCTGGATTTGAAACAGAAATTGAAGTTATCAGCGCGTCGGAGTGCGGTGCGCCACACGAGAGGCAAAGAGTGTTTATCATTGCCTACTTGCACAACTTACAGCTCAGGCAACGGCAAGAGTGGACGTGCTGGACAGCACAAATTAGAGCTCACATTGAAATTGCAAGGTCGTTTACCAAGTACCCAGAAACTAAACCCAGAACTCTGTCTTTGGTTAATGGCGTTTCCTCCTACCTGGCTGGAGTGTATTACGAAAACTGGTGGAGAAGAAATCCACCACCCGTGAGTCCTGGACTGAAACGTAACACACCTGGACGAGCGGAAGCAGTGAGTCTTGTAGGCAAGTCGATCGTCCCGATTCAAGCTGCTGTTCCTCTCATGCGTCTCCAGTTTCTTGCTAATTTACTCACTTTTTGATTTAAAACTTATTATTGCTTCGCTGAGGGGTTTTGATGTTTATTTACAAAGTTTAAAGTTTATGACAACACAATCTACAAAACCTGTAGTCAACATTCATTGCGATGGTGCTTGCTCAGGAAATCCAGGAGTCGGTGGCTGGGCTGCAATTCTCACAATTCCTGGAAAACCAACTAAGAAAGCTTTTAGTGGTCGATCGGAAACCACAACGACTAATAATCGGATGGAACTGACAGCAGCGATCGAAGGGTTAAAAGCTCTCAAAAAGCCCTGCACGGTTACGCTATTTTCAGATTCAACTTATGTCATCCATACTATGACTAAAAGTTGGAAGCGTAACGCAAATCAGGATTTGTGGCAAGAAATAGACAAACTTGATGAGATTCATGACATCACATGGCTGTGGCTGTCGCGGAATTCAACTCCTGAGTTGAGTGAGTGCGATCGACTCGCCAAAGAACAAGTTGTCAATTCTTGAGAGCTGAATTTTAGCTTAACTTTATCCCGAATTGGGCATTGTTAATAGTTACAATGTCCAATTTTCGTGTGTTAAAATAGGCTAGGTTTTAGGGGCAGTATTTAGGAAAAAACGATGAGTCAATTTGATTATTTACGAACACAGCTTGCCGACAACGTATGGGCAGGAAAACCAATCCTGACAGTAGCCGATGCTGTCAATCAAGGAGTAACGAGTGGAAAAGATTGGTATTTTAGCCTGCCCCATATTGAATTTATTATGGCAAATCCAGTGATGGCAGGTGTTAGAGATTTATTAGTAGCATCCCAAAATGTAGGCACAACAGTCATTGATTGTAGTTTGGTATTTCTAGAAACTGTGAATGGCATCAACCGTGCCTACAACAGCAAAGCATTCACGAACTTAGCAGGCAAAGGTCAGCAAGAATTAGTAAGTCTCCTCCCTAGCACAAGAGAGCGACTGATTTATGAAGCATCGGTCAGCGCATACAACGAATCGCTGAATCTACCAGAATTATCAGTAACGATCGACTCGATAGATGCCGATATTCGCTCAATTCAGCAAACAGGACAACTACCAGAAGCTCAACTAGATACCTGGAAAAATCAAGCAATTAGTAAAATTGAAGAGTTTAAAAATGAAATCCTCTCAACGATCGAATCATTGACCGGAAACCCACGCCGGAACGCCCGCGCACGTATACGAAGGGCAGAAGCGGGACGCATCGCCATGACAACAGGCACAATTCCCAACATCATTGCCCAAAATCCCTACTCCATTAGCTCAATCTACAATCACTCCATCAGTTCGGTTTACCGTCGCCCACCAGTGCTGAACAGTGCATTAGTACCGATCGCTGTTGGGGGAGCAGCAACAATTTCAGGAGCCGTCACAGTGCTGACAAGCATAGCTGGTTGGTTACTCAGTAGTTTTTTCTTGAAATCGTTTAACATTCCCGCAGTTTTGTTACCAGCGCTGACAAATACTGTGGTATCGATCGTTCTCAAATTATCAGGTAGTGCTGGCGGTGCGGAAGCTGTTCGTTATTTTGCAGCCTCGGCTTTAAAGGCTGGAGCAAGTCTGTTACCTAAAATCTTTGGAGTGACGGGAATGCAAGCAAGTGGATGGGCTTATCTGATGGCTTGGGCTTTGCCTATAATTGGTGCAGCCGTCATCATTACTACCGCCATGAGAAATCGAACCGATCTCGCAGAATTCCTTTATGTTTTTGCGGATATTGGTAGCGCAACACCAAGAAAATTTAACTTGTCCGTAGCTCATATGTATGACACGAATCAAGTTGAAACTCTTGAAACGTTAAAAGAAAAAGCAAAATCATTGATAGAAAGAGCTGTTGTGCCGATCGAAAGTGTCATCGGAGTTGGTTTAAATAGCAAAAGAGAATATGTTATTGGCTATGATTTGATGATTCCTGATAATCCAGTTCTCATTCCTAAAGTTGAAATTATTACTAGATTAGGGCCGGATAAAGCTGCTAGAATAGCATCAGGAAAATTCTTTTTTGCTGACTGATATGCCTACTGATTACGATTTAGACTATTCTTGGGTTGATGAAAGTTTAGGTCAAATCCAAACTACTGCTGTCTGGTCTGTTTGGGATTGTGCTGCAAATCAATGGTCAAATACTCCCAAAGTGACTCTCAGAAATACCCTACTTTCTGGTTGGCATCAAGATGCGGGCAGAGAGCGTTTTTGTATTGGAGAAATCCCCGAAAATACCAAAAATCCCTTTCTTTTAGACCCTTTTGTAGCTAATAAAAACGATCGATATGTCCTTGATTTAGCAAGCAACTCTCGTAACCACGGGAGATTTACTTTTAATCTGGCTCCGATCGGCTCAAATTACTATGGTACAAAAGTAAATGAACAGTGGAAACGAATTATTTACGGTAGCATTATGCACACCGGATGCAAACTTTTAGTCGGTCGCGAATTTAACTTTATCATTGTAGATAACACCAGAAAAGATGCCAACGGAAATCCACAAGATGACGCGACAAATGGAAGACACTGGAACAGTGGAGACAGTCACGGTAAGGCTTCCAGGGAATTTATGCGAATACTTGGGACGGGCGATGTACACATTCCAAATGATGAAGGAATCCCCCTACAATTTAGAATTGCATCGTTTAAGAAGTGGGTAGCCAAAGGGACGATCGCCTACAACCCCGAACTCGACGACTCTGGCTATGATTTAGTCATCCCCTGGAGTTCACTAAAAGGCAACAAACCAGCTCTAGGGAACTACAGAGAAAAACTGCTTTGTGGGTTAGTATTTGAAGCCGAAAAACGCACAGCAAAAGCAGGCTGGATGCTGTTTCAGTGGTTTAAATTTGAAACACTGGAACAAGACAAAATAATTAGCAGAGTTAGAGAGAAATGTCAGAAGTTAGTAGCAGCTACTAATTCAATTCAAGCACTGGCAAAAGAACTCAGAATCCATCAGATAGAAGCAGAACAAGAATGGGAACAAGGCGAAGGTATTCAGTCAGAAGCTGAGTATGTAAACACAGCAATGGAGATAATCAAATACGATATAAAAGGTAAATTATTATGGCTCTTCCTTACTTAGTATGCCAAACTAACAATTAAAATGCCCAGGACAGCAAACATCTATTTTTGTAGTTTTCAAAATTCCTAAAGCCATATGCAGAACGTTTTATTAACTTAAGCTTGTT